>ERZ1740065.375-NODE-375-length-23548-cov-12.822458_pt1 | contig 23548 bp, 21 predicted proteins | sample MGYA00581738_ERZ1740065 | MGnify/ENA primary metagenome ERZ1740065 (study PRJEB43018, sample SAMN04849749) | marine metagenome | isolation source: floating plastic debris | place: Pacific Ocean | collected 2008-09-01 | study: EMG produced TPA metagenomics...
ATTTTTGATTACTTGTGGTTTCAGTTTTTTTCAGTTGGGTGGTTGCAGGTGAGGACTGTTGGATGCTAGTGGGTTCATGTGAGTACAGGTGGGTACATATGAGTACAGGTGGGTACATATGAGTACAGGTGGGTACAGGTAGGTACAGGTGAGTACAGATGAGTACAGATGAGTACAGGTAAGTACAATGTTCGGCTAGTTATTCAGTTCCAGTCAGAGCTATACTTAGTACCTGGTTATCTACTGCCATTTCGATAAGCTCATGCACTAGATGCCTTACTCCATTTCGTTATCAAAGATAGCAAATCTACAGTCGTTGGCTGCTAGTCATCCACCCGCTAGTTGTCGAGTAATTTCGTGTAGAAATTCCCCAGCATTGGACAGTGATATTACAGTGATATTACAGTGATATTACAGTGATATTATAGTGATATTACAGTGATATTACAGTGATATTACAGTGATATTACAGTGATATTACAGTGATATATTACAGCTTCTGGAGGAACTTTGTGGATAAAATATGACTTTCCAAAAATATGCACAAGTATGTAAAGACATTGCTGGACAGCAACAATCCAACTGTCAGTAAATTGAGTGCTGTGGAACCGGATTGGATAGCGACAGTCTAATGGCCGCAAAAATAGCGCCGGAAAAGTATCGCTATCGTTAGAATTCACTATTGAAATTACACTCCTTATAACTTACATAAGATTTGTCTTCTCATGTATGGAATTGCTATCGTTGGATCGCAATCATTTTTACTTCTTGCCAATTTTCATGAAGCGCTAACATTCCTGTTGCTATCGAATTCGGTTCTACAGCAGTTGTCTTTCCATACTTGTGACAGGTCTGTGGTGTCTGTGTTAGTTCTAGCTCACACTCTGATGTAGGAACTCTGATGGCGTGTGGGGACGTGATCGCACAGACGGCTATCGAGAAGAAGCGGCGGCTGGAGGTGACTCGTACGCTTAGGTTCTTTGGATTCGGCGCCCTGTTTGGAGTGAGTGACGGAAGCCTGCTGTCTTGTCATGTGATTATGGTCATGTGGCGTATTCACTCTCTGTTTGTCAGGGTCCCACGTTACGGCTGTGGTATCGTACACTGGACCGCGTTGTACCCGCCAACGCCTCTCTCCGCCCACTCAGGATGATGCTGCTGGACCAGGTATTCGCTGTCATACTTCTCCTGTCTCTTACTGCCTTCTCCTGTCTCTTACTGCCTTCTCCTGTCTCTTACTGCCAAGCCAAAGTGGGAAAAGTATTTAGTGAATATAGCGAGATTGCTAATGATAAACACAGCCAAGTTTTCTGGCAGAGCTTGCGTATCATGAAGACTTTTTTTGAGTTGTCATCTCGTTATGAATAGAATCGCTACAATGATCATGAGACAGTCTCACTGTACAGACGGAAAGGTATTATGCTTCAAATGGACTCCATCCACAAATGCTACAACTTCTTCCAGCTATAATGCTTATTTTTGGCAAACACTAAATACTTTTCCCTCTAATATTTCCACATTTGCAGCATGTGTACCCCTCTGCACTGTCGAGTGAGTCGGCATTGTTGATGTGATCAATCGCATGACGCGCTGTTGCTCCTGTTTATTTCTTCTTACAGGCGTTTTTTGCCCCTTTCTTCCTCACCATCTTCTGGACTAGTATGGGTGTGTTGAGAGGCGAGAGGCGAGCTGACATCCTCCTCAGCTATAAACAGGTACACATTTCCTGCACACTATCATCAACAATCATAGGAGTTGTCTTCTCGTAGGAATAGATCTCAACCAATGTTATGTTTACCCTGGTCTAGCCAGTTTATTGAAAAAATGACAGGTTTTATGTGGACAGATTTGTTGACACACATATCAAATTCTGTCTGCGCACAGACAGGATTTCTGAAATATCATTGGCTGAGACCATCGGAGGTTGATGACAATGCTGAAGCGCTTTTAATGGCTGCACAGGAACTGGTTCCGATCACTCGATCCATTCTGGCCATTATATACGTGACTACAAATGATGATGTCATATTCCTTCACGTCACAGCGCGTCTTAGTAAGTGGGGTAAGACAACTCCAAAGACACATGTTATACTATATGTAGCAAGCTAAATAGGATTTACATAGTGTCTAAATCTTGCAAGAAAATAACTCATGGGCTTCTTCAGTGTCAGCCCACTGGTCCGAGGGAGTACGACAGCTATCAGAGCATAGCCAGTATGATAGAGAAATAGCCATAGACATAGAGACAGCTCATAGTCATAGACATAGAGACAGTGCAGTGCGGTCAGCTGATGCTCTGGTTGAGACTAGTGCTGGTTCGATTCCAAGAATCAGCAATTCGATTCGATTCTCCCTCAGAAGGTTGATATTGGATTTTCGAGATAAATCTACAGTAAAACTGCGAAAAAAGCTACAGGCTTTGAGTGGCTACCATCACTTTTCGAAATAGTTTTTCCTCATTGAGACTGTAAACATGTATATATAGCTAATATGCTGTTCTCTGATGATTCCTTTACATGATAGCTGAGGGATTATAGATAAAAACCCATGTATAACCACTTCATAATCGTTGTTTTCGATTCTCAAAGCGAGCTAGGATCGATCAAAAATTATTTTCCGATATTCGGTAGTATCTTGTATCAAACCAGCACTAGTTGAGACCAATAGCACTGACATTCTCTGGTACTATACTATACAGCTCAACTGACAGGCTACCGATAGCCAACAGGCCTAACCTCATGTTGGTAAACAAGAACTCTGCATCTATTGCAATATTAGATATCATAGTACTCAATGACTTCAAAATCGAGGGCTGGGGAAGGTAGACAAGTACCAGCCATTGGAGCTGGAAAGACATGGGGAGACGACTGCCACGCTGATCTGTATAGTGTTGTGAGTGATGGTAACACCTAATCCGAGCTGATGGCTGGCGCAGATACCAGGGAAAGTATATGCGAGTAGGCTACAGAAGTGTGCTCTGTTAGGGACTGCTGATATATTGAATATGTTTCTCATGATCGTTGGGTTCTGGTAGCAACTCTCAAACCAGAGAGAATTATAACTCCTACCCATTCGGCCTGGGCGAGGCGAATATTCTCCCACTTTCATTATATGAGCTTGCTTTCATGGTTTCCTTGTATCGATGACACTGATCAAGTGTACAGGCATTGACAACCTGTGATATTGCGTATATGTGTGCCTGTATGGTGATAGTCTGGCGTGGGAGACGCTGTGAATGACTTTCAGCCTTGAGTGACGTGGTTGGGAAGTGTACTGAAAGACAGAGAACGAAGCGTGTTTTTCGCTTTACCACACGCTATTTATCAAGACCATTTCATGATCGCCACACTGGGTACTTATTGAGAATCTTCTGTGTCTATACTTCGACCAATTTCCGAGGTTTTCAAAGGAACGAGTAAAAGTTATGATGGACTCCCTAGAATATTCATCCTCGTGAGGCTGGTGAGAGTGTTCTAACGCATTTAATTGCTGTCACAGACTTTGCTTGCAGGTAATATTTTGGTATAGAATTTTTGGTCGCAGGTAATATTTTGGTGCACAGTTTATTTATTCACTGGATGAATGGCTTCATTATCACTGCTGCAGTTTTCTGAGGTTCTTCTCTTTTAGAACTTCCCGACTGTGTTATTTAGTAACTACAAAGTATGGCCGGCTGCGCAGCTCTTCAACTTCTATGTCATCCCTCTGCAGCACAGGTGAGTGGAAAGACAAGACGCAACTGGTATTCTCTTCCACCATCGCTGACCAGCTTAGTTCTTTTTACAGAGTGCTGTTTGTGAACACAGTAGCATTGGGATGGAACACATACATGGCATGGAAGGCAGAACAATCCTCAAGTATTCGCAATGATTCGTGACGTCATCCCTGTTCACTTGATTCTCAGCCAGAGTTCAGGCTGAGAACTGACATTGCATAATCTACACCAACAAAGAGAGACACTGAAACAAGGGTTGACTGGGAACAAAGACAGCAGTGAACTGCACTTTGCATACAATAGTAATTATCTGTCATTATCTTTAGTCCCACTCTTCTATTCTCTGTGCACCACGAGAACTCCAATAAGTACAGAAATACACTCCAACCCTGTCACAAATGAGAATGAAAGAGCTTATGTATTATGTCATACCTGATGTGTCCTTTGTTCTGCTGGCATCGCTGTAGAGGGCAGCTGTTCTGGCCTTGAAGAACTCGGCTACTGCAGATGCTTGACACTGGAAGCACTAATCTAGTGCTTTCTATCTGTTCCCACCACCAAAATATCCAAGTCCAATTCCGATCATGAGCCCAAGTCTCTGTTGCAATGTGTGATTGTACGTTTTTAAACCATGAGACCAGACCTTGTTGTCTCTGTTCATGTATCTGTGTAGCCAGCGTAGTCAGTGTGGTTACTGTATTCATCTCTAGTGTGTCTAGATTCGGTGTGGACAGTGTCATAGCAGTGTAACATGGCCCCCAGTAGATACATTTTGGATTTTATATGCTGGGAGTAAGTGTCATCTACCTCAGCCAGCAGACACATGCACAGACTCCTGAATTCACCAGTACAGTCTCCTGAATTCACTAGTACAGTCTCGATGACGGGAAATAAATGTAAGCCTACAGAGAGGTAAAAAGGGAGCATGTTGAGAACTAGGGCAAACACTACAGAGGGGCTATGACATCTTAAAGGTGAGAAAAGAAAAGCTTCGTGTCCAGTATTTGTTGTCAGACAAGTATGAGTCCCAGCACAACCCTATGAGGTAGTATCTTTACATCTCTGTAGATGAATGGGTTTGATCAATTAGTTCTCCATTTCAGATAGTGCAATGTATGTAGTTTGATGTGATGAATATTTTTTGCTATCGATGATGGTGCCGCCTCTACCACTCATGATGCCTGAAATACTAACTCATTTTCTGTTGGTTTCATTCTGTGAGTAATAGCAGCAGCGTCTGTGGAGAGGAAGGTGGTGGCAGCTCAAGCCTGACTGCTTATAGTTCCCACCTGTGACCACTCTGATTACACGTACTGCACATAGGAAATCTTGTTTTCGGAGGAGGGGATTTGGCGTTTGACCCCTAACTCCCTGACCAAGGGCATTGCCCCAAGACCCACCAGGGTCTGGGTGGCCCCTGGACTACCTGGGTATTGTACTTTACATTTACAAGCTAACATTTATTATCTCCCTGATCTTTGATGAAATAGTTTATAATGTTCATTGAGGTTTTCCTTGAGAATTATAGTTCTGTTGTGTGACACCTGTAAAACATGCCACTGGGCTATAAGTACATGTAACCGGTTAGTTCCTTGATTCTACCAGGATTTCTACTCCCTACGGAAAACCTAGGCAAAGGGGGTCTGGACCGACATACATGAGTAACAAGGTCCGTAACGCCCTTTTTCAGTACGCTCTAGCGATCCGAAGCGTAGCCCTACCGGAAGCCGGATGGCTAGAGGTCAACGCGATCCACGGTCCAGTTACCCATAGGGATGAGAGCTATTGAATTTTACCACACCCCTCTCGCATGTATATAAACTCGATACGTCACAGTTTTTCTTCCCTTTTACATCAGCGGTACTGTCTGAGGTAGGTGTCAGTCTGTTCAATCTCAAATTATCTTACCTAGTGGTAGACATCAGCAACACTTTTTGATTATATTGAGAATATAATAGCCTGGTCTTCGTATATTTGCTGTTATCCTTCGAAGTTCTCATTCATCCCATCTGTTCCGAATGACTTCGTGCTCGTTTCATTCATTCTTCAAAATGCCACGTTTCTCTACCTAGTGACGTTCGAAACACCACTGACAACACTCTGAAGGAGCAAAATGCCTCCCAAGGAAGCAGCAGCTGGCTCTAAGAAACCCAAGATTCACATCAACATCGTTGTCATCGGACATGTCGACTCTGGAAAATCAACTTCCACTGGACACATGATCTACAAATGTGGTGGTATCGATAAAAGAACCATCGAGAAGTTCGAGAAGGAGGCTCAGGAGGTATTTACCTAAGCAATATTCACGAATATGGCCGTATGGTTCAGGAACTCTGCATTCCTATTAATGCAACGACGTGTAATGAACTTCAATGTGATGTTGAATATGGATGACTCAATAGCTGGCTTTTCAAGGCAGCTGTAGACAGCCAAACCACTCGCCACAATAGCTAGGCATACACGTCATCCTAGGCTAGTGACGAAAGACTACCACTGCTCATAATAATAATTGTTCACTTTCCTAGATGGGCAAAGGCTCATTCAAGTACGCTTGGGTGCTTGATAAGCTGAAGGCCGAGCGTGAAAGAGGTATCACCATCGATATCGCTCTGTGGAAGTTTGACACTTCTAAGTACCACGTCACCATCATTGATGCGCCTGGACATCGTGACTTCATCAAGAACATGATCACCGGTACCTCCCAAGCCGATTGTGCTGTGCTGATTGTTGCTGCCGGTACTGGTGAGTTCGAAGCTGGCATCTCAAAGAACGGACAGACCCGAGAGCATGCTCTGCTTGCCTACACTCTTGGTGTGAAGCAGATGATTGTTGGTGTCAACAAGATGGACAACACTGAGCCACCATACAGTGAGGTGTGTGTTAGCCTGAACAAGGTCTCATTACTGGCTGATGATTATCAAAACAACATCCGTTAACGCACTGAAATTCAGCTGATGATCCATAGTACGAATGAAGCCTGATAGTAATTAGACTATGTGAGGTCCATAGTTTCAGTTAAGTTACATTTTATTTATTTGTTGTTTCAGGCACGATTCAAGGAAATCCAGAAGGAGGTAACCACCTATGTGAAGAAGGTTGGTTACGACCCAGCAACTGTCGCTTTTGTGCCTATCTCTGGGTGGCATGGAGACAACATGATCGAACCATCAACCAACATGTCCTGGTACAAAGGATGGGAGAAGAAGGTCAAGGGTCAAGATAAGCCCGTGACTGGCAAGACCCTGCTGGAGGCTCTGGATGCTGTTATACCACCAGAGAGACCATCGAAACTGCCACTAAGGTTGCCTCTGCAGGATGTATACAAGATTGGTGGAATCGGAACAGTGCCTGTTGGTCGAGTTGAGACTGGTATCATCAAGCCTGGCATGGTTGTCACCTTTGCCCCTGCCAACGTCACCACTGAGGTTAGTATCCTGTGGCCACTGTAACTGATAGATTGATAGAAAATAGGTATGATGTAACTAGAAATTATCCCACAGCGATCTGAAAGATAGTGTCGATGTTTCTACTCTGAGCAATATTATCTTGGTGTGACTTCATATGGTTCATGGAAATAAGATGCATTTAAAAAATCATTCTTTGTGTAGGTCAAATCTGTGGAGATGCACCACGAATCTTTGCCCGAGGCTCTGCCTGGAGACAATGTTGGTTTCAACGTGAAGAACGTATCAGTCAAAGAAATCCGCCGTGGAAACGTTGCTGGTGACTCCAAGAATGACCCACCCCTCGCTTCTGAGAACTTTTTGGCACAGGTATGGTAGTGAATGCGGTTTCTGCACACATACATATTCTGTCCATGAATGCTGACGATTGACTCTTTTGTTAGGTGATCGTGCTCAACCACCCTGGTCAGATCTCAAATGGATATGCACCTGTACTCGACTGTCACACAGCCCACATTGCCTGCAAGTTTGTTGAAATCCAACAGAAAATTGATCGTCGATCTGGCAAAGTTCTTGAGGAGAGTCCCAAGTTTGTCAAGTCTGGTGATGCTTGCATGGTGCTTATGGTCCCCCAGAAGCCTATGTGTGTCGAAGAGTTTTCCAAGTATGCCCCTCTGGGAAGGTTTGCCGTACGTGACATGAGGCAGACTGTCGCAGTAGGAGTAATCAAGAAGGTTGAGAAGAAGGCAGCCGGCGGTGGCAAAGTCACCAAGGCAGCTCAGAAAGCCCAAAAGAAGTGAATAAATGTGGGCACGGATCATGGTCACAATATTCATAGTGTTGGTGCGGTTCATCTATTTAATCTTGATATTGTGGCGGTTGTGATCCAGTTCCTACTGACTCTCTGGTTGCTTAGGTCAATTTACCATCGTAAAGAGTTCAGAAGGATACGTGTCCTCTACATGAAGTAACTGTTCATTAGGTAACTTAAAACATATTGTCTGGTAATACTGAGTCTGTGGGATAATAAACGACCATCAGTGCACATAATCATCTGTTTCATGCTATATATGTACTCAGCACAAATACTCTCCATCTGATAGTGGAGGAGTGGCAATAGTCCTATACCTAGAACAAATGCTGTCTGAGCAAAATGGTAGCACTAGCTTTGCTCTTGTTCGTCCTGCTGATATGGGTGGGCAGTCTCCCTGACTAGAAGGAGACGCATCTCGCTGTGGAGGTGTGCGCCACGAAGACTGATGCGCGTCATGATAATTACCCAACGTTTCGGAATTTGATGTGCATCATGTTGCACGCTATTGGCTACCTAAAGGTCATGACCTCGTGTCTCGGTTAGCGCGCTCACCCATTGGTCTATCGCAATAGGTTCGCTTTGGTCAGACGCTTCTAGTTGGCGTTGAGTTGACGCAGGGTCGCAGCTGCATACGGACGCTTCCTAAACGTGTCTAGTGGGTTTCTGCTTGGAAATAAGACAACTCCCATAAGAAGTGAAACCATGCAGCAGATGATGTTGCTTACCTGTCAGTCATTGTAAGACAGAACCTTCCTCGACTGGTTCCTGCACATCATGCGCATACATCATACACCAGATTCAGAACCCACAGAAGTACTGGTACTGATAGCATTGCACTGTTGGTCGTGACCTTAGAGGAATATATATTCCTTTAAGGTCGTGACAAATTAATCGTCATCATTTGAAATGTATTGAACTTACCATACTTGCAATTCATTTAATTGAACATTGTTCAAAACAGGAATATTTGTGTAGCGTATGCTAACTTTTACCAATACAGCAGTATGTGCTACATTCCCTCAAGTCCTAATGCTTAGGAAACCTATGGGTTATGTATGTATGTTTTGGAGGTTTAGACACCATGTCGATTCCATCATACATACCTCATTACCTTAGCTATTACCTTATTACCTGTATCTATGTGTACTGAGAGTTTTCAGATGGGCATTGCATTACACCATTGAGAGAACAAAGTGCATCAGTAAAACATTGTGCCACAAATATGGTCTACAACATGCTCAATCATAAACAATCACTCTACATGCAATTATTTGCTGTTTTACAGTTGACTGCCATGCAGTGATGCATTGACAGAGACCCTAGAGTAGCAAATAGTAATAGCAAACTCTGGTTGGCATTGAAGCAGCTGCCAATGCTCCAAAAGTTAGCTGCCAACTGTTAATCTCCCTGCTGGCTCTTTGTTATCAACCTTATGTCTCCAATCCTCTCCAGATGTATGTGGCCTTTATCTCCCTCTGCTACCTCTGTCGGCTTACCATCAGTTTAGTTGTAAACAACATCTGCTCATGTGAGAGTTTTTGTGAGCTTTTTTTGTGAGAGTCTCCAGTATATATAGAGTGCTGATTATCATGATGCTGATACTCAATTGTAATCCAAAGTCATTGAGTGGCCAGTGCAGCACAATGCCGCATCTGATAGGACCATCCGATTACGGAAAACGGGTCACTGTTAAAAAGCTGTGTTTGATATCAGACGTTGGTGTGCCGCCAGTTCATCATGGCCCATCACAGCGTACTGTTGACTTTAGTTCTTGTCTGTGTCACAGTATCTTACTGTTTTGACAGAAGGAGGTTTCCAGGCCCGTACTGTGAGACGAGGCCCAGAGAGCAGTGCTGTCCAGGACGAGATGATCAGTGCACTGTGCCAATACACGACACACTCTGCTATTGCGACCAGTTCTGCAATGAACACAGCGTAGAGGATTGCTGCCCTGACTACAGAGACAGATGTACAGCACCAGTACCGGCACCGGATCCAAGAATTGAAAGTAAGTCTAGGAATGAATTCCAGTGATATCGATTGTTTCGTCCAGATTAGTTTCCTATTTGTCATTATTTTTGAACATCTTAGATCAATGTATAAAAGATGGCCGCTACTATCAGGTTGGGGAGACAGTGAAGAATGGCTGCAACGATTGGTACGGAAACTGTTTTTCTAACTAGTCATGAACAACTGTTTCTGACTCTACAATTATTTGTGGTAATGACAGCGCTTGTGAGAGCTCAGCCGCAGCAGATGGCTCAATACTGCAGCTCTGGAGGTGTGACAACGAGGCCTGCATTAACGATGAAGACCTGGTTAGACGGGTGAATAATGGCCGCTATGGGTATGTGTGTCATAATCGACTGCAGTTCAAGTGGCCCTACTGATACCCTGGAGTGCTCGAGAAGCGTCTCGTCTCTCACCTCTGCTGATAATTGCTGATCTATCGAAGTGCCTTAGATCACCTGCACAAACCTGTTGGTAGATTTAAAATTCAACAAGGTATCGTTTCAGATGGTATGCGGGCACGTACTATAAGTTTGACGGTGTTTCACTCAGAGAAGGAGTGCGGTACTATTTGGGCACAATCAAGCCAAAAACAGCAGTGCTCAGACTCAACCCCATTCAGATCGACTCGGAGCAGCAGTTCCAGAGGCAGTTTGACAGTCGCGACAAGTGGCCCGGTGGCTACATCCACGCCGCCATGGACCAGGGCCGCTGCGCAGCCTCCTGGGCCTTCTCCACGACCAGTGAGTAGATCATTTTTTTGTTGCATGCAGCCAAGACAACGCAATGACATGCAGTCGGTTTGTTTTACTGATTACCATAGTGTTTGCCGTCGGCGTATAATCTGTACTATCTGCCTGCGGTCTGCTGCTAGGATGCGATAATCACGGCTCTAAGATATTATTTAACATCTTGGAACTTGTGACCTTCAGCAAACACAACATCAGCCTAACTATGCTGCCATAATTTTGTGTCAGCTAACCCTGTGGTATATCAACCCACGCTTCGTGACCTACATTGATATCTACAAAAACCTCTCTCAACAGGCGTCGCCTCGGATCGCTGGAGCATCCAGTCAGAAGGCACATTTCTTGAACACCTCTCCGTGCAGAACCTAATATCCTGTAACAGATTCTCCGATGGGTGTAAGGGAGGTCGGATTGAGGACGCCTGGTTCTATCTACAGAAAGCCGGGTCTATATCAGCCTCTGGTGATTTGTTTTGCCGTATATCCCTTTTGTTTGTCGTTACATGATGTTTTATGGTTATAGAGTCGTTGGGGACAAGTGCTACCCCTACACGAGTGGTCGCACCGAGACAAAGGGTACGTGCAGCTACCTGGACGAGCTGACATGTGGTAACGAGGCGAACAAGGACCTTCACAAGACGACACCGCCATATCGTATCTCGCCCAGTGAGAGAGAGATAATGAGGGAGCTGGAGACGCAAGGCCCCGTCCAGGCCGTGATTACGGTACGGGCGTCAAAATATCTCCGACTCGGCAGCAGACAGCCCTTTGAATGTTTGTAGCAGCATGTCTGCTTTCAGGTTCACCCAGACTTCTACCTGTATCAGAGCGGCATCTATCAGCACACAAGAGAAGAGCTCAATGATCCCTCTAAAGATCACAGTCTTAGTGATACCCACTCTGTGAAAATAATAGGGTGAGAAATCATCAGTGTTAGGACACCGCATGTTGCAGCTAGTGCACATAGAACAGTTGACCATGACTATGCATCTGTAGCACTGATTGTCATTACTAGTTGTTTATCGAATAGATTTCTCCTACGGAATAGTTGTAATAATTGCTGTATCTTATTCTTAGATGGGGCGAAGAGAATGGAGTCAAGTTTTGGGTAAGTTTGAGTGCCAATCACAGACGATACATGAGTGCAGTGTGTAAGGATGCAGGTCTGTAGTCGGACTAATACTAAGTCTCCTATTACTTTTTTGCTACTGTATCTGCTATTGCTATGATGAAAGTCATTGAGCCTCTGTATCAGGTTTGAGGTATCTATATGTACGCAGTGCATAGTGATGTACACAGTATGTAGTGATGTACACGGTATGTAGTGATGTACACGGTATGTAGTGATGCACGCGGTATGTAGTGATGCTCAGACATAAGCTGACCCAGTAACTTCACTATGCTGTTACGTCATGCGCTATAATGCGATTTGAAGACTGTGTGTTTAGAGCTCAGGTAGATTTGGAGTGAGACTCTTGTTTTGTATTCAGCTGTGCGTCAATTCATGGGGTCGCGAGTGGGGCGATGATGGAATGGTTAAGATTCGGCGAGGAGCGAATGAGATCGGAATAGAAGAGTTCGTTGTCGGAGTCTGGGCCAGAGTCGAGAGACATGAGCTTCATGAGTCGATGAAGAAGAGAAGGAAGCATAGAAGGCGCCGATATTAATACCATAGCGTACACCACTGCACTCTCGTCACTGACCGAGTAATGCATGTCACTAGATTTAGCAGGATATTAGAGCACTGTTAGTCGGCCTAGTTCTGTAGCAACCCAGCATGTAGTTAGTTTCAATAACCAGATTTCCTTCCCTTGAAATACTCATACTACCAGTTCTATTAGAATGCGCAACTATTTGATTCAGGGGTGCCAGTCAATCTGCACAATACTCTGTGTAAGACGACAATGCTCAACACTATTTGATTCTGACTGTAGAAATAAAAGTGAAATACATCCAGATGCATCATGGCGAACTAAATCTCTTATCTTCTACGTTACACGGTATTTACGAGATGATTACAGACAGATGCAACCTATAGGACATAGTGGCTTAGCGTCTTTATTACTGTATGGGAGTTGTCCTCTCCTAAAGCTCCATCATGAGTACTCTGTGTGCTAGATGTCATATATGTCAGCCTCCAGTAGTTTAACTGTCGATAATTAGAGCTGTAGCTGCTGTTCCTAATCGTCTCCCCTGGCTCATTGGTTAGACTTTGCTGAGCTCAATATGGTATAATCTCAGCAGTAGAGAGGTACTGAGCTCCAGCTTCTCAACGTCATAAAAATTGAATCTCCAGTGTTCTACGTACTAAAACTTGATGAAGTTTAATTGGTTTAGTTCTAGATGATATGTTTTATCATCTTCTACTGCTGAAATACAGTCGGCCCTATCTATTTGATCATTTACTCCCTGTTCACACAATACGCTGCACAAGCTGTGAGCAAATACTGCTTATCATGACTGTACTACGCCGCCAATAGAGTTCCATTGATTTTACTACACCAATGAAGGGTAAAGCCTAGATTCAAGGCAAGTGGTCTCTTGAGGTGTGCCATGATAATGATTTCCTGGGATGGCAGAAAAGTTGGCATAGGTATGATGGTCAGCATTTAGCCTCAAGACCACCATATGGGAAATCGAGCTAAGCATTGGATAACATGGCTTTGACGCAGTTATCTGTAACATAAGTTGGAGATCATCTCAACACGTACATTAAAAATACTTACACCTCCCCCACTGCTGCGTGTACTCACATGACATCCAGCAGTCTCATATCCAATCAATTTCGCTAAATTCTGGTAGGTAACTGCCACATGATGGTTTGATCGTAAAGACCCAGTGGACCAGGCTGCTCACTGTAACACAATAATCGATACTAAATTAATTGAATTGTACACAAAATGACGGAGAATTGGCAGCGTGTTAAATGTCAAAGTTGATTACATTCGTTTTCATCGTAATCAATGTTAGATATAAATTGATGCCATGCCTGTCAAACACAGAGAGCATGTATCGACGTTTGCCAGCATGAGATGTAGATCAAATTGGCGATAAGCTCACATTACTGCTGTTTGGCTGTCCGCTTTCAGTTGTAAAACTTGCAATAAAACGCTTGACAAAGACCTTTTATTCAGAGCAATGATAGATAGATAGATGGAGGTGGCGTACTCTCTATCCCTAGTCACTTTCCTGGTCTGTGACTGACAGCTCTGCCGACACAGGCTCTCAATCTTGAACTGTGATTCATACAGCCAACCCTGCCAAAGGTATCCGTTAATCTCAACCTTTCACTTACTCTGGATAATATTTGTTCTAACCTTTTCTAAACGTCATATGCTCATCCAAACCAGGCACATTTGGTAGACTAATAAACGCCTATCGACTTTGAGCCAACAATCGAGTAGAAGTAGACTCAATGACGACGGAGCTCCCTCCAGCAGCAGACAATCTCAGCAGACACGAGTAGAGAGACAGCAAGTCGACATGGCCGAGATGTTGTGGAATGTAACTACGATACCGGCTATGCAGTATAATGGCAGCGACAGGACAGCAGTTTCTGGCAACGTGGATTACGTATCAGTCATACTGTATTCCATCATCTGCCTGTGTGGGCTGACTGGTAATGTCATAGCTATGCTGGTGGTCATCATCTATCCTAGTCTGAGAACAGCCTCCAACATACTCATCTTCAACCTTGCTCTATCAGATTTCATTTTCCTGCTGTCACAACCGTTTTACGTGGCATTCATAGTACTGAGGAAGTGGATATTTGGTGAGGCGCTCTGCAGGCTGCATTACGGCTGTTTCGGAGTGACTCTATTTACAGGAGTCTACACTCTGGTATTGATGAGTTTCGACCGCTACGTCGCCGTCTGTAAGAATAGATGGCACGGATATCGTACCGTCAAATGCAGCATAGTCTCATCTGCTGCCGTCTGGATTGTGTCCGGATTCTTACTCTCACCTCTGCTGATCTATTCCACACACAACAATGAAGATCTGACATGTACACTCGAGCTGCCACAGAATGGTTCAGATGATGGGCCAGTGGGATCAGCCTACACCATATACATGATGGTTCTCGGATTCGCTCTACCATTGACAGTAATATCGGCATTTTATGGACTCATTCTCATACGCCTGCATCAACACTCGCCGCCCACACGCAGCACCTGCATCCAAAACAGGAAACGCACGAGGAGAGTGACTGTGCTTGTTTTAGGAGTAATCCTCGCCTACATGATCTGCTGGCTGCCCTACTGGCTAATGCAGCTCTACTTCCTCTCTCTCGGACCCAATGCCAAGATTGGGCCGGTAGTATTCAGAGCCTACCACGTCGCCACTATTCTCTATCATGCCAACAGCATGCTCAACCCCATACTCTACGGGTTTCTCAGCGCCACCTTTAGGAAAGGAGTTTTCTCCCTCCTCCAATGCAGACGAAACTTGATTACAGGAAGCGAGACAATGGCCTCTAATGCATCCATGTTGGTGAACCGGTCATTGAGACCAGAAACAGTGGATCATCGGGCGCTGCTCGCCAGCAATATCTCCAGCCAACAACTCACCACCGACAGGTGCAGGGATGTGGGCAGTAGCCGCAGTAGCCTGAACACATGTACAGCAGGTAATGGCAGACTGCTTAACCCTACTGCAGAAGACACTATGAAGCAGACAACAAAAATCTGAGTGCGTGCGCCGTATCGTAACATACTGTACATACCGATAGCCTGTGGTCTATGGCTGCTGGGCAGCCGTGTGAAATAAAACTAAAATCACAAGAATCAAAACAGCAGCAATCGAAGGTTTTATTGTAATTATGTTTGATAAAATTAGACAAAAATAAATAGCCTGAGTGTTCTGTGTCATGGGAAGTCAGGTAATTCCTTCTATCAAGCAGACAATGATATACGAATCCCGTTCTTGTGAGGTCTGGGTAGAAGGTACGTTGCAAGGTGAAGGTCATATCATCTTTTCTCCAGCTCTTTAAACTTTGACTCTGTAATAGATCGATACGCTGAAGCTGGTGTGATCGTCAAACCTGCCAGGGCTAAGAGTTCATATTCAGACCTGCCAATCCTTAACTTGGCAATTGGTTGCTGTAAGATAGTTTACTACCGTAGCTGCTCTACTATGACACTGTGTTTCAGAAAGACCTAGCTGTGAGGCAATAGCTAAAATTGATGGTCAAATAAGAAAAGAATGAATTTTATCTGTGAAATCGACCAGTGAGAATTTTCCCAGCGACGTTGTTTGCAATACAGACATTTTTCTGATTTTTCAAAAATCTTTATGCTGGAAGCTCATCTATTCAATATAGCAATAATACAGATATCTACAAATAAAACTCATCACATTATATAGACAGAGTACGGACTATATAGGAAAGAAGACAACTCCAATTGAATGATGACGCCTGTGAGAGGAAAGGGCCACGAGCTGAGTTGATGCTAAGGCTGTCGGAATGCTACAGAACATTCTGAGAGCAAGTAGGAGAAATTATAGAAACAGAATCGACTTGAGAGTTCGGGTAAGTAAACTGATCGGTAGACCTTATGTCATACATACATGCATGTACGTACATTGAAGATATTTTTTTATGTAACACAAGATGATTTTGAATCTGCAACCTAGCAACAAAAGATCTTTCAAAAATTTCGCTCAAAGCAGCCAACAAAAGGATTTTTTGCTATTGCCTTGAATTTAAGTTGATTTCCTTCCTTCGTTGTGATTCGTCTGTCAGTTTTAGTTACTTTTCACTGATTGTGACTTGATCACACTTTCGGTGATCGTTTTTGGTCGAAATTTTGGTGCAGCTAAGGCTCCTATGCTTTCCTGGATTAATTTCTGGTCAATTTCTTTTTGAATTTTTGTTATAGATGAATATGATGCGTTTCTTTATTGCATTTCAATAAAACACTCCAAATATCATCATCTTTCATGATATTCTTCTTAAATATCCAGTATTATTTATAAACAACAAACAACAATAATTAATGACATTTTTTGCATTTTTGAGAGTGTGGCTTAGGACCTATATATTGGTAATGGCAGCCACGAAGTCGTAGGAATGTCAGTGAGGAGAAATCAAAGTGAAAGAATAGGCGCCTGTTGTTCTTAGAAAAGGAAAGAACCGAGTCATAGACACAAAGCCTACCAGTTCCTTATGCGAGCCTAAGAACGCCAAGGAATACTGAAGATCGCCTGAGGACTGAGGTCTAAGGAAAGGTAAGAACGCCTGAGATTGCCTAGGCGTTCCTACGAACTACCCTATGCGGGCCTTAGGCATACCTTAGGCATTCCAAGTAATTCTTGAGCATAGTGACCGACAGGAGAATTCCATCTACCGACCATCGCTATAAAATCTGGTTCTACAGTATGCCATTGTGTATTGTGTATTGTACTAAATGACTTTATATCATAATAGTGAGTTATTTTGCGTTACTATTTACTAGTATGTTGTGCTATTTCGCACTATGTCATGTTGCTATCGTGCCTGCTGGAGCTACTTGGTCAGACTAATAACTCAGTAATTACTAAGTAAGAAAGCAATGAGCTAACACTCAATGCTGTGGACAGTACGCCACACTCCTACCAACACTGCAGGTCCCTAACACACAAAATCAATATGGGAGTTGTGTACCCCTGGATTGAACCACCACTAGATACTAGGAGCAAAAGCGATATCGATACTGAAGTGCAGATATTGGATATTTTCAATATTCCACGCAATGGAGCTTCGATACCTGCTAAATCAACTCAATACTGTGCATTCTTGCTTGTATGCAGAGTGATTTACATGCTATATGGGAATATTTCTGGTCAGAAAGTATGGAAATGATTGCATTTCTTGCAAGTATCAAAAGTATCACACAGCATTGAAACCGAAACAATCGAACACCCAGGTATGAAATATCTGTCGTGTCAGCCAAGTACTACACTGAATGGCCGATTATACTCAAAACGAAATGAGCACAAAGCAATTATTATTATTATTATCATTATTAGAGCCTATTTGGATTAGTGAGCTTAGTTGTTGTGCTAGTGAAGTATACTACGCCTAGGGTATGTCGAGAACCTTGGAGATTGAGGTACCGGAGTTACAACAACTTCTGTAATTCAATAATGGGGCTCACTGATAGAGCGAATTGGAGTCGCATGGCTCAGCTAGTCCTTGAAACACTGCGGTCTAATAAAAGCAACAACTGAGATAATATAGAGGAAAGGGAAGAAAGAGACAGGTCTAAAATTTGATGACTGTGTTGGAGGGATTTGGCACAACTCAATACGGACAGGATCGATACGGACAGGATCGATACGGACAGGATCGATACGGACAGGATTGATACGGACAGGATCGATGCGGACAGGATCGATACGGACAGGATCGATGCGGACAGGATCGATAAGTTCTATGCGAGCAAATGTTTACTCATCATTCCCTGTTGGCCACAGAAGGAGGCAGCAATGGGTCGTAATAATTAATCAACGGTTTCAATGCCAAGCTACAGAATGATGAAGTATGATGGTCATATTAATAGAAATGCCTGAATGGTTACGTCTGGGATCAGTACTTGGCTTGATAACTACCAGTGGGAGAAGAGAAGGAGGAAACATTACCGAGTTGCTTCGAATAGGCATCTAGACTATATGCCGCCTTCTCCAAAGAATTGACAGCCTGCTTGATTTCCGATATCTGATCGATGTGCTGCTGGACAGCCTCATCTGTCATGGATTTAAGACGTGTCATTCCATCTCCAGGATGGTAAAATAAAACAATATGTTAGAGAATTTGCATCAACTCCCGCTTACATTTGGACTTGAGATGTTGCATTGAGTCATTGACGTCTGATGCTTGAGTGCGCATATTGCAGTATCTGGCTGACATTACTTTGTTCATCTTCTCCAGCATCGTGTAGTCTTCTATAGAGCCTACAAAATTAACAGGGAAATAGAAATAGCCGGTCAACTACAATACGGTTAGCCATACATAGAATTTTTATCACGCTTCATTACCTTCTAGTTCACCACCAAGATATTCTCCAACTTTCAAAAACGCATCGTATGTGAGTTCTTGGAGGTCATCACTAGGGCTAGCAGCATCAGGGCTTTGAATGTTTCCCACATTGTCAGTAGGTGCAGTAGCCATCGCTAAAACGCAAAAGTCAGTCAATGAAACGCGACATATAGGTCTAAACATCATGATGGAGGGACGAAACGACAGGCATGTTACATCATGGCACAGACAGAACCTGATTCATTCTTTATCAGTATCACATTTATCATGGCCATAACATTCCACGGAAGTCGAAACGAAACGTGTACGTGAAGAAGTTAGTGCCAATAATAGTAGCGTACTTTTATAATCTGTGGAGTGACAGTGCAACAATGCTATAGAATGTAACACTTTATTGTGTCGTGAACGTATATCTCTGGCCCATGAAATTTCTTGAGGCGGAGGAAGTAACGGAAGCTGGGAAGAACCTTGACACCAAAACTAGCCCTGAATCCATACTCCCACCGATACTTAAACTACGGTTAATGATAAACGTTAGAGAGCCTTTCCGCTCCATTATGTTGATATTTTATTATAAAGGATACCAAGCAAGACCGCCATAATTGTTTACATCGACGACCAAAACTGGAACTGACAGCATCAGTGGCGCCATCAGATTTTTTATCGATAAGACCGGTGGCAACAGTCATACTGCTTCATCCATTCGTGTAACACATATGTGTGTGTATTGTTATGCTGTATAGCCCAGCTATAATTCCATGGTCACAAAAGTGTTGACATGGATAATCTTCGTCTGGGATGTGCTGTCTGCCGAATTTTGATACGCAGGGTACGGTACCCATTCAAGTCTGAAGTACTATTATAGTGATGTGTGAAAGTGGATGTATTTACCAATGTTTGAGATCAGGCCAAACGTTGAAACTTGCCTTTGCATATCAATTTGAGCCGTTTCAAGAATTATACTTATAAGCAATATCAGTATAAGAGTGCATTCATTAGAAACTATTCATGACAAAGAAAGAAACTCAGAACATCAGTAAGTTTCATACCACTATGATCACAAAACATTTTCTTTTTCTCACCAGTTGGTCAATCGAATTCGGGGTGAAGAACCAAAGCCACCTAAACCAGTAGTTCATGCCATTGCTATTGGACTGACTGGTGCAGGTAAAAGTTCTATACTTGCATGCCTAGCAGGAGAACCAACGGAAGATATTAAATCCACTACAGGCTTCCATATCAAAGACATAACGCTCCCTAACTGTATAGTGACAGTTAAAGAACTCGGAGGTAAGTGTTACTCTTATCTATGGTCTGCCTGATAGCATACCATATTACTGCTGCTGCTACTACTACTACTACTACTCTACCTTGTATCATATGATAGGCTCGGAAACTGTGAGAAAGTACTGGCATCACTACTACTCCAACCAACAAGCTGTCATATTCATGGTAAATGGATGCAGATCACAGGAGGATACATTGTTAGATAAAGAAGTGTTTCTCAGTGCAATCAACCATCCGTCTCTCTCTGATCTCCCAGTCTTACTGCTTGTAACACACCAAGATGTACAAGGCTGTAGATCTCCTGACAGTGTGAGTAACTACGTACTTCGACTGAGTAATGATATCATTACAAGGGTTTCGAGTCTGCTTTGTGTGCAGTTTTATCATCATGTTTTAGATTATAGAAGACTGGTGTTTGGATGAAGAATTTCTGCAGCGTATCCGAGTTGGTGGGGCAGCTTGTTGTCAATCTGCAGAACTGAAGGACACGTTAGAGTCATTCTGTGATGAAATTATAAACATTATATCACCCTCTCAGATAAAGATGGAGCAAACAGACAAATGATGCAACATTAGTTGCACTATTACGGAGCTGCATCATATGACTTATGTGGCTCGAGCTGCTTCATTTGATGGATTCGTCTGCCCTATCCCGCTCTGTCATCGTCTCATTTTCTCCTTACAATCAGTTATTGTTTTGATGAAGTTTATTATGTTAATAATGCGTGTGCCATGTGTTTGGGTAATGTTGTCGTGTGTTTGTGAGTTGTAATCGTAGTACAAGTACGTGAAACCGTTTATCTGACATAAGAACTACTCTTGTGCCACTATCACCACCAGTTATACAGGTACTGATAGTGTCAGCGTAAAGGGTAGTCGATAAAACGAAGTATGGCTGATCCTGCTCATTTCATTCATTCCACCAGGTAGTGTAGTAGTAGTTCAGTAAGTTCTGAGTCGAACAGTGTCACACTCTGTTGTGTAATGTGGTGAGATAAACGTCAACTTTAGGCTCGAGTGTACTCAACTCACGGGAGTGAGAGAGCAATTTGGAGCTACTGAAGAGTCTTCAGTAGCCCCAAATTGCTCTCTAACTCTAGGGGCGTATATTCATATGGCGAACAGTCGAGAGTTTGACTGCTCCAGAGTTAGACAGTTTGAAACTTTAAATAAAAAGCTGTACTAAAAAAGCATCTCCGACACCCCAGTTCACTGCTACCAAGTACCAATAACAATGAATGAATGGAGGTGCCAAACCAGAACAAAAGCTATCAGATCCCAGTGCCGAAGAGGAGTGCACAGGAGCTTTAAAAGCTTTTTGACTCTAATCGCTGAAAGTTAGACTGCTCAAATTCTTATAATATACGCCCCTGCTGAAGACAGCCGCACTGGCTTACACTTTCAAAACACGTTCAAATTCCATCGACACAGGGCTTTTCATGGCAGTAATTTTTGAGGCGGTCACGCAACGAGCCGACAAGCTCGCCCATCAACCAATAAGGAGAGCAGTAGTTCAGGAAGTGAGTTACGTCACGATCGATCGTCGCGCACCGCTCTCGTCACTACCGTCACTTCTCTCTCTTCCATCACCATTGAATCTCGTTCTGCACAGCTCTCACGCCCATCGGTCATTTATCCATCATGTCAGGTACGCATACTGTAAACCTTACTTGTTGCAGCTTCCCACGACGACTTCTACCTTACCCAGGCGTACGTACATAGCACACTAGTCTGTTCAACAATATTTCAACTCCTGTGTTCTAGGTTTGAGAAAGGCTAAGAAGTATGACTGGAAAGACTCTAACATGGCTCTATTTGGGTCAGATGTAGAGAAGAACATCAAAAGTAGGTTTTGTACTTAACTTGCATTGTAAATCTTGTCGATATGTCACACTTAGAAAACCGCATACGTATGCGATTGCAGAGGCATCTGCGGAAACTGAAGAGGCCTGGCAAGGTTCTGGCACCACAGTTGGTCTACAGATCTGGAGGATCGAGGTTTGTTTTCGACTAGTTTTAATGTGGACAGCAGTCTTTTTTGTATCTACTAAGTTCCTTTGGTTCGCCTGCTGTTACAGAAATTCCAGGTCAAGCATTGGCCAAAGGAGGAATATGGCAACTTCTACAAGGGTGACTCGTACATCATCCTGAGAGTAAGGATTCAGCAGCCTTTAGTCCGACTCCATATGTCTGTATGCTGTGGCCGTTGAGTACTACTCGTGTTTCAGACTTACAAGCCTGACCCAGATAGTGAAAGTCTCGCTTATGATGTCCATTTCTGGATTGGTGAGAGCAGTACCCAAGTGAGTGGAGTTTGAAGTGTACTTGATGACACTCGTTGCAAACTGATACAGGGAGAATGTTTGCAGTAATGCAATGATCATATAGTGTGATAAGTAAAGAGTTTGGCTTGTGGGAAGGGCTGAGCAGGGCTCTGGTATCGGCTGAGTATAGATGATTAATGGCCAAGTAGTCACTGACAACAAGTGAATTAGGTCACCAATCCGGAAGGTTCTGGCTCACTGAGTGGGCGGATGATTGGGCCGTCTGCGCACTATATATCTCTCTTGTATGACACTGGGGTAACATGACTGTGGGTGTGATGATATCAGTAATTAGCTGGGTTGATGATGCTCAACAGTCATTGCAGCTACAGCAGATAAAGCCTTGCATAGGCACGCCATGCAATAACGTTCTGACATGATACGGTAACTGTGACTTGATGCTACACCGAATTCAGTTCTATGTTACTCAGTGCTGACAGATGCCTAGTGATGCTGCATTCTATCGATGATGGGGTGATGTGGAATGCCTGCATGTTTGCCTGCACCACACATATTTCTATTGTACACTGCGGGAGTGGCAGCCACTAGCATTGGCTGTGTATTGCAGGACGAGTATGGCACGGCTGCCTACAAGACTGTGGAGCTGGACACATACCTCAATGACGCGCCTGTACAGCACCGCGAGGTGCAGGGCCATGAGTCATCGCTCTTCAAGACCTACTTCGACAAGATCGTGTAAGTATTTATGTGAATTGCACAGCAACCGGCTCTCATCCGTTTGTCACGTTGTCTGTCAGCTCTGCTACCAAGCGATGCGTGAAGTAAGTCTAGGACGAAAATGTTGATATCAATCGCTGTTATTGAATATACGCCACTGAGTTATGTGCGCTGTGAATAGGATAGATGTAACTATAGAGAAATCCCTCACAGCCCTGCGTGCTGCTCTCTGGGGTGTGCTGCTGCACAGTGCTTGTAAGGTGCACTCAATTAGGATTTAGTCAACAAGGGCATTGAGCTTCACTTCAATGGAGCTGAGCTGTCTGTGATGGGCTGTGGTGTTTATGTAGTTGTGATTGCTAGTACTGGTGCATGTGCTAGCTAGTGAAATATGAGCTGAGATACTGGTGTACTCGTAATGATGAAATTGGCAATAGGGTATTGGTGGTTATGTATTGACAACTATGCCTGCTGGATGGTGTAATGTTGATACCATGATGACGTATTGGCGATGACGTATTGGCGATGACGTATTGGCGATGACGTATTGG
>ERZ1740065.376-NODE-376-length-23547-cov-12.974587_pt1 | contig 23547 bp, 21 predicted proteins | sample MGYA00581738_ERZ1740065 | MGnify/ENA primary metagenome ERZ1740065 (study PRJEB43018, sample SAMN04849749) | marine metagenome | isolation source: floating plastic debris | place: Pacific Ocean | collected 2008-09-01 | study: EMG produced TPA metagenomics...
CCCCTCTTCTCTCCCCCCCCTCCCCTCCCCCCCCCCCTTTCCTTCCCCCCCCCCCCCCCATCCTCCCCCCTCCCCCCCCCCTTTTTTTTTCCCCCCCCCCCCTCTCTTTCTCCCTCTCTTCTCTGTTCTCTCACTTCTCTCTCCTCCTTGCTCCTCCCTCTAGCTCCCCCCTCTCTCTCTCCTCCCTATTGTTTCTCCATATTTCCTCATTGTTTCATGCAATATCCCCTCCTGAACTTTTGCAATTACATTCCAGGTTTGAATATTATTAGTTGGTTCGTTTTTGTTCTGTCACAATGACATGTATCTGCTGCAGCGAGCACTATCACCGAACTGGTGCTGGATTTCAACCCCATGAACACAGCAGTCCTGGAGGACGCTCTGATTGGAATGCTCTCGGCCAATCAGAACATAGAATCCCTCTCCTGCACACTCTGCAGCTTCAATCAGGCGTTCTGTAAGTAGGATTGGTTATCATTGCGTTTCATGGTGGCCATGAATATATTTCATGTTTTCAATTACAGTGAGAGGCCGACTCCTGCCCGCGATTGGTCAGATGCCCAAACTCGCCAAGTTATATTTGGCTGAAAATCGGATAGGTGCTGCGTCTGCCTTTGTTTGGTAACACACTGCAATTATGACACTATTTCGCCATGCTCTGTTTCTGTTTGCAGCTGACATGCCCGAGCTAACAGAAATGCTGATTCAGCTATTAAAAACTAGGAGTTGTCTTACCTATCTAGACCTGAGGTAAGTATTTTCCTGTTATAACTGTCACATATCTCTATCAGACCTCTCTATCCTGTGGCCACTTTATTCTGTAGCTCCAATTTCCTGTCCGGCCATTTCCTGCTCAATATGGCGGCGTCACTGACCAGCGGAAGCAATAGGAAAGTCCTGTTTAAAGGATTGAATCTCAACTTTAATCTGGATAGAGGCGAGGTACTGACTAACAGAGATCTGGTGAGAGAGAAGTTTCGTCGTATGTGTCAGCACTTCTTCTGTATGATCCTGTATGAGGATCCTATTGATCTGACACGGAGGGAGCACATGGCGCAGATGTAGCTAGCTCTAAAACTGACTCTGTTTCTTTTTTTATGTATATCTGTACATCTGCTGTTACCAACTGGATCGAAGAATCTTGTCAATAGTTTTGCCGACTCTAAGGCGTATGTTGGTAAAACACAACGTGATGACATCACCAATGAGAAAATTGTGAGAGTAGCTCGAATAACTCTCGATTGTCTACAAATAAAGACCCGAAATGAATTTTCATCTGCACCCATATATTTTCAATTAAAATTGTGGAAAATTCTGATGGCCAGTTCCTTTACACAAACTCCCGGTGCAGTCGATGACGATGATGAGTCATGCAGGTTCTGCGAGTGCGCTGCCAGCGTGGCGAAGTCAGAGCATTGCGCAGGATATGGCCGCTGTGTGGTTTGGCAGGATGAGCAGTCCTGCTGAGTCAGCTCTTGGACTGTTCTCAGGTACGCAGCCAAACACTGCGCGTATCTGCGAGGTATACTGGCGCTGCGCTACATGAATGTTATGAATAATTAGATGGCCCATCGCAGATTATGATCCGTGATTGTTGACTCATGATATGTAAGTACGGACAGTTATGACCGTGCTGCCCCCTATAGCACAGCTCGGTCAGCGTATTATTAGCGCGGTTTCGGTATCATCAAACATAAATTATGGCCCTCTCCGTTCTTATCTGTTGGGAGAGGCGTGGATCTCATAGTCTTCCATCGCAACAAATTAACCGTATTAGAAACACAAATTGTGTATGCACGGACATGTGTGGCGCGCTGATGACACAAGTAAGTTTATGTTTGTAGCAGTTTTTTTAAATGATGTAAACCGGTCACTGAATGACGTTGACAATCAATCTATTCGCCATTTTTTCCCCATCAATCTCACTGGCCATCCGGCAGTTGGCAATGACTATGATTGATGAGAAACGGAGGGAGCTGCTGCTCCAGCCGCTGGAGATGAGGTCTACCTCTGCCTGATGGTACGGGAGTGTATTCATTATCACTGTGCCAATGAATACATCAACATATTCACTCTGCGCTATTGACTTCATCTCCATTCCGTAGCCCGCTCCGTTTCCATCATCGTGGGTTCAGTAGGTTGGAAATCGTACAAAACACCTTCGACCTCCCTGACTAAGACTTGGATCAAGTCTGTTATTTCAGCTTGGAGTAACTTTGTCAGAAAACAAGAGTGGTTACTAATGGTTTACTTGCGTAGGTGGTTGTGTATTTTCCAGAGCCAGCTGTATCTGAGATTGAGTGATGGGTTGTAGCAATGATGATTCAAATGCTACGGTAGGAGCACGGGCTACGGTAGGAGCATGGGTCAAGGGCCATCCTCACCAGCCCTACCTGTCACACTATCTCCACAATCAGTGGAACAGCCCGGTGGCAACAATGCATAGAGAGAGTGAGCGGCAGCCAGCCACAGTGAATGGAGAGAGAGGAAGGCCGTCTTCCAGTCACATCCTCCTCCATTCTCACCCACTAATTGATCCCTAAACACTTCCTCTGTACTGGATCTTTATGAGACAGGCTGTCTGCTGACACGAATCCTGATTCTAGAGATTAGTGAGGCGACCAGACGGCAGCTTCTGTTACCATCTTTGAATGAGAGGCTCCTGTCTCGAGTCGTCAATGTCGATGATAGCCATGCGTCTGCCGCAGATATTGACTCTGTCTGACTATGGCTCCTCACTCAGTTTATTTTTTACTCAAAAAGTTGTCTTTGTCGCCTGTCACTTCCCAGAACCTGAACTCACTATGGCCAGTAGGGTCTATGATGTAACCTTCAATCAACAGTAATCGCTTCACGATGTTCAGACATGGCGGATCGTTAGAAAGGAATTTCCTGCTTAAACAAAATTACTGCAGCAGTTCTATGATCTACAAACATCAACCTGAAGCACTGTGTGTTACGCTGTGTCATGTCACACCGTGTCAAGAGTTTCCTTGTACGCATTGGCATAGCCATTACCATCTCCCATTTCGTACAACACTTGCGACACAGCATGCTGTACTGAACATTGGAGCGTAATATGACCTTACGCAATCTCTTCGTTGGGCAGAGAAGACACCAGCCCCTGTGGTATATTCTTGTATGGTAGTACATACTAAGGCCAGGAAAATTCAGCAGCTAAGAATAGATTTGTTGATAGTTTTGTCTAGTAGGCTCTGCGGTGTTTGGTGTATCAGTGAGTAAAGAAAACTGATGATCAGGCAGCCGTCCCAGCAGGCCACTTGTTGACTACAGCCTAGCTATGATGAGAACAAAGGTACATGAGAATGAAAAAGGTCAACAAGGTTACATGAACGCACAAAGAGTTGTTTTTAGTTTGTCAGGTGCAGTGGCTAGTGTGTCCAGTGCTTAGCTTGCAGTTCAATAGTCAATGGTGCATAACTTAATTCATTGAACTGGTTAGTAGTAGTTTGGAAACGAACTGCTGGTACCAGTGCGCTCCAACAACTGAACTCTTTGCCGCTTCCACTTGGCTCAGCCCTCATCTTCAACCGAGATGAAATATTCCCCAACCTGCTCTCTACAGCTACATGTATGAGCTACAGCAGCGGTCCTTCCGCAGGAGACCACATCTCTCTAGACTCAGTCCTTTACTTCTATCTAATGGCCTGCTGTGACGAGGGTGGCAGTGGGGAAAAACAAATTTCGCAACACCCGCATTCGCGTAAAGTAGACGTTTTATGTGACAGGCAGATTAACTGGTGAAGGATGGGCAACTGACCGACTCGTAAGAAGACAGTGCCTGTCAATGGATGGAGGCGCGGCTGTGTGTTGTGATCGTTTGTTGATGGAATCAGCCAGTGTTTTCGTAGTTCAAACTAGCAGTCCATGTGTTTATGATTAGAAATTCTTTCACTTCCTGAAAATCGTTTGCGACACACAGATGGCCAGTTCATTGTGTTATCCCACAGCTTCAAACTGGGTGGCGATGGCCAAGCGTCTTAGCAAACAGCTTATAGTTATAGCCGACCTATCCCTGAGATAACTGCAATCATCAACAGTCGCTCTTGGCTTTGGTGCTATTCTTCAAGACTTTTATGACTTTATATGAAGGGAAGTGAGCATAGATGTTGACTGACCATCCCATAACTGATGTTCTTTAGTTAGTTGGGTCAGAGAGAAAGATAAGGGTGTCTGACCACCGTGGGTAACAAGGTTTGTTTGCTTATGTTTCACCTGTCGCATTAGTTGCTTGTGATGTCAAGTGGCTGACTAGTTCAGATCATACCCACATCTTATGTTCAACCACAACTAAAGAACAAGATTTCGCTTTCCTTTAGTTTCCCTGATTCTATTAGAAAAATAGGCGTCATAAAAAACGAGCTGGAAATGGCTTAATGTTTGCATAAAAATTGTGAATGTCTCGAGTTTGATTTCAGTGCAAAAAGTCATAAAAAATAATTTACAAAATTTACACAAGCACCATAACGATAATAATAAATATAACAATATCAGTCGGAGTCTGTTACATCATGCCGACCATTGGTCCCATATCGGGCATCATTATGTGGCATCCAGACTTCATGTGCTCCATGATCTGCTGCTTGAGTTGCATGACTTGTTCGTTGAGACTCGCCGCTGTCTGCGCCAACTCGCTGTTTCTACCTTTGAGATCTGCCACTTTCTCTTCGAGTCTACCGATTCTCTCCAGTTTCCTCGTGCGACATTTCCTCGCTGCTATTCTATTCCTCGCTCGCTTTCGCTCCAACTTTATCTTTTCTTGTTCCTCTAAATCTACTGGAATGCTGTCGAGCCTATTTACATTTTCTACATGGTCGTACGCAGAGTCAGACATGGCGGATGGACTATCAGTCATGCGACTGCTCGCTCCGCTCGGACTGTGAGGTACTTGATGGTCTGTATATGATGAGGTGGATGGTTCCGATTTGACTTGTACTGTTCCGTACGCTGATGAGGCAGGCACATGCAACTGCGAGAGCATGTTGTGTTGGTTTGGCATAGGGTTTCCAGCTATTAATCCGGATGGAGCGAATGGAGGATGTCTTCTTGAGATAGAGTTCATGCCACCAGCTTGTGTGGGTGGAGTTGGCATAGTACATGCCGAGCTGTATGCGGTCGCTTGAGAAGCCATAGGCATCAGGGTACTGTATGTACTAGCCACTGGCCTACCATTCAATACTGAGCTGTTGTTGACTGTTGCTGAGTTCGACACACTGGGAGAGGAATGTAGTTCAGCTAGCGCTTCCACAAATCCTCGGGCGTACGCTTCTTGTTCATCAGTGACATACTTGGGATAGATGAACTGTGTTGGAGTTGGTGTGGTACCTACTGTGCCATTCTGGTTGATGAGCATCTTCTCGAGTTCAGGCGAAGACAGCTTGAGCATGTTCAAATCCGGTGAGTTCAGCATATTCTGAAACTTGCTCGGCTTAGTAGTTTTCGATCCAAAGTCCAAGTGCATAGCCTTCTTCATCTCTAGAGTTTTTCCAGCTCCGTTATCCTGGTACATACTCATTTCCATCTTACACACACGGTAATCAGCCAACAAATACTATGAACTGTCCGGGTAGCTCTCCTTATGAATCAGCTGTGACTCCAATCGATGACTCGCGCTGTGAATCTATGACTCATTTCATTCTGCTACTAGCTTATATACCGAAATGACTAACTCGACGAAAATAGCATGATGTCATTTTCGAGGCTTCTGATTGGCCATCACTGTGGCAACTTGAGTAGGCGGAGCCAACTCGCAGACGTCAGCTAAGCGGAAACACTCCTTATATGGAACACGGGTTTCCCACGATCGAACGCGGATAGAAAATGGAAGCACGTGGTAAGCAATTTTTCTCCCAATCCAACGAAATGCTTACCCTGTGCAATGTCGTGTATCGCTAATTAGCTACATTGCATGCATATAATGTCGTCACTACTGAAATTACATCAATAACATTTTTATATTCCATCTAGAAGGTTTTATCGTTGCTCAAAATTTTTGCTACACACTGATATCTAGTATGTATGTACATGTATTTACGTGTATGTTGCAGATGATGCCATGATGTGCAGCCCGCAGGCTCTATTAACCCAAGGTCTTGATTGCTCCTTTTCGCCATCTCACGATAATGCACTTGCCGAAAGAAAGCAAACAACAACACAAGCCGAACACGAACAGTTGCCCAAATTGGACAGTGAGTTTTAAACTTCCTGCCAAGCTACTCCCAGTTTCCATTGCCATGTTCTTCTGACCGAACTATCTGTGTGTGAGTGGTACACCCATATAGCCATAGTCATCTGGATAGAATCTTTCTTTCAGTATCTCCATTGGATATTCCTTGGAACAATTCGCCTGGAATCTTCACTTTGTCTTACATGTACCAAAGATAGCCCTGATAATTTACTCTCTACCTTGTGTTTGTAGATGATGAGTGTGCTCATATAATTACGTGTTTACTATTAGTATTCCTCTTTCAATAGGCGATGTCACTGGCGAACCGTCATCATTACCAAGCACAAAAAAGAGAAGGGTACTTTTTGATACCAGTGGGTGCGAGCGTGACACCATGTCATTCTCCGAACCTGCTGCTAAGAGTGGTGTCATACACGACAGCATTGAAATGAAAATGGAGTCTAGCTACCGAGCTGCTCAAAGTGGTGTCGACATGGTCGGTGAGTTTGTTTGTAATGAGGAACTGTCAGTTGCTATTTTCGCTGGTCCAATTTCAACAGCTCAATAAGTTTTGTGATTCATATGTTTATTCCCTTGGAGTAGGTCACCAATCATTATGCAGGACCAGGTTCAGCCTGCCACCCACACAGGAACAAACCAGTAATATCCTCCATCCCTTGCCGTCCTCCGCTCATACACCCAATTCTGGCTGCTCAAAGAGCATGAAGTCAAGGGCGGTAGGAGGCAGCGGTACGTCACATCATGATCAAAGTCATCGGCTGCAATCCTCACTCCATTCCCTAATGTCCGAGAACGCTGCTGTGGCTATGGAAGGTGATAGCAGCATAGAGAAAGTATGGCTCAAGATTTCTCATCAATTCTTGAATATGAAATTCGTAATTTGATTTCTGTCAAGAACCAATGCTTCCTTACATCGTGTGCATGTATATGTATGTAGCAGGTTATCAGCTATCAGTATTTCATTCTTAGACTGTGATCTCCGTGATATGGCAGAAGGGTATGCTCGGCGCGTGCATCTATAACTCCTATACTATGAAACTGCAAGTGATGCAAGACATTCCAGAGAGAGATAACTTCTTATCACTCAAGCAACGTAAGTTTTTGACTTGTTTTCTCCTATGGAAATAGCTCCACGCTTATCTTGACGTCTTGCTCCGCTAGTTTTTGTGACATATTTTGCTCCAGATATACTTTTTTATTAGTGTTCGCACAGACACAGCCAGACGTCATTATCACCGGAGAGAAACTGGATGGAATGTTTATCGAGACCCTGAAGTTGATAGGTAAGTGTAATAGCCACAGCTGATGCCCCAGCAGTAAGTAACAAGGCCTGACAGACATGTATGTGTACATATTTGTAGTATCGGAAGCTGCAGGAATAGATGATGGATCAGAGAGTCAAGTCATTACCCTCCCCAACTACGACCTCGGTCAGTTTGAGTCTTTGTGAGACAGGCAGATAGTCATCTGCTTTGTCTTACATAGGAAATTACTGAGTGTTTATTGAATAGTGGCCACCCGTGCTGATTGGGCAGTAATGGTAATGGCATTGAAATAGCCAGGAAGTGGAGCGGACACAAGTAGTCTGTCAGCGGGCAGCCTACTTTGGCGACCTTTTCTCGCCTGTTTACACACCTGTGACTGAATGGGTGTTGATGGTGCACACCTCCCCCAGCCTGCTCTCGTAATAGGGTAGTGGCAGTAGTCCCATGTCTCTGGGTGAATCACACCGGCTACTCCCTATGGCTGCTGGGAGTTGCCAAATATCACCACTGTGTACTGCGTGACAGGGCCTGCCTTGTCACGAGACTGCCTGCCTGCTGGACATGTCCAGCGGCTAGAGTTGTAATATATACACAGCATGGTGAGTGACGCTGTAGGTATGTGTTAGTACGCGCATGTAGATTAGAATGACTTGACAGCCCATCTGCCTATACAGGACTGCGTGAGGAACCGAGTACATAACTGAAGTACTCTCGGTTGGATTGGATATTGCTTCATGTCAACAACTGCGATAGCGTTCTTACAGGACGGTATCTTCCATTGAGCCAACGAGCAACAGAGCAACGAGTAACATTAGTACTGAATGAAAGACGCAATCTAGAGGAATTTGCGTTTCAATGCGCTGCGAATCATATTACTCACATAGTCAATAAATTGAGTTATTTACATAAGAGCGCACTCAGCCAATGGCGGCCTTTGTCAACTTATCGCTAGCTCCCCCTCGCCGCCGGAAGAGAGAATGAGGAACTTCAATTTTGGCGCTTGCCGCTTGTGACGTAACTAGGTGTCAATGGAAGAACTTCATTCAGTATTTACTGGTGTGGAAACTGCGTGGCAGACCTCCAACCACTCTATAAGGCCTGCTTCTAACTACTACAGCTGCGTGTGAAGCAATAAAAATGAGGTGGTGAACTGAGTGAATGAGATTGTGACCGTTGATAAAGAGGAAATCTGTCTCCATCACCAGTCCGATTTCCTCAGTTCAATGTTTTTGTTTGCAGGCTTTGAAGTCTCCAAGCGCAGATTCCACTCTGCCTGTGAAGACGCCCTATACAAAGGGGAGACTGCAAAACATGAATTTATCAAAGCTGTGGTCAGCGTTACAAGTATCAATATGGTAAGGCTTGTCAGCAGTTCCTGAGAACACAGTAAACCATAGTTTATGCCCGTTCAGGTGTTGTATGATGCATTGCCGACTCTGTCCTCTGCCTTACAGGTCAGATCTGTGGGCGGACTACTGCGCTATCTAGAAATGAATTCCTTGCAGATGTTTACCAACTGCGCCCCCAGCTTCTCCCCTGTCCTGTCAGTGGAGCTCTACTTCCTGTAAGTTCAGTGGCTAAACTTGCGTAGGGAACCAAAATGGCTCACTGATCATCCTTCAACTCTGGTAGACCTCTTCTGTTGCAAAATAAGCAGTTCCTGTGTGCCAATCGGTAGTGGAATCTAAAGTCATTCATGCGTAAAAGCTGCAATATCGCATAACATCCACAGGCAGTATGTGTGTGTGTGAGGGGGATCGATATAGCTATATAGTTAACTGTATGGCTATCTGGGCGGCCAGTTGCTATCATAAACGATTGCCATTTATGGCTGGGGAATGTTGATGTCAATTGCTTGGGGTCAATAGGTTAGATTGTAGCCTACGTAATGGGCTACTCTCCCAATCGCCTGTGACATAGGCTCTGCTCAGCACAACATTCCTGAGGCATTAGCTCATGCCCTGACTCATTCACTGTATTACTCATCATTCTAGAAGTGATGCTACTTGTGGGTGGGTACAACACCAAGCATCGGTGAACAGACAGTATAGCCAGTAATTGTACATCCTGGAACCGATCCAGCTATAAACTTACCCTCCTTATGTGACAACATATATGGGGGTGAACACCAGCAGGTAATTTCCATGACGCCCCCACATTGTACTTTGATTCACACCGAAACGTGATGTCATTATTCAATTGACTGGAAATGAGTGAATATTGGTTACAGGTTAATTAGGACAATACTGCCTTCTCAACATCACATGACATTGTACTTGGGGTCAGCAGTTACTTCATGCATGAACCCAGTGTTATTAACTGAATGTTGGATGTTTCCCAGGCCTGTCTGCATGCTTGCCTGCATATTGTAGGTTGATTTTAATTGAACATTAGTCTCTGAACTATTGCTGATCTAATCGTATAAAGCATTAGGCACAGGTGCATTTTCATTTTTTGTGAAATCAATCACTAGTTCGATGTTTTTGTAGACAGTCAACAGTCTGGATTGATAGAACTACACTGAGGTACGTCTGCTGAAGTCGTGCCATGTAAATGTCTATGTTTACAGTGCGTATTCGTCTGATACCATACTAACGGCTACATAATATGGTATTCTCTTATCTTCCCTTGATACCGCCACTGACATCAGTAAACTGGTTATCTAATATATGTGACGCTCTGTGCGTATGGAAAAACACCTCCATTAGCTCTGACAAAAATCATCTCACATAGTGATAGCCTGTATTCCTCTTCTATATTGATCTATTAATGTGGTGTAATTAGATTCAGTTCTGTATATCATACTTTTGTCGACTAGATGACGTTTTTTTGGTTAAAAAAATGAGTCTTCCACAGCTGCATCCATCTGCAAGTCTGTGGTGCGAAATACATACATAAAGTCGTCAAATGTTTTCTCCTTTTTCCTGTAGCTAGAAAAGAAGTTTCTCAGAGTCAAATGGAATGAAGTTTGCTCAGCCCTGCTTTTAGTATATTGCCGCTAGTCTCTACCTGAATGTTAGTATCTACATCAGCTTTACTAGCTGAGAGATAGGACTATATAGCCTTGTGAGATAGAGCTCAACAAAGGATCCACATCGAATAAGTTCCTAAAGCACCAAAACAAAAATGCTAGGCCATGATACGTTAGTAATTTCCATGCGCTGTATATATTATATTATATTGTTATATCATATGTATATGTAATGGTTCAGATATCCAGTTTTTATCCAGGTTTGGCTCTCAACATGAGAAATAAAATTCGATATGTCAGCGTAATTTAATTGTGTTTCAGTGTCCTGAGGATAATTCATCTGGCTGATCACCCTTCAACGTCTTTGGGATCCTCCTACACCAGAGAAGGCTTTAGCTTATACGGTAAGTTATGGAGAGGAATTTATTACCGTCACTTTACTACTAGGCACTGCCCTGGGGTCATAGTTCATGTAGATTTAGAATCTATGAAATAATTATGTGATCTATGATAGACAAGTTGATATTTGAAACTAGAGTTCTCAACCAGCCTAAATATTTTTACTATAATAGGAGATAGCTCAGTGGTAGGGCCTGCACCTCAAGACACACAAGTGTTGAGAGGTTATGGGCTCAACCCCACTGAGTCCTCCTGCTGGGCCCTCGTACCACAGGTATGCTCCAACCTGCCTAGAAACTAAGAGCAACCTGGCGCCGCATATGGCAGCCTTGCCCTTAAGGCACTACAATTTCTCAGTGCACAAGCACAGAGACAGACCTTGCAATTTTTAACTAACTAATAATAATAACAATAATGATAATAATGGTATAATCAGTCAGTCAAATCAGTCATAGCTTCAATCCTGTGATGTTCAAAGGTTCTTTGGTATTCAAGCAGCCTTATACCGGTGGCTGTAGTTGGGTTGTAAATGTATTTTATTTTCATGTCATCGGAGAGTCTGGTTTTCGCATGACATATTCTAATCTGCCGGTCGCTGATAGGTCTGATGGACAGATGCAAGACATCTATTGGCAAGAAGAAGCTGAAGTAATAACTGATCATTTGCACCATCATTGTTGCCTAGTTACATCTCACTGCTATCGGTGTACTACTACTAGTACTGCAGTATTCCCTCAGAACTAGGACACGTATTGTAAAGTATGTCTGCACGAACAAGGTTGTAAATACCTGTCAGAAAATCCAGAAGCAGAATACTGTAGAACCAGATTTGATAGCAACAGAAATATTAGAGCTTCCTTTAAACTCATCACGAAATCAGAATGGTAGTGAGCTAACGATAGCAATCTCACGAATGGGAAGACAACTCCTATACAAATCGCAATGGGCATGGTATAGTTCTATAGAGCAATCCAATGATAGCAATGGTTATCCATTGCTGTTTTTGCTGCAGTTAGACTGTCACTATCAAAATGTGTTCTCAGATCAGTATTTAATGGTCTGACAGATAGTTTGTAAGTCTAGTTGTAGTCTAGTCTAGGTGTATGTACATATGATCAAAAACAAACTTGACCGGTACATCTAAATACACGGATACTAACATGCGTCTTCAACTGGTTAGAGAACTGGTGTCTCATATTCGAGAACACAATAGCGTTCTTTTTCCTATTTATAGACATGTGTCTTACTCTTGAGGGAATACTATCTGTACTCATACTAACCTCCGTTTGACACTATTTTCTTGTGTTCATTGCTTCGTTACATTACTGCTTCAGTTTTTATGTTTGCCATTGTAAGAGAGGACAACTCCCTATTCCAAACCTAGGCCAATCAGTCTTCATTCGTTTACAGAGAATGGTTTTTGAAACCTTTGAGAGACAAAGATTTGCTGAATGAAAGATTAGACAGCCTGGAATTCTTTGTGCCTGGTAAACACAGTGAGATAACACAACTCCTGACTAACCACCTGTCCAAGCTGAGGAATATGACTGTGAGTTGAGGTTATTATCCGCAGATGAGTATATTGTGGTTTGATGTCACCTGTTGATTTGTCTAGAGAGTTGTCAGTCGGATGAGAATGACTGGGCTAACTGCTGCCGACTGGCTGGCACTGCACCGGGTGAGTGAAATCATCTCCTTCTACCGATCTGATCCGGCGATTGTATTATACGACACCGGAAGTCAGTACTCATCAGTACTGTAGATATTTCAGGATCTGAAACTTGTAGCTTCCTGTATTTCTTCAATTATTGTAAAAATAATTGCGATTGAGCATTAGATGCGATTTTCGAAAACTTATTTTTCGCATTTATTGTATGTCACATCTATTTTTCAGAAGGTGACCAGCTCATTGCAGAAGTTCCAAAATTGCAACGTTTACTCATCACATTTCTCAACAGGCCTTTTCGCATTTATTTGTCTCGCATTTATTTTTACTTATACAGTATGTGTGGTAATCAGGCCGCGGACAGATGGAGATAACTTTAAATTGTATTTCCTTCATGAGACTATCTTTCCATCTTTGATCCATTATACAGACTCGTTGATCCAGAAATATACACAATAGCCTATGATTCTAATGTTACCAACGAATCTTCCCTTTGCTAAGATGGTGACACTTTGTGATGCAGCCAGAGTTGTCTTATCATTATCATGTCTATATTCTAACGATCACAGACTCAGTATCATATCCCAGACCTCTGTATAATGGGAATGGTGAAATACAGGAGAAGATAACTCTTATGCGGTTGTGAAATCTTGCCATCTTAGATTGAGCAGTTACTATGACGTATTCTCTGGTATTGAAGGCTAGAATAGATGTAATACAGTGTAGACTGCCATCCCTCATGACAAGTGTGGCCATTCTAGCATCTCACATCGCAATCTTCTACGAATCCGTATTGTTTATGCCGTCATCATGCCATCAATGTTTTTTCTAGGTCTTGCAGAGTTTGATTAAGATCACAGCAATATGCTCTCTACACCAACAAGATCTGCCCATATTTCAGCAGGTGTGACACCGCTTCCTTCTTTATCATCTCGCCCAGTCTTGTTCTACATGAGTTTATCATTCTTGCTTCACACCAATATCTATTTATACTGTTTATGCTCCCTATACAACTGCCGGCCGTTCCAATTCATTGGTCATAATGAACTGGTATCGGATACGAAGTCAATGTTACCAATGAAGCAATAATTTCACAGTGCTGATTATCCAACTTGGATGAATTTCAAATGATGCAATTAGTCTTTGGTCCTCCTAACATTGAATCCAGTCCCTGGTTGAGTTCCCTATTGAAGCATAGATTGTATGCCGAGATCAATGTGATTGATGGTCAACATAAATAGTTGTATTTCGTTTAATTTATAGTTAGAAATGTTGGTATTTGTGACGTTCCTGTCAGTCGGCGTACCGGTATTGCGCCAGCGTTAGTCTTCTCTTAGTCCTAGACTAATACAGGCGTAAGAAAGGACGGGGCTAATATCGGCAGGGCTAATACCAGCGCAACACTGGTACGCCGACCAGCAAGAACATCACAAATGTGAAAATTTTAGTGGTGTCTTAATGATAGCATTTTGCTCTAATTGGCAGTATTTATAATTTTTAGCAATTTCTTTCGAGCTAGTATGTAACATAAGAATGTATCAATAATATAATTTACCATTTTTGCCAAGTCTATTATTGTGAGGAAGCTGTCGGCAGTAATTTGTATAGATCTGCTGATGGGATCTACATATTATGTCTGTACTGGACTGTCATGGTCGCGGAAACCATCGATCTCAGTGCTGGTCAAATTGAGAGCGATAATATATGGATATAAATGGAATGTTTTATGGTTTCAGTATGAATTCTTAGGACTAGCAAAGCGGTTAAAACACTCCTTTTAATGCAACATGAAGCACAAACTACGCCTCATTCTATTTGAATGGTTATTTCTGTGTTGTGAAATAAAACCGGCATAGAAAAACATGTAAAAACAGTAAGACCAGCTGGTGAACTGGGATACAGGCGGCTGTCTCTGTTTATTTATTGATCTAATGATATTTCCATTGTATCTGATTGCACTTTACACAAGCAACATTTTATCAATTAGCCATCTGTTTGTTTTCTATAAAGTACCTATGTTTGGGGCTATAAAGCCAACTTATCACTTAGCTCTCTATGTAGCGACCTAGCTATTTCAGCTTATTCAGCTTGTTATCAAGTTTCCCTATCACTAATCAGTTGACAGTGAACAGCAGTAGAGACAAGACTTTACTAATATAACCACACATTTTCAAATACAACTTTCTAGAACCTACTCCTCATGTACTGAGGTCGTAATTTCTCTGCAATTAATTGTCTTTTGTTCACAATCTGGTATGTTTTCTGTTATTTGTATCAACTTCTATTTCAGTTTTCACCAGTTCACCGGTTCTGTTTAATAAACTGAATCCACACCCTGAACTCTGTCGAAACAGTGATGCATACGGTGCATGAGGCAGTATATCCGTGCTGTGCTGTTTTTGTCTTTTTTAAGTGTTTTTGTATGCCGTTTTTATCATCTTAGTCCTAGATCTTAAATGTCACAGCAACAGAGTATTCCATATCACTGAACTGTTGTTTACTCATTCCGAACTATCATAGCCAATGATGGTTTCAGTTCCCAGGCCATCAGGAGAGTATCCAATCAGCGGGACAGGTCGTCTTTGACATACTTGATGTCCAGCAAACAAAAGCTGACAAGTGTTTTACTGTCAAACCCAACTATGATGCTGAGATGGATATGTGTAAGTACACCCTTCGATTTGTGCGATCGCTATTGCGGAGTATAGTCTGCAGAGTGGGGGTTACTACAAGACATGTCAGTCACGTCCGTTGTTGTACTAGATGGGGGCAAACACTCAACAAGATAATTCTGTCATACTATTACTCTCACAAAGATAGTATCAGATACAAAAATAGTTGATGGCTGTTCATCAAAGTATCAGGGTTAGGCAATCTAGATATGATCACATGTTGTTAGCTATTGTTGTGTTGGGTGCTGGCCGGGTCTTTACCCATGCCATTGCCACAAGTATGATTAATGACTCCCCGACTGACACTATCATTGCTTCCTCGATTGCTTAGTGGATCAGAATAGAAAATTGGAAAATATCGTCAAGTCATCTCGCACATGAGGGACTGTTTGCTTCCGTAAATGTGTCATGAAAGCCTGTATCACAAATGATTTATGCGAACTGTAGTTTCTTCCTCAAATTGGTTTTGTTTGATGAATTATTGCACTGACCAGTTCCTTTGGGTAGACAGACAGACAGATAGATAGACAGACAGATAGATACTTTATATCTGTCTCTGAGAAGAGAACTATTATAACGCTCTGCAGAGAGAAATACAAAGCTGACACAGATATATATAAGAAGACAGCGTAACAGGTACTAGAAAAGCTTCATGCTATAGGTTATTTATTTAGGAACTTGCTTGTCTGCACTCTATAGCAGATACATCCTAATTCTTTTTCTTACTCTTATTCATACTGAGACTACATCACCAAGTTCTCTGAATCGTCTGACGGTTACAACAGTGATGTGAATTCGTTTCCAGTGGTACAGAGACACCGGGATCTACCCGAAATTCTTGGTGAATCTCTGACAGAACATGTGAAAGAGGTCAAACATCGCGTCAAAAGTGCTGTGCACATACATTACTCCTCCCAGGTGTAGTGATTCGCAAACTTCTGCTCCAATTACTAGCATTGGATCTATAATTAAAGTGAGACTGACAATCAAACGGTGTCTGTACATTGACAGCTTGGCTGTCTGCTGATGGTCGACATCACGCCACGTATGGAGCAGACTGGTGACTACCGAATAGATGACCTCAAACTGGAGGTCAGGTTTTTAATACCTCATTTAAGAGTTGTCTTCTTCCTCATACCTCAATAGTAGCTGTTGGTTTTAGTTTCTGGCCGAGAAGCACGCCTATTACTCATCGAGTGCTACTCAAGGTAAGATATTCATACATCATATCCATGTATTCATCTCTGCCTTTCTCCAACTGATAGTAGGTGCGATTTTATCTGGTAGCATACAGCAGGACATCAATAGAGTTAGACTACATCGGCGTTAGTGTCTGGGATTTCTGTCATTACTATGTAGTAACAGCATATTCGCATGGGAAGATACAGCACAATATAGGTGTTTACAATACAGTTTTTTAAAACGAGATCTTGTGCTATTTTGAAATGTTGCCAACTTGATAACACTCTGTAAATAGTTAGTTGGAGCTATAGCGCCACTGAAACCTCTTAAATAAATTCAAGATGCAGTTACCACACACGATCCATGCATGAATGGCAACACTCGGATGAAATGGTGACCTGGAACTGCTTGACACTGAAATATTCATTGCAGCTGTAGTCTGTAAATGTTTACAGGAAATCTATCCCCTTCCTGAATAGATAAGTTGATGAGTTTAATTTTCATGTCACACTTGATTACCTCATAATCACTGCCTCCACAATAAGCATGACTTGGGAGTAAGAATTTTTACACCAAGCTTTACTTTTGCCATCATCACAAGCATCACCCAATTTTACCAAACAAGAATCTTTGCCAGCCATTGGAGTGAAGTTGACACTGGAGCTGATACCAGCTATCGAAATCCAACCACGATCCACGATCGGGAGTCCTATAGTGCTATGTTTTCTGTTGTAGACATATCGGAGCAGTATGGCGATGTGAAGACTGCTATAACAGGTATTAGTGTTCTGGATGACAAGTCTCACCCCCTCCCTAACTTTGGACCTAAATTTTTACCATTGGTCTCCTCATGTTCACTCATGGTTTGTTAGTAGCGTCTTGCTAAACTGAGTTTGAATGTCACAGACTGTAGGGGACCGTAGACTGTAGGGGACTGTGGACTGTAGACTGTAGGTGTAGGAGTTTTAAGCTAAGTTGAGAAACATTTATTTACGCCTGGTTTCCACTTAGCTGGCTCCAGGTACCTCTGCCATCGTGGCTCCAGGTGCCTCAGTCATGGTGGCTCCAGGTACCTCTGCCATCATGGCTCCAGGTGCCTCTGTCATCGTGGCTCCAGGTACCTCTGTGATACTCACCTACTTACTGGACACCAAGTCAGCCAAAATCTCTCCAAGGTCCCACATGGTCCCTGGACCAACACCTGGCATGTTGAATTGTTTGCCAGGCAGGGTCTCACACAGTTGCAGGATGTGCCTGCTAAGGGGACCCCACTGCACTGGGTGACTGGCCTGATATTGCTCAATCAGTATACATAAATGATATGGAGTCAATGTGACGATATTTCAATAGTGCTATGATAAATGTGTAGATAAAATAGTACATCTATGGCTCAATAGTTTCAGCTACCAATGTTCTCTGATGGATGTAGTAGTTGATCAGCTTTTCCTCGTGGGACTGCTATTGTGCCTCCCTATTTCTCGCTATGTGGTGATCTGACCTGGACTAAGTCAGAAGCATGTAGTAGCAGGGACTTCACTCAGTTGCTGTACATGGGTGTCAGTGGAGTGGGATTCGTGTCAGTACCCCGCAAAGTGCCTGGAGCCTGATAAATGGAAACCTAGTGTAAAAGCTGTATGAATTACATTACAACTGAAGGAATATTTCATAGCCAATGAGATTGGTATTCTCACTGCTACGGATTGCGCCAGTGACTCCTGGCTGGATTATATTGTTTCAATACTGAAAATGGTAGCAAGGCCAATATAAGGGTTGGTTCAGCACCACCCCCACCCCCACCCCACTCCTCTGGAAGCTGCTGTGAACACAGCTAATGAAATGTGCAGCCAATGTAGTCAATACAAGTTACAGGCCGTGATCATCCCTGCAACATCTCCCCTAACAAATGAAAAATATTATTGCTCTTTTTGGAGTTGTCCTTCCACGTTGTTTCATATTGCACTCGTGTCAACCAACGTGAGCCCAGCTCTGTCTTTCCTGATGTATTCCATAATCTGGCAGGGATTCTGATATTGTAACCAGTATATGGCCTTCGTGTATCTCATGTAGCAAGGCCGTTATGCGGTACTGTAGTGTGGTACTGTGGTGTGGTACTGTAGTGTGGTACTGTAGTGTGGTACTGTAGCGCGGCACTGTAGTGCGTGTATGTACTGTCACAGTACACTATGCTGTATTAGTGGTGCACTGTACGTTGTTTGTATTGTTTGTATTGTAGACCGTTCACTAGCGCTGATGTATCAGCTACAGAACACTATTCTACCTGATATGGAGAGCATGCTCGCCCTACTTGATCTCTGTGCCCAACTAGACTGGTACCATACCACTCTCTTCCCTCCAGTCTCCCTCTGTCTCTTTGTCTCTCTACACCAAACTGTTACTGCTTCATCATCCAAGTGTGTTATACCTGCTATTTTCAGCTACATTAGCCTAAGCTCCTTCTGTATGGAAAACAACTATGTCAGGCCGGAGTTTGTGACTGCATCCCAGCTGGATATAAGAGAATCAAGGTGACCACCTATCATAAAAACTTTATTCTTAGCCATGTTAGTAATAGATCAGCGTAGGTATGACTGATCTAATTGCATCTAATAAATAGCCTCATGCGTTCCTTGTGTTAGTTGCATTGATATAACTCACTGGTATGTACATGTATGAACTCGCTCGTATACGTGGTCTGATTTAGGCACCCGTTGATAGAGGCTCAGCTTGACCGCTGCATCAGCAACGACATCGTGAGTGGCTGCGATGTGGAGAGTAACTCAGCTAGGTTGACTATACTCTCTGGTGCCAATGCCTCGGGCAAGTCAATCTATCTTAAGCAAGTATGTAGCCGTTCATATATCAGAGTTTGAGGCAGCACCCTGTCAGCAGTAGCCAGTGTCTACAGTGCCTCGCAGCCAACAATTAGAGAGATTAGGATCTCCGCTATCCACATTTCCATAGCCTAATCCTTCACACCGCAGGATCCCCACTAATCTAAGCGCACTTCATTGCACCATCAATCTGCCGCGCTTCACCCTTGGCTGACTACAATTGTCGCCTCAGTTGTTGTGATGTTGTAACGATGTGTTGATCATTCTGAATGCCCGTTCGCAATCAGCGCGCCCCATCGTAATGGGATGTGTGAGGGGAAGCTTAGGCGGCAGATCCCATGAATAACATATACGTCAGACGTCTGATGATTCCACTTCCGCCTCGCTCTAAATTTATGCATATGTTTCATGCTTCACATTCAAAAAGTTCCTCCTGTGTTCCTGTTCGGTAATTTCATATGATCTCTTGAAGTTTTGGTGTTGCAATCCTACGCCTACCTAACGTATTGTGATCCGCTGTTGAAATATAAGACTGAAAGTCTGGTGTCATGAAACCTTTTGATGACCGTTATACCGATTTTAAGGTGGCTCTTGTGGTGTATCTCGCTCACATTGGCTGCTTCGTGCCCGCCAAATCTGCCAAGCTCGGTCTAGTAGACGCCATATTCACACATTTCTCTACTGCTGACTCGGTGAACTCTGACTTGTCAACGTTCACCTCCGACCTCAGAAATATGGCCCTCATCATCGCGGGCACAACGCTCAAATCTTTGGTCATCCTCGATGAGTTTGGTAAAGGGACTTGTGAGGTAAGTGGAGGAAAATCTCTGGACTTCTTCACTACTGAGAGCCACCTAACCGCTCTCATAATTCATCAGGTCGATGGCACTGCTCTGCTGATGTCATTCCTGATGTACCTGTCTAGCCTGCCATCTGGTGGTTGCCCCCATATCTATCTATCAACTCATTTCCATTCAGTGGCCAAGTCAGAATGGGCAGTCAATTCTCCAATGGTGAGACTGAAGGTTAGTGCTACACCTGGCTGCAAGCAATATCAATCATGCTCCCTTGGAGGTATCCATCAGTGAGGTTTCTATTCAGTTAACACTCAGTGGTCGCATGCTACCCTATGTCTTTCCATGTTCCTATCATAAATCACTTGATACCGGCATCCATCTTTTCTTCAATGTCCTGTTTGATTACTTTTTCTTAGAAAATGGAGACAATCATTGAAGAGGGAAAAGTGACATATCTTTATGAATTGGTTGATGGGACGGTGGAATCTAGCAATGCTACAGCTCTTGCTGATCTTCTTGAAATACCATTGGACCAGCAACAGAAGGTAGGAAGAGGTCAGGCTTGACTGACGTCATGAACTCAAGTTGCACACATATTGATGATTCCATTGAGCCCCAGCTTTTTACTTGTTATCTTTATTTCTAGTGCTTAGATCAAATTGCACCAAAGCAGTGTCAGACCAAGTTGAATCATGGAAAGAGGAGCCTTCTGAAGCAGTTTGTCAATCTGGACATCGATGACGCCAATGCTGTGATTAACTGGCTCCACGTAGCTCGCGACGAGCAGTGAACCACATCATTATATTAATACTGCAGTTTTCAAGTTGGAATTAAATATGAAAAATAGATGCACACAAACTGTGGTAATATTGAGAGGACTAGGTGGAATGTGCAAGTCGGCAGGATAGCTGCATTAGTTGCTCATTTCCAGTTAGTTGTAGAAAAGTGATATAACCAACAGGCACAGGGCGAAAAATGTCCACGAGACACCAGCTCTTGCAGAAGCGCTGACTGTGCAGTCAGATTTTGAATAGTCATCCATGCTCTCAGCTTTGAACTGGTTTTTCATATCAGCAGCTTTCATACCTATAACAGATGATCAACAGGGTGATAAATGGGATGACTAAGTATAATTACTGCGATGTGACATCAGTAGAAACTGGCTCACCTGAGAAGTAGACTGTCACAGTGAGACAATTACCATCATCTGCTCCAGACTTGATGTACACTCGATGATTCTTGTAATCATCACCTAGCTGGTCTAGCACCGCTGCAGCCATGTCATCCCTGCACAATCACATCTCATTACTCAACGCATATATCATACCACACCACACCACACCACGCATCTCATCATATAACTATATCAGTCCGACGTACCTGAATGTAAGTGCACTGGGTGAGCTGATGTTGTACTTCATAGATTCCATGGCTCCCTCTGCAGGCTCAATGTCAGCGCATGCAATCCTGTTAGCGCCCTTGTCCTTAGAATGAATTACAATCGATCTGCCCATAACTAAACACAAGAGGATCACAATCAAATTGCATTCCATACTATGTAACATGTAAATGTGACCTAGATGTATTACTTGACTGTTTTCCCACCAGTGTGAGGAAATCGTCATTATAAACTGCGTGGAAACCACCAATGTCTAGTGTGCCAAGCTTTCCGGAGAGGTCACCGACTTCACATTTCTTTGGCTTTGACTTTCCACAAGTTTGGTACGTCTGTAAGTGATATTACATAATAAATTATAGCATATTGCATAACAACTGGGAAGCATGTCTACACATGGACGGACTCCTGTACCTCTGCTGTGACATCCACCTTGAATGGGTTATAGTGGCCTCCTGTGCTCTTACATGTTTTGCCATCATATGTGCTGACATGCACATGCCATTTGTGAGCAGAGGTCTTCTGTTCTTTGTCAGCATAGTCCAACATTGCTTCGATGGTGACATCACTAGTACCCCTATCATTCACTACTTGACGCTGAAACCAAAGACCATAAAATTCAAATATCATCGTCCCATCGCCGGAGTTCATACCATTGAAAAATCAATCCGAGAAAACTTCTGCTATCTCTCATTCAAAAACCCAATGCTCATGGATGGAGGTAACTGTGGCTACCATCATCATAAAATGCCACCAATCGCCTATCTGGATCATGTTTCAACTTAATACAATCGCCATTATTGAGCATGTGTACATATACACCATGGTAACACATATGTCTGTCTTCTTGCCTGTAGTAGCATTGGGGCTATTACCTCCTCGAAAATTGTGCCATATTTGGCATCTCAGGATAGCATCAAGTTCTGTTGGATTTGGTTTTTCCATGGCCCTGTGCGCCTAGTTTTTACTTACAAAGCTGATGGAACCTTGGACTTCACCAGTAAATGTGGCAACTCCTCGCACGAGCATACCAGACATTGCTGCAGCGTCGTAGACAATGGATGAGCACTGCATCCTACCGCCTCCTTTATCATGGATTACGATGCTCCTGCCTGCTATGGAGTTGGGCCCTCTGATGGGTAGGTTGGTATCGTTAGCCTTCAATATTAACAACCAATCGTACATCTCTGCATCACACACACCGATCTGACACTTAAAGAGCCAACTGCGAAAAACTCACCATCATTTCCATGCTTGAGGCATCTTTGAGTGATCCATATTTATTTGATAAATCACCAATCTCATACTTGTCTAGTGTCAAGTTGGGACTTGTGTCTGTGGCCGCTGTCAGAGGTAATGGGAAAGCTCAAGTTGAGATTATGACTCTGCATAAAGGAATGATGATTGATGTTATGATATCCACAGTATTTCTTCTCTCTTACCAAGTGGATTGTAGTGGCCACCGGTTTTCTTGCATATGTTCTGTCCAGGATTCTCTATGTTCAACGGTTTCTCGTGCACATGATAACCATCAGCTTCAGAATTGAGTCCTGATACATCAACCTTCAACTTGGTCATGCCTTGGGTAGAACTGGGGCTGAATTCCATGCTGCCTTTCACAACACCAGCCTGCGGGCCTCGCCACACCTCGGTGGCCTTCAACTTCACTGGTAACTGCACAGAATCCCATAATATTAAATGTGAATATATCAGTAGTAGCGGTATTTCAATATCAAACAAACCTGCTGCCTTATGTCTGCACAGGCATAACGACCAGCTCCTTTATTCCTGTCGTGTACAGTGATAGAGCGAGAAAGTACCGAGTAAGCTCCTGATAATGGAATCACATCCGTAAAGAAGGCCATCTTGTATCTGCCGGCAGCGTTACTGGCCAGAGTCAGCAGGCCAAACTTCCCGTTCAGGTCTCCCACTTCACAACCGAGTTTCTCTGCACAACTTTGAGCATACACGGTAGCTTCTGCAGAAAATAAGATAGGGAATTACAATATTAGAGCGAGTATGAGGTGTGAAAGGTCAAAGTACTATTCATGTCAAGGTACTATTCATGTCAAGGTACTATTCATGTCAAGGTACTATTCATGTCCAGGTACTATTCATGTCCAGGTACTATTCATGTCAAGGTACTATTCATGTCAAGGT
>ERZ1740065.377-NODE-377-length-23545-cov-11.916135_pt1 | contig 23545 bp, 13 predicted proteins | sample MGYA00581738_ERZ1740065 | MGnify/ENA primary metagenome ERZ1740065 (study PRJEB43018, sample SAMN04849749) | marine metagenome | isolation source: floating plastic debris | place: Pacific Ocean | collected 2008-09-01 | study: EMG produced TPA metagenomics...
CCCCCCCCCCCCCCCCCCCCCCCCCCCCCCCCCCCCCCCCCCCCCATCCACGGATTTTTGACTGATGCAGAAGTCATCATCAACTAACACCAAAGGGCAACTTGCATTGACTGCGGTTTGTGTGGCTGTGCGATGACAATTGCAGTTTGTGTGGCTGCGTGATGATGACTGCGATGGCTTTGCGACAAATGCAGTCATAGTTTCTGTATCTATTTACTGCTAGTCGGCAAAAAATAGTTGGGACAGATTTTTTGACTGACGCTAGTGCCTTAGCCGTGTTAGCCTGAATACACCCTTGGTGAGGGGGTGTCAAATGGGTGCAATAGCGTATAAAGAGTCAACCGGATGATAGAAAGATATTATAGTATATCGTAGGACGGCATGATTGATGACGCAGGCTCTGTGAGAGCACTCATTTGTACGATCTTCAATAACTGAATGTCATTCTGAAAGACCACATTTAGAACTTGAACTGAAATCTATGAAAATATATGGCAATATTGATCAGCTAGTGAGAAAGGTTGATAGCATTGTTTGTTTTTTGACAATCCATTCTTACATACACACCTAGTACCTTCAGCAGTACGGTCAGGTTAAGTTTCTCCCTAGTTTTTGGTGACAGCCTCAGGAAGCCGTACTCGAGGGAGTATTCAACGATGTAACGCTCCTCCGGCCAAACTATGACAAAGAAATGAGACCGGCTCATCAGTCCCACAAACAGCAAGTACTCATTCTTAATACACATATACACAGGGGGGCAGACGGAGGCTTGTGATGCAATGACGTGATGTCATGTAACATACCAGCATGTGCCAGAAGTTCAAACTCTGATGATGACACAGCAAGAAATGAAAGAGCTGCCTCCTCTTTAGCCTCGTCTTTGGCCTGAAGAAGTTCGTCAACATTTTCCGTGACCTAAATAGACGCATGAGACTGGATTTTAGCATTAGACCTGGAAATAGTAATCATTTCAAACCAATAACAATCAAGTAAATCAGCAAGCGATTGAGCTGGTAAAACTCTGTCATACATACAGTAAGTACAAGTATGCCACTAACTTACACACCATAAGAACAAGTATGTCACTGATTTGCATACGGTAGGTACAAGCCTTACAAACGGGACGTACAAGTATGTCACTAACTTACGTTGGTCGCATTGACTGAAGTTGTATTCTGATCGTCAATCGTGGAATTGACGATTGTGGCCTCATCATCAGAGTTTGTGAGGTACGGGTCGAAGGGCCCGTACTCCTTCCTGTAGGAGTCGTTGAGCGAGTAGTTGCTGAGAGCGCTGCGAATTATCTCCACACGCAGAATGCCGTCTCTCGGCCACGAGTCCTCCACGCCTTTCAGACAGTTCATCGACTGTTTGGAGAAGACGCCATGGATGTATATCAACACCGCCAGCAGGGCAACGGCCTACAAACAAATATACGATATTACAGTGTAGAAACGCAGGACTCACCAAAAACATGCTTTCGAATATCCATCTACACCTTCATCATCATTATCTTGTTTACGCATTATGTATCCAGTCCCTTGGGGAAGCAATCCTAGAACAACTTTTCCATTTTGAAAAGCTTTGAGAATTTGGAAAGTATACGGTACTAGCTAGCTCTCAAAATTCATCCTTGTGCTACTGATAATATACATCACGTTTATGTCGACCTCATCCTCTCCCAACGATCTAGACAATTTTTTGAAGTCTCCAACATATTACCGGCATTACAAATTTTTTTCTAAATGAAGACAACCTTCTTCAGGTACACGGGTGCTCGAATACCTTTCAGGTGCTATTGTTAATATTATGCAGGAATCCACGCAGCGCATGACCAACTGAATGAAATATCAGCTTGTCAGTTCGCATTCTTGCAGCCAGCAAGAAAAAATCTTTATGCGACAACTGACTTTCAATATAAACTAGTCTGTCTGTTCATGTCATGACATAAGACATGAAGTAGATTGTGTTTTATACTGTCCCCTTGATACGATACATTCAAATCGTGAATTATTAACCTTCAAAGTAAGAGGCTGAATCGATGATGTAGTGCAATGCTCATGAAAGTGTAGACTAATCTATGCTCCTCCAAGGGAAAGTACCAGTATATTCACAAAGCATGATAATCGATTAGTTGAATCGTTTCTAAATGGTGAAAATGAAAATTATGTTTGAAACACTTCAGGTGAATGGCAGTAACAGCCTACAACAGCCGACAACTGTTGGAGGCTGTTGAGGTCAAGCTAGAAGTATCATAATACCTTCAGCAGGAGCATAAACTCTATAAAACGACGTATGGACGATGGGATCGCTCTAGCGTAAGCTAACGCAACCCTGTAGAAAAGGGCAGTGAACATCCGATCTCTGATCGTCCCATCTCTCTGTCTCGCCTCCATTCTTTCACTAGTGCATAGTCATATGATGGTGCAGTTTTAACAAATTCCTGAAATAAAAGTATCATACACCATCAGAGCTGAGAAACGAATATTAATCTGTTGATTGTGTACATAATACTTCATGAGAGAGGAAGCTGAAAAACATTGGGTGCGGTGTAAGTCAAGCGCATATACATAACCAAATCATACACACTATACATGCTTCTGTGCGATATTTAAAGCACAAAAAGGGCACCAAGCAGTCCTAGAGATACAACACGATAGCGTGATGGGTCCGGCTTCTTCGTATAGCAGTTTAGTACGAGTATTTTGCTAACACTTGCCAGCGTCATACCTGTCAATAAAACAGACGTACAGCACCAGACACCTCAACGTGCACATACCTACCAGATATCATATTCTAAATACTTGTATGATGAACGTCCAGGAACTAATACGGTAAGTCGAAAGGTATGTCGCACAAAATAGAAACGATTGATTGATGATAACGTGCCAACAATAGACCAAAGGGATCTCTCTGGGAAAACTGTTCTACAAGTAGCTACAGGAAATTCATTTATAGCCGATATAAGTTATACAGCATTTTGGTAATTCACTCTAGAACTGATCTCAAATTATTCTAATAGACTGAATTATCTAAACTTATTCAAAATTTGAGTGGTATAAGAACTTTTATAGCATCGAGGTCAAGGAACGTATATACTACATAAGTTAGTATATACTATATAAGTTCCTTGATCGAGGGCAGCTGTCCGCACAAAAATATTTTTTATAGGTTATTACAGCGTATAATACGTATCATTTTTTAACCATTTTATCGCTACTCTGAAGCTCGTTTATTGGTCCACTTGTCGTGAATCTCGTTTTCATCATCCAGTAGAATCCTCGTTATCTCGCGCTGTTGCTGTTTCTTCGTGTTTCTCCTGTCGCACAGGATTGTGACCGTTCATGATCTCTCCCGATAGATAGATAGCAGTTGTTCTTTATTGTGTCGTCGCTCAACTCACCACATATTAAAATACACAACATGCAGTTCAATATCAGGAGGTAAGATGTGTACACAGCTTGTGTTATGGTTTATTTTGAACTAATGGACGTTGTAAGATTTATTTTGAACATGCCACGTTTACACACGGCTGTCTCGTTGGTCGGCAAAAAGGGTTGCTCAAAGTCGTCGATATCTATCTACCTTATCCTACACGATGCAAGATAGTTACTGCTGTGGTTATGCTGGAGTATATCATACTGTATTTTCTTGTGGTTGATCTCGGTATGAATTTCTTTCCATCTATACAGATTTGATATCTACCGCAAGGTGCCCAAAGATCTGACTCAGCCCACCAACACTGGAGCTGTCATTTCGATATGCAGCGTTGTGTTCATTGCATTCCTGATCATATCCGAGGGTCTTTCCTTTCTCATAACTGAATAGTAAGTCTACTGGACATGGAACCATCTGCTAATCGAAGCCTACAGCTGCCATGTCCTGTTTCTGTCTCCTAAAAGCCTATGAGCATTATATAATGTTTCAGCCAATCACGGATGTATGTCAGTGATCCCAGCAGCGACAGTGAAAGAATATACGTGCGTATCGGAGTTATCCTACCCTACATGGACTGCAAATGTGAGTGGCTGTCATCATAGCAATGTGGTACAGAAGTCGTTGATAAATCACTGTTATCACAATCTTTGACTCATTGCAATCATCATGACGATAATCGTTGTTTTCTAGTTCTTGGAGTAGATATTCAGGACGATATGGGCAGACATGAAGTGGGTTATGTAGAGGATGTAGCCAAAGATCCATATCCTTCCCACAATCCAACTGGCTGCAGGTTCAGAGCTTCATTCCGTATTAATAAGGTGCTAATTGAATTCCTCCATAACTCTTACCACCTATACAGGTTTTGTATTTTTATTCATAACCAGCTAATGCAGTCTCTTCTCGACATGGCTGACATGGCTGACTCAGTTGCGAGTTTTTGCCCTATGGTAATGGAATGCAGTTGATGACGTGGTGTCCCAAGTAGTTGAACTTTGACCCACGGGTTTTTGCTCTGCAGTGGATCTAGGATAGTATCAACCTGTGATCCTTGCGGCAGCTCTTACTACTTTTGTTTGTCTATTCCAGGTACCTGGAAACTTTCACCTGGCCACCCATTCATCCAGGGAAAAGCCTATCCAGCCCAACATGCAGCATGTCATTGAATATGTGGCATTTGGTGACGACGTGCCGCAGGTGAGTGATTTACGACACTCCTTATCTACTCTAAATCTTTCTTCTAATTCTGTTGTTAGCGTTTTACTGTCGTCAGAGTTTGTCAGTTGCAGTCTGTCCTCTGCCACACCGTGCAATGGTTTCTGGGTATATTTTCTCTGTCCGTTTGACTACCACTCTGATTACTGTAGGCAAGGATCCATCTCAGTAATTGATATTCAATTATTGCTGCTAGTATGAATATAAATAGTCCGTAGATACAGCTAAATGATTGGACTGGATGGTGATTGTGCTATGAAATGATATTCCACTCTGCTGTTGGAGTTGCCTACACTCTGCATTGTATTACAGACAGTCGAATCTCAGCTGCCTGGTTCCTTCAACCCGCTGAAGAACGCGTCTAAACTTGAATCCGGTGGTAAGTGCCCTCCGCCTCACCCCCTCCGTAAGATTCTGACTGGCTCCACCTCACCCCCTCGGTGAGATTCTGACTAGCTTTGCCTCACCCCCTCGGTGAGATTCTGATTGGCTCCGTCTCACCCCCTCTGTGAGATTCTAGCTGACTGATCAGCCAGCTTAATCTGCATGTTGTTTTCTCTGCAGCTGCAGTTTATATTGTAAATCCTGTAAATTATGCCATAAATCAGATTTGAGTTTCTAATCTCAGATTTGGGATGAATTATTTCTTCTCACTGGTGATATGTCATTTTAAATTGCTAAATTCTGTTCTATTGGTGTAATTACCCATCCTCGTCTGTAGATACATGTCTGTAGATACATGTAAGCGCTGTGGGCAGCTCTTTTCTACAGTCCATGAATGACCGAAAGCCTGGCTTGATAGACGTTAGGCTAGAATCAAAATGATGTAAGCAACTATGCTCCTTAGCACGCAGCTCAAACTCGCCACGGTGTCATAGTCTCTATCAACCGATCCATCCTACTTCACTGCAGCAATGAGAAGACAACTCCTTTAACCTGCCAGCTTCCATTGTAGCGATAGACACGCATGACTATAGACTGAAGTTGGTACCAACGTCAGTGAACAGGCTTTCAGGGCCGACGATACTGCCCTACCAGTACACATTCGCCTATAGGGTGAGTCGCGTTCAACTGCCTCTATGATGAAATGGCAATCATGGCCGCTGACTACGGCGTCTGAGGTTATGGTGTTTATGTACTGACAAATGAATGCTTGCAATCAATAGTCTTAGTGCTAACCTGTGAAATATGATTTTGTTATCACCGCTCATCACCTTCTATTGTACTTTCACTGATACGCATCGATCCATTAATCATGAGACTCTGCATCTACCTCACACCATGGCCCTCATTTATATTTCACCGCTCTCTATAAAACTGACTGCTGTAAACGGGTTTTTTGTAGAGCTTTGTGGGTCAAGGTCATGGTGGCCAGGTAATGCCGGCCATATGGTTTCGCTATGACCTGACTCCAATCACTGTGGAGTACTCGGAATCACGCAAGCCTTTCTATCATTTCCTTACCATGGTATGTCCCCCTCCCCCTCACGGTGACACGTCAGCCGCAGCAACATGTCTATAGCCAGCCCCCTTTTTAGTTCTGCGCAATCATCGGAGGGACATTCACTGTGGCGAGCATCATCGACTCTCTGATCTTCACCACCCATAACTGGTTCAAGAAGGCGGAGCTTGGAAAGCTGGGCTAGACTGTGGGCCACCAACTTGGGCTCTACGGCAATGATATGGGATAGATAAGTCCATATCCTCTCTCATCCCATCCTTCTCCCTTCCAGTGTCCTTTCTCTGTTATCCTTCTCTCCTTTCCCCTCCCTCCCCATCTTGTCTCTCCCTCCCCTATCGTGTCTCTCCTCTTATCTCTCCCTCTCCCTCCCTATCTCACTTCTCTCTCCCCTCCTAACCCCCTTTATATCTCACTCCCCCCCCCCCATCATTGTTTTCTATCTCTCTTTCTGTCTCCCTTCCCTCTCACTTTTTCCTCATCTTTGTTCCTCTCTCCAGTTTCTGTCTCTTCCTGCCTCCATTCCTCTGTTGCATTCCCTCTTTCTCTATCAATCCTTCAATCTTCTCACAAACTCATAATATACAGAATACTGCAATCCTGTCGTTATGGTGAAATAATCTCACTGTAAAAATCTCTATTTAAGCTTTTACTCTATGTTTTATGTACTTTGTGGGCTCAAGGTACTTTTATATCATATTACCATTATATCATATTATCATTATATTTATTATCACTGCTTCTCACTATTTTTATGGCTCGTTGCTCAGTGGTTTCTATACGACCACTATTTCACTCTCAATGTACATTTTTGCTCGTTAGCATACAGTCTACGGAGAGCTGAGCGTGTATTTCATCTGTCTGTCTGTGCCATTAAAATCTCTTTCAATAGCGAGATAAAAAAAATGATGCTAATTTACGTTATTGATTTTCCTGCGGTTGTAACTCGAAGCGCTTACTTTATCGCGTCTTGGTGCTCACGTGTATACATTATCATTCATTTGCCAACCGTCGTCGTGCAGCGCACTCGATGCTGTAAATTCATTTCTCTGTCAGCGTGGATCATGCACTCCCCGGCCTGTGTTCAAAACGGTGGCCAATTACACGTTCCTCGTCACCGACGCCTCTGATGGCCGCGTAAGTGTCGTTATCAGTTACTAACCAATCTGATTTATAATGCAATTACAGTTCCTACTCTCGGCATGCTATTGGGCGGCGTCAGTATCAGTTAGCTTAAATCACGACATAGGATCGATGACTTGATGAGCGCCGGACGCGTAATGAGAATCTATTTTGCTGCGCTGCCAAAGTGGTGCCGCGACTCGCTTACGTCATAGTAAAGCCCTCTGAGAGAGGCAAGAGATCGTGTTAATGACAACATGACATACAGCCGTACGCAGACAGAACTATCTGGCTGCTGGCAGACCATCGCCGGAGCACTCTTGTCAGGAACTATTGCCACCTACTGATTGTCGTAAGGATAAAAAGTCAATCTCGTGCTGACAACAAACAGGTATCTGCCCTCAGCTTCCTTAGCGAGATCCATCCTTCCTCTTTAGGCAATAGCCTGTCTGTTCTTGTATGAGGGCAATCACTCTTTCTTATTCAATATGTCAGCTCCTGGAAAAGCAATGATTTCTATGCAGTTCTTATGGTTGCTCATTGTGGCGTCGATTCATCTTTAGAAACACTGGCCATTGGACACGAGCACGCACTTGTATTGCTGCAGTCACAAGGGCCTGAATTAGCGCTCAATTCTAAATGTCTTTTTATTGAATTATCATTCGCTCTCGACCGATCAATGTTTACTACCTTGGTCAGTTGTGATTTTACATGGAGTTGAGTTGAGACATTGTGCAAGACGTACTTCTCTAGACCTGACTCATGTAAGTCGATCGCCTTGTTATCAACAGTTGATGTTGCTACTCTGGTTGGAACTCAGACCTGTCATGCGGTAAGGGCACGTTTCCAAGTTGTTTACTTCTTGTAGTTATATCATAAAGTGATTGCTTGCGGGCAACTCTAGGCTTGTACAGGTCATGAGAACTTAGTTCAACTCCCTACTTTGTTTTAGTTAGTAGTCCAAGAACTCAACACCATGTTGGTTGTTTGGAAGAGTTGCTGGCTCAGCTAGGTGAATGGTAGCTGGGAGCATTGTTATTGATATGTGAATCTCAGTGAATATTCTTAGAATGTGATGACCCGTGTCTGCTGTAAAATAGAACACGATTGTCATAGACTTGCTACGCAAATAGCATGAATTCTTCATGTAACTGTGTGTCATCGCCCTAGCATACAATAGTGACCATTGCAACCTGTATGCTCTAGAGAATTCTCCATCCCACCCACTTCCTCCCTTTCAGTAACCCCCACCACAACCAACAAACCACACAACCACCCCCCACAAAAACACAACAAAACAAAAAAAAAAAAAAAAAACAACAACTCTCTCTCTCTCTCTCTCTCTCTCCCTCACTCTCTCCCTCTCCCCCCCCTCCTCCCTCTCTCCCCCTCACTCCTCCTCCCTCCCTCCCTCTCTCCCTCCCTCTCTCTCTCTCTCATCCTCCTCCATTGCTAGTAAGTCTAAAGGAGGCATCCTGAGGTAATGTTTGTTGGTGTGTTTGAGAAGTAATTGGTCTGCAGTGGGAATGTACATACTCTGAGACCTTTGTCTCCAGACTTGTGTGGCTATCGTATTACTCATAATTCCACAGCATGCTCATAATTAAAACAAAACTTCTGCAAACACAATGTTCAATGCTGCGCTTGATTTTTGGATCGAGTACAATTCAGCATTCACGCTCGATATCACTGCCCACCGTGTTGGCTCACATCATATTTTTGGTTCCACTCGAGCTATTTATAGCGCATTTTTCAATAATATATGCAGTGTGGACTAATACAAGCCATTGATGGCCTTTGAATTGCTGATTACGCCCCACCTGGAACGCTTACAGGTGAATACAATGCATGAAGAGGGTTATTCGTGGGTCATGAATTACTTCAGCAAACATAACGATTGACACTGCTGTGTTCGGGTCGGTACTGCAGTTGTGACCAATTATTTGTGATCTTAATTCTTTGTCGCCGTTGGCTGCATGATGTGAATAATCTGTTCACAAACACACATTGGTTCTTTGCTTTATCACTAAAAAAAATTTGAACACTGCAGCTGCTCATCCTATAGGTTAACTGTCTGACAATAACTGGCAAGTGCTCTATTAGGTTCTTGGCTGACCTGACCGGTCTTGGAGTGCTCTAAGGATACCCTGAGCAGAATAGCTTGTGACACCGCCTTAAGTGCTCTGTCAACATTTGTTAATCATAGATGACCGTCTTCTCCCAAAGGGGATGCGCGGATCTAACATAATATTCTCCATAGCTCGCTTCATACTTTCACGGTATCAAAAACCATGTACGATGGAATGAATAGGACAGCAACTCGGACTGATCCTGTTTCTGGGTACGTTGATCACAGCCACAAGAAAATGATAGTAAATCCTTGAGCATGTATCCCATAGCAAAGATAATTCAGCCACTGTAGCACACAAAGCAGCAAGAAAAATGCTGTTTTTGTGAGGGTAAGCTGTAGGGGGGAGTGAACGTCTCAGCTGATGAAGGGTATGCAGAGAGAGGTTACTCTCTGGGGTCAATTCCACAGAGACTGCTTCAGCTGGCCTCTGAACTGATGTAGAGCATATCATTCAGGCTACTCGGCTAATGCAGCGCAGCATGCTGACCCGTGTAATCAGCATCGATACACTATATTGCCGGCTACTGGTTACTACTCGTGCCACTTAGTTGATTACTCCTCCAGTCAGCTGGACGTGTGGGAGGCAATGGTCAAAACTTTACTGGCAGCTGTGGCAGCGTTGAGGCTTCTCACTCGGGTATGAGTGTAACATACAGGCAGGCTGAGTAGAGGTCGGTTCTTTGTGTCCAATTCTTCCGTGTCTGTGCTGCTTGTGACGGACTTCATCTGCTTAATAATGAGACTAGTTACTTAGCAGCTTAATGTCAAGGATTCTGTATCGTATTAGTAGTTCTCAGACTTTCTCGGAATTGATCATGTGCTAGCCAAGGTGGAAATGATTTCAATGGGTTATCACCTCTTCTGACCGCTGTCACATGGATTTTGATTTCTTTCTTTCGTGCTACAGAAAGTCTGATGTACGTACATGTACGTTGCCTCATCACACTTACTGCGAGAGCGCGTGGCGATAATTAGCCCAATAATCTGCTAATCTAGTTGGCATGCTGCTTTTGGGTGCAGACCTGTTGATTTAGAAGCAGATATATAACTAACACGCTGCAGATGAGTTGCTAAGTTTAGTAGCAAATACTTATTAAACGAACTAGTTCAAACGTCTGACCGGCAACAAAGCTTGTCTCATCATGAGAGCTCGCTGTTCATCATCACCCTGACAGACGGCTACTCTGTTTCTTATCCACTACACCTGCACCAAGCATGTACTCCATGAGCTAGGTACTATACCTCTCCAGCGCCGTACACTCCGTGTTTCTATTTGTTGAACAAGGAAGTGGGAAGTACTAGTAGTACTAGGCTGCTGTGGCTGTGATTATATTGCACTGGTTGTTTGTTGTTAGAGTAATGGGTGGATACAGATACCATTTTGGCACAATTACAGCACTCCATTTACCTCGTCTGCTGCTGAAGCTGGTTCAGCTGAGTGAGTGCATCGATGGTGCTGTGACTGCAATAATGAATTGTATCACAGGGCAATTATCTTCTGTTTCAGGAAGGAAGTGCGCCATATTATAATTCATGAGAGGACGAGCGATGAAGAGAGTGTATAGTGTCATCGCTCCGTCAATGATACCAGCTATGGCGAACCTGACAGATCCCGTGTATCAGATCGCCACTGCGCATATCAATGTGTCCACCACAACGTATGGACCTACGACTGCTGGCACCACTCATACCTTTGGCCCACTAGAGGGCGTAGTGACAGCTGTCACTGCTCTGATCACCATGGGATGCATCATAGGAAACTCTCTAGTCATTCTCTCCGTATTGCAAGTGCACAAGTTGAAGACGGCGTCAAATTACTTGATCGTCAGTTTGGCCGTATCTGATTGGTTGGTAGGCTTGGTAGTCATGCCGCTGGCAATAGTCTATGAGGTGCTTGGAGCTTGGTCACTCAGCTACACCGCCTGTGTCATATGGGTGACATCTGATGTCACGTTGTCCACCGCGTCAATCCTCAACCTGATGATGATATCAATCGACAGGTACTGTATAATCACTAGGCCGTTCAAGTACTCTCCCACCCGGACGCGAGGCCGTATGGCCATCTACATCAGCATCGCTTGGATCACCAGCCTCGCCATCAGTACCACTCCTCTCTTCATTGGATGGCTGCCGGAGCAGGGTGAAAACAAGGACAGGTGTCAGGTGAACCAGAACCTCAGCTACCAAATGTATGCAACTATTGGCGCTTTCTATCTTCCTCTCCTCGTCATGATCGGCATGTACGGTAGCATATACTACATATCCAATCGACTGCTACAGGCCGAAGCTAAGATCAATCCTACACCAATTGGGGCTGAGGTAGAGCCCGAGAACAGCTCCGACGCTAGCAGCGAAAAATTGCCGTTAAATGAGAGACGCAAAGAGACGATAACTACCATACCGGACAATACTACGGTTGTCAACGGTTCCATAGACATTCCTATTGATCATAGCTTAGCTGTCAAACAAATGGTGATGGATGACATCAGTTTAGCTAGCAACTCACCGACGCAGGCTAGGAGAAAAACTCACCATAACCACCTGCAGATACCTGGAGAAAACAACCAGCATCACCATCGACACGGCTCAGGACCGCTGAAACGGCTCTCAGTGGCAACTCTAGCCTCTGTGAGGAAGTTTTTGACTCGTCACTCCCACAAAGGAAACTCACACGCCATTAAAACTTTAGGAGTAATCATGGGCCTCTTCATCGCATGTTGGCTGCCATTTTTTGTCTTGGCGTTCGTCGCGCCAATCTGCGGCGATAAATGCAACATACCACAATGGGTGTGGGGATTGCTGACATGGCTTGGCTATACCAATTCTTGCTTTAACCCTGTAATATACGCCATGTTCAACAGAGAATTCCGAACGCCGTTCAGAGAAATACTCTGCTGCCGGTGCCGAAAGATAAATGAATCGGTCAGACACACCGACTACATGTACCAATACGGTAGCAGTACATGACGTACTCTGGTGCTCGCAACGAAATCACCATCAATGTGAAACGACCTTGAACTTCTGTAAGACATCTACCAAAACATGTGATCAAACTGCAGGCAGCGAGTTGAATTACATAACAATAAACATATTAATTTCTCTGCTTATCACCATAACTTGATTTTTTTACCTATTTATTATTGGTCATTGTTATGAATAAAGGGGACACAACTCCTTTTAATGAGCAATTCATGACTTAGTTCAGCGGTTATTGACTGCCATTGCTGATTTGGTGTAACAGCTGATGCAGAAATATATCACATTCATTGCTGATTCCTCCACCGATTCCGCGACTGATTCCACAACTGATTCCACGACTGATTGTGAATTCATATCAGTGCACACTGAAACATCGATCAATGGAGTCTGAACAATACATTGACATCGACATTAGCCTCTCCATCTAAAATCGCATATTGGTAACTTCTCCTCCACCTGCCCAGTCATCAGTTCCATGGTGTATCTGCATTTAATGAACATCAACTAACGTCATAATGCCAGTTCAGCAGCATTTCATTGAGCGGCTCGTGATAGTGGGTGATACACTAGACCAATAGAACAGTGTGCAATACTGCAACACCGCCGTATGCGTTGGGAGACACCCCAATAACGCTTTCAATGTTTGAATTGTAGAGGTCACTCTTCGCCATGTGGTTCTACTGTACGCTAGATGTGTGATAATAGTAGCCTTGGCTGAAGGCAGTTCATCGGCACTTATATAGCAGGTACTTGGGATATTAGCGCAGTAATTACTTTACACCAGCGTTCCATAGTTTACCGCCCAATATCGACTAAATTAAAGGCGAGGCCACCAGTTAAAGTGTCAGACGGAGCAAGTGAGGATGAAAACCCCTGCAGCTAGGGCTGAACTCTGTACAGAACACAAGCAGTAAAATCGCACAAACCGTTAATACCTCCATTGGTGGGCGGGTGACTTTGTGATTGAATGTATGAATGATCTACATGTTACGTTTTATTACATTCTTTGCTTCATTGAGTCAGTTAGGGGCAGGAAGAAGTTAATATAGTGCTCTACTAGAAATGGGCTTATGTGACACATTCGAGCGTTTCAGTCAATAATTTGACGCCATTGTTGTTGCCCCTACGATGTAACTATATGGGAATAAACACCACTAGAAAACATGCACCCTTTGTATATCAGCGATCTGACGTTTTCATAAAATAGTTTCACTGCCTCACGACTCAATCAAAAATTGGGGTAGTTACCACTGTAATCACTCAAATATAATGCATGTGTCTAAAAAGGTGAGGTCACCTGTCTTCATCTGCTGGTTGTTTAGAGGTTTAGGTTTGTTTCCTGAATAGCCTGTGCATTAAGAAATGAGCGCAGTACATTCATGACGAACCTTATGCACCTATCCGGATGTCCTTATAGGATTTCGGTGTGGCCTATAGCTGAGGGAATATGTTGGTCAACTATGGTACATTTGTCCGACTGCAGAAGAGAACTTCACCAAAAATGGTCACAAATTAGACATGGTTGAAGTGAATGCTATTTACATCTACATCTGTAGCACATGGCACTGCTGAGGCAAATTGTACTCACTAGCGTCTGACATAGCTACTCAAAGCTGAAACCTGCCATCAAACACGACAACTGATCCATAGCCACGGAGCAAACTATTTTTGAAATGACGCAATAAACATACCCCTCCCCTACAAGGGACCATCTTTGGAGCATAATGGTATAAGGTTGAGGCTTCAAGAGTTGTATCTTACTCTCCTTACCAGCATGCTCTGATTGGCTGAGTACAGTGACATACTTAGTAATGAACCATAAATCAACATTAGGAAAGAAACAACACAATTCTTGGATAGCAAATCTGGGGAATAGTATTGAGCGATCTATCATGATGATTGGCAGCACTGCTATAGAATCTCTTATTACCAAAGCTTAAAAGGAAATGGCGCCTTGCTGTCAGTCAGCCTTACTATCTCAGCAGGGGGACTGAACTATTTAATAACGTGGGAAATTGACGCCATCTTAAATTCCATAGTCTGGATGCTAATGCAGATGAAAAGAGATCCAGATTTTAAAGTATTTTGGTCGACTTATCTTCCCCGGTATGTCAGACCGTAAGAGGTTGAGATGTATATTGCAAACATCTCACATATACCACTAGATGTACATGTACATGTACATGCACATGTAAGTGCAGGCAATTACCATCATTTAAGCATTGCTTCTCTCAACAAATAGAATGCATTGGCTTCCCATTGGATGAGTTATTCTGCAACATACCAAGCAGATCTATGATCTAATACATGGTTAAGTTTTATTTTTACGCCGCCATGTGAAAACTGTAACACATACCCTATGAATGAAGATGAGAATTTTGTTGGCTAAGGCAGAACCATTTGAGGCCTATTCAAAGCTCACATAGTCGTGTCAACTGGTACGCCTGGCTTGAGTATCTGCGGCCTTGACTTTGAGTTTATCGTGTCAGTTCTCCCACTGGATGAACTGAGATACAGGCTCGCTATATACCGTCTCATCCCGTGGCGTCGCGCCACCGCGCTTCTTACCTGACACCTAAGGATCTTCTTAAACGCGTATCTGTAGTCTATGGAGAAAAAGGCGTAAATACAAGGGTTGATTAAGGAATTGATGTAGCCGATCCAGAAGAACACCTTGAACAACTGCTTGTCCATTTCATAGTCAGAGACGCCTAATATTGTGTAACTGACAAAGAACGGTGCCCAGCACACAATGAAGCATCCTACGATGATGGCCACAGTTTTTGCCGCGCGAGTCTCCTTATTCATGGTGTGACCGACGTTGGTCCTGGATAGGTTCCTGGTCAGAGGGGCTGTCGCCGCCAAAGTCCTGTCTATATGAGAGGGATTCGATCGAGTTGAACTCTGCCTGGTTGGAAACTCGTCGCCGTTCATCTCCACATCGTAAAGTTTCAGGTCGTCGTTACTCGTATCCGCTGTAAGTTGAGTCGGTGTGATTAGATGGTGCTTCTCATAGCACAACTTGTTCTTGGAAGACTCTTTGTGTGAAGTGCCCCCTCGATGCACTCGCAGACTGCTGTTACCGTTCTGTGTGCTGCTTATAGTACCAGTTTTTGACTGGTGCATGAACTGCCTAGCCATCAGAAATATCTTTATGTAGAATCCGCAGAGGACGATCGACGGAATGAAGAAGGAGCCCATTGCCGAGTATATAGTGTATCCTGGAGAATTGTCGTCGCTGTTAGTAACCCCACATGTAGGAGGAGTTGCAGCTGTCGTTCTGTTGCCGGTTATGTTATTCAAAGGTCCAAGACCGCCGTTGGAGTCTGCAGAACCCCAGGTGATGAGCGCGGGGAAGGATATAAGAAACGAGAGTATCCACATGGCTAAGCAGATGAGTCGGCAGCGTCTGTGAGTCATCATGTTGGGATAGCGGAGAGGGTAGGCTATCGCGATGTAGCGATCCATGCTGATGGCACATAGGTGAAGTATAGAAGCAGTACAGACCCATATATCCACGACCAGCCATGTCTTACACATGACTTCGCCGAATAGCCAGTAACCCATCACTTCATCAGCCAGGGAGAACGGAAGCACAGTCATGGCTACCAGGAGGTCGGCAATTGCCAACGAAGCGATGAACGAATTGCTGATACTTCTCCTCAGTCTTTGGTACAGGAAGACAGAAGTAATTACCAAACTGTTTCCAAACAGGATACCGACGATGATGCAGGCTATTGTGACCGTCTTCATCACGAATTGCCATGAACAAGTGTCAACCACCTTGTACGTATCCCAGCAGGCATTGTCCAGGGTCTGATTCGTGGCTTCCATAGTCATAGAGCCATCAAGGTGAGCATGATACTAGCAGTATGTGTTCAACACCTGAAACACGTATTCAAATACGAGGTAACATATGAATGAAACAGCTGCCGCAAAGCTATCAGAGGGCTAGAAAACAGCACCTTCACCTGTCAATTTGGACTATTATCCAGCAAATGAGTGTTTCCCTAATTCTGCGATGATGCGCACATGAAGATAAATATAGGAGATGAGTAGAGCTAGCAGAGTTACGTACATCCAGTAATCAAACCATCATAGCTTAACGCGAAGAGTAAGTAACTCGAAATGTAAGCATTGCCGGGCTGAGCTGTAGTCAAAGCCCCATCAGGAGAAAAACCTGGATCCCAACTACTGTTTAATTGACTGTGAGAGGACAGTGCGCGGCAGATGCAAACTTGATTACTGCCTTATCGAGTTTGCTTAAATATTGCTGGAAGAGATAGTGTAGTAACCGAGCATCGCGGCGTACTTGTTAGCAATAATAGTAATAGTAATGAAATGTATTCGATCAAATGACAACTAATTTAAAGTGACCAAAGCTGGTGGTGGCCGATGATAGTCTATGATTGTCGTATGTATGATCTACTGTCTAACAGGAGAGCAAGCGTCACATACCTTGTCCACTCTAAACTCAAACAAGTAACAAATAAGAAGAATATAATTGGTTTGCTCTAGAGCAAATAGTAATTATTATAATTTTAGCTGGCAGCGTTCTTGAGAAGAAGTCAAACAGCATGCGCAGGTATAACGAATTGCTAGAGGTGATTTCTACCTGGATAGCGCGATGGTGAGACTACTACTAGAGTCGACGGAGGCAGGTACGGTGCACATGATCAGTACAGCCAGTCCACACGCTCACACAGGCATCGACTGCCACAGATCATCTCACTAACAAGGCCTCATTGCAGCCCGCATAAATCAAAAAACCCAGATCCGTCAATGAGATTGTCGAAGAACAGAGCACTAAACTATAGCGAGTATCGATTCTTCAATGATTTATTAGCATAATCAGTTGAAATCAGTTTAGCCATAATCATACGCTGCCCTGATCGACTCTGTGCTTTAGAACATAGCGCAAAAAACGTGTCAGTGGCAATCTACGGCTACACGTCCCGCAAATAAAGTGACTACGAGTACTTGACATCTGCCCAAGGCCAAACCGTACCGAGCGTGTGAAAGAATGAAGGCAATCGCATAACATGAACAGTAAAATAAAACGGATATAAAAGTCATGCAATCCTTTGAGCTTACCGTTTGGACGCGTGTCATGTCACAACCAGCATCTGACAGCAAGAAGTTATGTCACGCCATGAATGAGATACGGCTCTGTCATAGCAGCACTAATATTTTTCATACACAAATAGCAAGCCTATGACTATTCAACTCAAGATGTTGTAAAAACAAGGTACATAATTGTGTGTGAATGAGATTTCGCCTGCTGAGAGATCAAGGTTGTACTAAACAGTGCTAGTATCCTCGGGTGTATGCCTAATTTTGAACGAAAGAATCTGCACCTTGATTTTAGCCTCTGGTGATGGTTCCGTGATGCCAATATTTAGCCCGTTTACTCTAATTAACATGTACGGGCTATGGTTGGTGCATTGTACCAACAGTGAATGAGAGAGACTCGGTGTTAGGGAACATAGTCTAACAAATTGAGGTCTTGTAACATGAGACGACTTTTGAGTTATCACGCAGCAGTGCACATCAAAAGTAACTTATGATAAAAGATGGAAAATATGTGGAACAAAGCTCCTATGTTGTGATAGAAATTGAAATAATCATAAATGGCCAGAAGCAAGGTTATTACCTGATGGTGCAAGATTTTCTTTCTCTCTCAGATGCCTGCGATGTGAAACAGGTTGTCATCCTTTGAGCCCTAACCAACCGATCCTGAAACAACTTAATGATTGAACTCTAAATCAGCCAATCATAGGCGAACTGTTTTTGTCCAAGTATCTGTGTATATTTGCTAAGAAAATGTTGTTCTATTACCACCCTATTGATGTACAGCCTCCCCAGATTACGATAAATGTGAAATCTTGCTTGAGGCATGTCGATTCCTAACCTAAATAGAAAACTAAGAAACAGGCTAAGCAGCTTACATAGTTCACTACTATTGGCCATGTCCAATCATCCTAGTTCTTGACCTTCACAATATTTTCCTATCCTTATTTCATGGATACATAGAATAATGACTTACTCTCTCGTCGTTGTGTAGCCAGATGAATTACCTTTCAATCCATGGGCCATCAGCCTTAACGTATTCAAACGAACACTTGATATGTTGAGTCTCATGTATTTTACATTCTTAATAGCCTATTAACATTACAGCAGAGTAGTACCAAATCGAGATCATAATCTAAAACCACCCATCTCAATCTAATTAGATGTTAATGCTTGGCTAAGTTGATGTACAACGTAAGTGAAGTATGTGTGCGTGACAAACACTAATCAGAGCGTTGTGCATTATACATTGCCTTCAATATAAAAATATATCACGTAATATAATACATACTACTACATGTTAATACATACGTATTGAGCTACAGAAAGATACATTGGGTCATAGGAGAATGTCTTTCCATTTTTCGCTCTGCTGATGTCGACTGAGTCATTGTCATGTGACCACATGAACACCAGCTCAAGTTGTCACGTAAGTAAGACCTGGTTTACATTTCACATTACCAAGCTGTTGATACAACACCTGTGAAGCGTGTTAATGACCTTACCTGTAGATCATTAAGCAGTGCGATTTACTTTGTTGTTACTCGTTTCCTGGTTACTGCTGTACCGCTGGGCTTCTGCGAGTCGATCCATAAATCATTAGCAACAAAACTATCCTTGCTGAGGTGAAGCCAACTCTTGTGATTAGATTTCTTAGTTGGTGGGTAACTAGCCATCTCTTATCAATGCCATATAGAGGTAGCATAGTACGGTTCTATGACTGTGAAACCAGGGTTCAATGGGGGGGAGTATTTAGGCTGTAGGCTATGTACACTGTAGAAAACCAGTCCATGATAAAATCAAGCTCAATGCAGATGACTATAAACCTAAGAGCAAAGGTGTGTAAAGGCGTAATCTTTACTGTTTAAATTACTTTCAATCAGTCTGTCTGTCTGTCTGCCTAACGCTTCAGACTGGGGGATCAAGCTGGAGGAGCTGACGATCTGTCAGATAATATGGCCGATAGAGGAGCTCATGTGGCTATAAATGGAACGTATAACATAACCCCTTCTACTCACTTAACCATGAATGACAGCAGGCCCATTCTCCTGCCCCATTCATCTGTTCCAGTATCTCTGACCAAATCATTTACCATGGGCAGACAGCAATTTCTATTACAACTACAGGACAAAAACTGTGCTCACCTGCAACTTATTTAGACACTGACAGCTTTCGGCTCAGCAAGAGAGAGATGCTCATTAATTACTTGTTATAGTGCTGAAAATAATGGTTGGTCAACCAGATGTCCAGAAATCTCATCCTCCAGGATGGCATGGATATGAGAGAGGAGACAACTCCACCACAGTTTGTCCGCAACACAGATTCAGTGAAAGCAGGCAAATGCATGATGGCACTGATATGTAGCATAGCAGTCGGTCAATGTATGTATGTGCATACCATATACCTGATTATTAGCATAAAAATAGCAAATATCTGATATCAACTGAAACTGAATGTGCATAGACATGGATATATCATAATAACACACCACATTCAACAAGGAATACGAATAACGATGGAAAACTCAAGTGAATTAGCTATCTGAATGTGTTAGCAAGAGTTTCTCCTCCGGTTATGGTATATCTTCAAAATGAAAAAAATACTAATTATAAATAAATACTATCGGGCTTCGCGAGTGCTTCGACGAAGTGAGAGTTGTCATCTCGACGCACTATTTACCTCGCATGTAGGTTCGAATCCTCAGTTGGCGGAAGTAGATGGCGCGGAGCAGCATTTTTTCTCCATTGGCAACTTTTGGCCCGTATTCGTTCTTTTTATCCGAATCCTGTAGTGTTCACGCCTTTTCCCAAATTTGGGGATAGTTCCGCGATCAGAACGAGTAACAATGTTTTCGTCAGTGTTTTCTTAGACACGAACGTGAAGATACAACCGTTTCAGCTTCGTTTCACTCCTTTCAAGCAAGCCGACTGATTTGCCATACCGTGAGCAAGTTAATCCTGCACTGCACCGCCTCTACGTCAGTTTTCTCAATTTCTTATAGTGATCTAGTCTCATTCACCCGATAGATCTGTTGTAGAGGTATGTTCTACCTGTTTTTCAGAGGTATCAGGTGCCAAAACTCCTACAATGCTTATACCAATCTTTACTCTCAAGCTTGATCACAAAATAATCCCACGCACAGTTGCGGTTGGAAAATATGATGGAAAACACCCTTGTCTGACAGGTGCAACCAATGCAGGCAAGGTATGATGTTGCTTATGCGCTCACTTACTGCGAGTAATGAATTACACCAGAAGTCCGTATAGGAAACGAATGTGCTGACCATTTATAGGTTTTCATACACACACCTCATGGGAATGCCTCATCTGGAGGTCGGATGCAAATGGGTGTCGGTGGTGATATCTCTCTGCTGAACATCAACCAGGCAGTGACGTCACTTTGTGCTGGTAAACTGAATCCCGACAGACCTGAGCGAGACATACTAGTGGTTGGAACATCCACCAACGTCCTGGCATATGATGTGGACGACAATGCTGATTTATTCTACAAGGAGGTAGGTAAACAGACGCATGTGATCCAACTACTGCACTTGTTCCACTTAATGAATTGCTTGTTAGGCTGCTGATGGAGCCAATGCTGTCACGGTGGGATATCTCGGTGGATTTGAGAAGCCGCTGGCTGTTGTTGGCGGAAATTGTTCTCTTCAAGGCTTTGATCATGAAGGAAACGATCCATTCTGGACGGTGCGTGTCAGAGACGCGTCAGACAGATTTTAGATAGTTGTTTTGCCCAGCAGATACTGATGGCAATTGTTTTTCAGGTTACTGGAGACAATGTCTGCTCACTCTGCTTAGTTGATTTCACTCAGCAAGGGAGAAATAACGTAAGCTATAGTCTTATAATGCATTCTTGTCATGATCCTTGAAACCGCTGCACAATCAAATCCACTGTGTTTTTGTGCACATTTATATTATTTCTGGTAATCCTATGCTGTATTTTAGCTTGTAGTTGGAAGCGAAGACTTTGATATCCGGGTTTTCAATGAAGATGAGATAATCGCAGAGATGACTGAAACAGATACCATAACCGGGTTATGTCCAATGTTCGGCACACGGTTCGGATACGCACTAGCTAATGGTACAGTCGGTGTCTATGACAGTACAGTGAGACACTGGAGGATCAAGGTAAGCATGACCCCCACTATCGGTAATGGTTATCAACCTCGTAGGGAGCGTATTTCAAATATGACCATTGAGAATGAACCGCTTGTATGCTTTACTATCCCAGTCACAGTTAGTTTGATGACTGATCGCTGGTCTCTATGGTCTATAGTCGAAGAACCATGCAATGAGTGTGAGCAGTTACGACCTGAACAACGACGGAGTGCCAGAGTTGATCACCGGCTGGAGCAACGGGAAGATAGATGCGCGAAGTGACCGGAGCGGCGAGGTCGTATACAAGGATACGTTAGACTCTGCCGTGGCTGGCATCGTCTGCTCGGACTATAAACTAGACGGCAACCAGCAGCTGCTCTGCTGTTCAGTAGAAGGAGAAGGTAAGAATCTTATTTCGTTTGAGTGCCTCTGATTGTCACTCGTCAACGATTGCGCAATCCGCTTTCCGTTGACGCAGTGAAGGGTTACCAGTCTGCGCCCCAGTCTCTCGGAGGGAACCTAATGGGAGCTAATCTAGATCAGGATGCTATCCGGGAGTTGTCTACTCGCAAGCAGAATCTACTCATGGAGTTGAACAACTACGCTGAGAATCGTAGAATGGCTCAAGAAGAGCCTAAAGTCAAGCCGAGTGAGTTTTAGTCTTGTTGTGGTGTACTGCACACTGGGAAACTCTTCAATTTGATTTTAAGTATTATTTTTGTTAATTTACAAATCCCAAATAATTGATATTGCAAAAGGCTAAACCCTGACTAAACTTAGTTAAATATGTTTTGAAAACATTTTACATCCACGAAAATCTCCCGCACTATTATTATTATTATTACTATTATTATTATTATTAATATTATTGTCATTTAAAGAAGACAAAACTTTTTATTTATTTACGAAAAAGTCGCCAGTCTACAGGAATTCTAGTGCAGTTGGTTTCAGGTAGTATTTGTGTTACCATTATCCACCAGGTGGCACTGTTACTGATGACAAGGTCGGTACGATACCAGCTAACACACAGCTACAGACTGTGATCTATGTTGACCGCGGCAACATGGCTAACAAGGTCCAGCCTCACATCGTCCTACAGATCAGCACATCCAACGAGACAGTCATTAAATCTGTGCTCATATTCTCCGAGGGGATATTTGAAGGAGAGAGCCACGTTGTGTAAGTTGTAAATTAGCCTAGCTCCTGTCTAGTAGGTAGCATGGCTGGCTGTGTAAGTTTCAGCATGATTTTACAGCCATCCAAAGGATGACATCAAACCAACTTCAGTCAAGATACCCGTCATCCCTCCTAAAGATGTGCCTCACGATCTGCATGTCAAGGCTCTCGTCGGCAACAAACTCTCCGAGTTAGTGTTTTATCTACTTTCCATTAGCGTCTCAATACGATGATTTATTACTAGTATTTGGTGTGTTTGGTATATTTTGCAGTGACCAGTTTCATGTGTTTGAACTGACGAGACAGCTGCCACGCTTTTCCATGTACCTTTACGTCCCCGACTCCAGTGCACTGACCAAACCAGCCAGCGGAATTCATTTCATCATCAAGGAACGCGCTCAAAGAGTGAGTTAAGAATAAGAATAATACTACTATCATTGTTATTATTATTTATTGTAAAGCTTCACTTTCATGTCAACTTGACAGACGCAAAAGTATCGGTACACTTCCTTCCTCCCTCATATTGATGCTAATAGATATTGTTTATCATTAATTAAAATATTAAAATATCTGTATATATCTATTTTAACATTCATTAAAACATACTAGAACATATCAATTGACATGTTAACTAATAGTTTATACATATGAATACATATGTTAATGCGTAGAGAGGAAATGCGTCGTTACCAATGGTTTTTCTCATTCCCAGTTACTCTCTCTCTGACCCTGCTCTCTCCGACTCCGCTCTCTCCGACTCAGCTCTCTCCGACTCAGCTCTCTCAAACTCATCTCTCAACAAATCAGCTCAAAACAACTCAGCTCTCAACAACTCCGATC
>ERZ1740065.378-NODE-378-length-23520-cov-5.783209_pt1 | contig 23520 bp, 13 predicted proteins | sample MGYA00581738_ERZ1740065 | MGnify/ENA primary metagenome ERZ1740065 (study PRJEB43018, sample SAMN04849749) | marine metagenome | isolation source: floating plastic debris | place: Pacific Ocean | collected 2008-09-01 | study: EMG produced TPA metagenomics assembly...
CTATCCCCACATGACCGTGCGCGACAACATGGCCTTCGCGCTGAAGCTGGCCAAGAAGTCACCACAGGAGATCGACGAGGCCGTGAGCCGCGCCGCCAAGGTACTGCAATTGGATCAGTACCTCGACCGTCTGCCCAAGGCGCTCTCGGGTGGACAGCGGCAGCGGGTCGCGATCGGACGCTCCATCGTGCGGGACCCGAAGGTTTACCTCTTCGATGAACCGCTCTCGAACCTGGATGCCTCTCTGCGCGTGGCCACGCGGATCGAGATTGCGCAATTGAAGGAAAGCATGCCGAATTCCACCATGATCTATGTGACCCACGATCAGGTGGAGGCGATGACGCTGGCCAGCCGCATCGTCGTACTTGCGAACAAGGGCATCGCGCAGGTGGGTACGCCGCTGGAGCTTTACGAGAAACCCGAGAATGAATTCGTGGCGCAGTTCATCGGCTCCCCGGCCATGAACCTTCTGGCGGGGGAGATTGTGGAGACCGGTCAGGTCACCACTGTCTCCTGCGAGGATGGGAATGGAACTTTCCAGTCGAATGTCCCGACAGAACCCTCGGACAAGGGCATGAAGGTCAACATCGGCATCCGGCCCGAAGACATGATCGCCACCGACGGCGAAAACTACGCGTTTTCCGACAAGGTCACGATTGTCGAGGCGCTGGGTGAGGTCACTCAGCTCTATTTCGAAGCCCCCAGCTCAAACAAGGACACCGATACCGTTATTGCAAAGCTGGCCGGTATTCATACGAACATGCGCGGGCAAGAGCTGCGGCTGACGGCGGACCCGTCCAAGGTGCATCTTTTTGCGAATGGGCAATCTCTGCTCTACCGAAATTAGACGGGCGCGCGCAAAGCCGCGTGATGTGACGTGGCGCCACGGCGAAAGAAATTGGGACTTGCAGCGTTTTTGGTGGATTGCCGGATTTACAGGCAATCCCTGCTGGCATTAGTCTCTGCCTTGCCGGGGGCTGAAAGGAAGATGTCTTGGTAGTGAGTTACAGCACACTGTTGGTCCTGTTGTGCCTTTTGCAAGTCAAACACATGCTGGCGGATTACTTCCTTCAGACAAAGTCGATGCTCGAAGGGCGTGGTCAGTATTTCCATCTCGGAACCTTCATTCACGCCGGTATCCATGCCTTCGGATCGCTTGTCGCGTTTCTGCTTGTGGGTGCCTCATTTTCCTTCGTCTTGCCTGTCATCCTGCTGGAATGGGTCGTGCATTTTCACATCGACTGGTGGAAGGGGCGGCATACGTCCAGCCAGAAGTTGACACCGGCCGATGCGGGTTACTGGCGCGCGTCCGGATTCGATCAGGCACTGCATCATCTGACCTACATCGGAATGATCTGGCTCTGGTTGTCCGCAAGCAGCGCTGTCTGATCAGACGGTTTTTAAGCCCCACGCTGACAATCCTGGCCCCACTGGATCCAGCCTGGCCATGGCGCTGGTCATCCGGCACGGTCGCCCGGATTCTGTGACAGATTGCTTTTTCACCCGAGTTGGTTAACGTTAGGTCATTGATTTACGTTATTTTGTGCGCCGGTGCGGGGGGAAACTGACTTGATGCGATTGCGCGAAATTCTCTGTGCAAGCCTGGTGGTTTCGGTATTCGCCGCGCCCACAGGGGCTGACACTCTCGCCGATGCGGTGCGGTTTGCGGTCACGACCAACCCTGCGATCAAGGCGTCGCAATCAGAGATGCGCGCATCGGCCTACGAACTGATCCAGTTACGGGGCGAGTATGAGCCGCGGGTGATCCTGTCGGGTGAAACCGGATGGCAACGGGTCGATGACCCCAATTCTCTATCTGTCGAGGACAACGCGAACACCAAGGATCGCAGCCAGTTGGGATTGCGTGCAGAGCTTGTGCTGTTTGACGGGTTCAGGCGCGCCAACCTCGTCTATGCCAATGCCGCACGTGTCGATGGCAGCATCTTCCGTCTTCTGGACGCCTCTGAAACGATGGCGCTGAATGCGACCGAAGCCTATATAGACGTGCACCGGCACCGGCAATTGCTGACCGTTGCCACGCGCAATGTTGCCAAACACGAGGAAATTGGTGCGCGGGTGCGCGACCTTGTGCAAGGCGGACGGCTTCCCTTCAGTGACGAGCTGACGATTGATGATCGCATTCGTTCCGCTCGGCTGGCGAAACTTGATGTGGAGCGTGCACTCCGTGATGCAAATGCCCGATATCAAAGGGTTATCGGTCGCCTGCCGGGCGGAGCGATGCGCGTTCCATTGGCCAGGGCGCCTTCCTCTTTGGAGCAGCTTTCGGCAACCGCCGAGCGCAACAGTTATCGTGTTCAGTTTGCCCGTACACAGATTGATCAGACCCGTTTCCAGTCCGAGGTGACGCTGGCGGATCGCTATCCCGAACTGTCCCTGAACGCCGGTGTCGTGCGCGACATCAACCGCAATGGGGTGTCGGGCACCCGCTCCGATGAAACGATTGGCATCGGCCTGAGGTGGACGCTCTACCAGGGGGGGCGGCAGGCGGAACGGCGCGCGCTGGCCGAGCGGAACAGCCGTGCGATGGCGCTGCAGGCCGTGGCTGTTCGCGATGTGAGAGAGCTGGCGGCGCGGACTTGGAACACCTATCGCACGAACGCCGACCGCGCGGCGCAGCTGGCGGATCAACTGCGGATCAACCGGCTGATCGTCGAGGTCTATGGCGATGAGTTCCTCGCGGCGAAACGCACGCTGCTCGATCTGCTCGAAGTCGAGCGTGCGCGATTCAACGTGGAGTTCGAAGCCGTCGGCGCTCAGGCCGGGCTTGCCTTCAGCACGTATCGTGCGCTTGCCGCACAGAGCCTGCTTGCGGCGCACTTCGGGCTGGCCAAGGCGGATATCGCCCTGGAGCCAACGTTTCAGGATCGTGTCCGGGACAACCCGACGGCGATCTTCAACGTGGCGATAGAGCCGCTGCAATGACACATCAGGGGGGCACAGCGACAGGCGCAGTGCCGCTTCGTCCCGCGGGTGCGCAGGAGCCTGACCGAAAGCAGACGGGCTCGGACCTCGCGGTCATCGCATGGATGGCGGAAACCTTCGATCAGCCGTTCTCGCAGGATGCTGTCGAAGCGCGGTTGCCCGAGGGCGCAACACTTTCCGACCCGCACCATATGGCGCGCGCGCTGGAAGCGGTGGGGCTTGCCGCGCGCCTCGTGTTGCGGGACCCGGGCGCGGTCGATGCGATTGCACTGCCTTTTCTGATCTGGCGCAAATCCGGTGAAGTGCTGGTTCTCAAGGGCTTGTCCGACAATGGAAAGGTGGCGCAGATCATCGCTCCCGCGCAGGGAAATTTGGTGCAGGACGTCCCCTTGCGGCGGCTGCGCAAGGACATCCGCCCCGAGATCATGCTCGTCACCCGAAACGCGGACCGTGCCGGTGCCATGCTGTCGCCCGATACCACCGGGGATGACGCGGGCAAGGGGCATTGGTTCTGGGCACCGGTGCGCGCGAATTGGGGCAACTGGGCGCAGGTGCTTGTCGCCGCCTTCCTGCTCAACCTGATGACCCTGGCCTTGCCGCTGTTCGTGATGAATGTATATGACAAGGTCATTCCGAACCTGGCTTTTGTAACGCTGTGGACCCTTGCGATCGGGGTTGGCATCGCGCTTTTGCTCGATTTGATCATGCGGACGATCCGGGCGAATGTTCTTGAAAATATTGGACGGCGTGTGGATCTGAAAGTGGCCGCGTCGCTCTTCCGGCAAGCGATGAACGCGCGGCTGCTGACGCGCCCCGGCGGGGCTGCCGGGATTGCCAGCACGATACGTGACTTCGAAGTCGTGCGCGAATTCTTCGCCTCCGCCACCTTCGTTGCGGTCATCGACGTCATGTTCATCGGAATCTTCGTCGCGGCCCTGTTCTTTATCGTGGGGCCGATTGCATTGGTTCCTCTGCTTGCGGTGCCTGTCGTGCTGATGATCGCCATTGCTGCGCAGGTGCCGCTGGGCCGCAGTGCCGGGCGCGCCCAGCAGATGGCGACCAAGCGGCACGTGGTACTTGTGGAATCGCTGGCCGGGATCGAGACGATCAAGAGCCTCAATGCAGAGCCGCTCATGCAACGGGAATGGGAGGCCGCCGTCACCGCCTCGTCACAGGTCAACGGGCGCACCAAGTTCTGGTCCACGGTCGCCACCAACGGCACGATGTTCGTGCAGCAACTGGTGTCGGTCCTGATCATCGTCTGGGGGGTCTTTCTGGTCTCGGACGGTGTGATCACCATCGGCGGGCTGATCGCGGCAAACATCCTCGCCGGTCGGGTTCTTGCGCCGCTGGGCACCATCGCGCAAACCGTGTTCCGCGCCGAATACGCGCGAAAATCGCTCGCCGCGTTGAACAGCTTCATGGCACTGCCGGTGGAGCAGGGGCCTTCGGTGAAAAGCGACGCGCAGGTGCGAGAGGGGGCGATCACGTTCGAAAACGTGTCTCTCACCTATCCGGAGGCACCGCGCCCGGCGCTGAAGGATCTGAGTTTTTCAATTGAACCGGGCGAATGCCTTGCCTTGCTGGGGCGGGTGGGCTCGGGGAAGACCACTGCCGGCAAGGTGCTGTCCGGCTTGATCCAGCCGGACAGCGGCACCGTGTTGATCGACGGCATTGCCCTGTCGCAGTACGAGCCTGCGGAATTGCGGCGTGGGATCGGCTATCTGCCGCAAATTCCTGAGCTTTTTACCGGTACCCTACGTGAAAATCTGGTCATCGGGCAGCAGGACGCGAGCGATGAGGAGATTGCACGGGCGCTTTACTTTGCCGCGATGGACGAATTTCTGGCCGAAGCGCCCGAGGGGCTGGATATGTTCATCGGGGAGCAGGGCAAGCACCTGTCGGGCGGGCAGAAACAGGGGGTCGCGCTGGCGCGTCTGTTGCTGCGTCGCCCCAAGGTTCTGTTTCTCGACGAACCGACCAATGCGATGGATCAACGCATGCAGACCCTCATTATCGACCGTTTGGGAGAGCTGGGGCAAACCGGCGTCGGCATGATCATTTGCACACATCGTCAATCGCTTGCCGGGATGGCCAGCCGTCTGATCGTGATGGATCAGGGCCGCGCGGTGCTGGACGGTCCTCGGTCCGACGTGCTGGCCAAGCTGCGTGCCATGGGCGCCGCGCGGGCGAAGGGGTAGACCATGTTCGGAAACCGTGTCGAGGATGAATTTGCCAACAATATCTCCGGCGCGCGCGCGGCTGTACGAGATGCCGGCCCCTGGCGTCTCCTGATTGCGACATCGCTGGGTGTAGGAGCCTTCCTTGCATGGGCTGCAACCCATGAAATAGAAGAGACCGCACGGGCCACCGGCCGTGTCATCCCCTCGCAGCAGGTGCAGGTCGTGCAAAGTCTCGAAGGCGGGATCGTGCGTGAAATTTCGGTGCGCGAGGGCGATATCGTCGCGCCGGGTGACGTGCTGATGAAGATAGACGACACGCGCTTCGACGCGGAACGGGGCGAGCTCCTGGAGCGCGAGGCAGCGATCCTTGCGGAAGCGGCCCGCCTGACGGCCGAAGCGAGTTTTGCCGTCGAGCTGATGTTTTCAGAGGACCTGCAGGCGCGTGCACCGCTTGCGGTGACCGCCGAGCGGGAGGTCTTCTCCTCCCGCCGCGAGCAGCTCAAACGCGAGCTTCAGGTGCTGGAGGCGCAACTGCAGCAGCGTCGTGGAGAGCTGATTGAAATCAAGGCGTTGCGCGAACGGACGGAAGGCATCATTGCGCCGCTGCGCGCGGAAATCACCTTGACCGAAGACATGTTCAACCGTGGTCTGGTACCCCAGATCGAGCTGCTGCGGCTGCAATCCCGCCTGGCTGAGCTTAGTGGCGACATGGCTGTGAGCCGCGCGTCCGAGCCGCGGCTGCAGGCGGCCATTGTCGAAGCGGAGAACCAGATGGATGCCGCGCGTTCCGCCTATGTGCTGTCGGCGCGGCAGCGGTTGGCCAAGCTGCAACTGGAGCTCGCCGTGGTTCAGGAAACGCTGCGCAGCGCCAATGATCGGGTCACCCGTGCGCAGCTGCGCGCACCGGTGCGCGGCACCATCAACCGTGTGAATGCCACGACCATTGGCGCTGTCGTGCAGCCGGGCGCGGCCTTGATCGAAATCGTCCCCATTGACGATAGCCTGCTGATCGAAGCCGATCTGGGGCCGCGCGACATTGCCTTCGTGCGACCAGGGGAGCCGGCCTCGGTGAAAATCTCGGCCTATGACTACGTCATTTACGGCGCGCTCGAAGGCGAGGTGGTCAGGATTGGTGCCGATACAATTGCCACGGACGAAGGCGGAGAGTTTTTTCGGGTCATCGTGCGCACGAGCAAGTCCTATCTCGGTACCGAAGAGAATCCGTTGCCCATTACGCCCGGCATGATCGCCTCCGTCGACATTCAGACCGGGGAGAAAACGGTTCTGTCCTATCTGGCCAAGCCGATCTTGCGGGCACAGGCCGAGGCGCTGCGCGAACGCTGATCACTTTCGCGTCGAGGAAAACACACCGTCCCAATCCGGATCCGGCGGGTCCTGACGCAGATCCGCGACGCGGTCTGTGTACATCTGCAGATAGTCCCGCAACCCCAGGTCCAGTTGATCGAATGTGGCTTTCAGCTCTGCCAGCAAGGCTTCGGCGTGGTCCCAGTCCTGCGCCCGGTATGCGGCCAGCATCTGATTGTTCGCGGCGCGCGCTTCCTGAAAGGCGGTGTTCTGGCGCTACGTTTCGTCGCCGAGCAGAGCGTAGATCGTTTCGGGGACCTCCTTGCCCACGACGCGGACGACATCCAGCTCGAGAATGGCGAATTCATCGAAGACCTCACGCGCGGTCGCCTGGCCGAGGATGATCGCAGCCCCGTAGTAGCGTGACAGCCCCTCCAGGCGCGAGGCTACGTCCACCGGATCGCCAAGAGCGGTGTAGTCAAAGCGTGTATCGCTGCCCATGTTGCCCACAACGCATTGGCCGGTGTTGATGCCGATCCCGACGTTGATCCGGTGCACCGTGACCCAGGGCTGGCGTTTGTCGCTTTTCTGACCCTTCTGGCCGACCCGTTTGCGTTTTTGTGCCCGCAAACGCTCCCTGTTGAAGCTGTCTACATCCGCCATCATCTTGAGGGCGGCGCGGCAGGCCGCGCGCGGGTGGTCCGCATTGTCCAGCGGGGCGTTCCAGAACGCCATGACCGCGTCACCCATGAATTTGTCGATGGTCCCTTTGTATTCCATGATCGCGTTGGACAGGATCGTCAGGAACCTGTTCATCAACAGCGTCAGAGCCTCGGGGTCGTCGCGGAATTCTTCGGCAATCGCGGTGAAACCGCGCACATCGCTGAACAGCAGGGTCAATTGCCGCGACTCGCCCCCCAGGGTCAATTGCCCCTGGTTTCGGCTGAGCTGATCCACCAGATCCGGAGAGACATACTGTCCGAAAGCGTTGCGGATCTCGCGCCTTTGCCGTTCTTCGCGCAGGTAATTGACGGTGGAGATCAGCATGATCGTGGTGGTGACCGCCACAACCGGGAACGACGGATCAAGCAGGATACGCTTGTCGTAAAACAGAAAGTAGGACAGGCCGACATATCCGCCCAGCAGCACGACCGAGGACGCGATCAGCAGGCGCGCGGACAGAGCCGGAGCAAAGATGATCACGAGCAGGGACAGCACGAAGGTTGTCACCAGTTCGATTGCGATGGTGTAGTTGGGGCGGATGAGCAGGGTCTGTGCCATGATGTTTTCAAGCACCTGGGCATGTATCTCGACCCCGGCCATCGCGATGCCCAAGGGCGTTGCCCGGAAATCCTCCAGTCCGATGGCCGAGGTGCCGACCAGAACCAGATGACCGGCCAGGCGCTCCGGCGGGACCCGGTCGAGAAGCAGATCCGCCGCCGAAACGTAGCGGTCGCGCGATGAATGCGTGAGATAGGGCCAGACCGTGCCATCCCGCGCGGTTGGGATCAGTTGCCGGGCCACGATGACGCCTTCGACCCCCGCCTCATTCGTGCGCACCGCAAAAGGTGCGCCCCCGGTTGCGACCCGCAGAAGCTCCGGCGTCAGCCCAAGCCGGATCTGGCCCTGAACGCTCATGACCAGCGGGACGCGCCGGTAAACACCATCTGCATCCGGTCTGGTGGCGAACATGCCACGCCCGGCCGCATTGGCCTCCAGCTCCGGCAGGTTCTGCACGATGTCGGGGAACTTCATCAGATAGGGCGTCGGATCGGGACCGATGAGAGCATGGGCGGCGTCCGCCATCTCCCGCTTTTCCGCCCGGTTTCCGGCAACGTTTCGCACGCTTGTCTGGCCGACGATCACCCGCGATCCGGCAAAGGCGCGGGCGAGTTTTTCGTCATTGTCGGGCAGTTGCGCCAGGCGGCTGATCAGGTCCTCCGGCATGCCCGGATTGTCGGCCGCAATCTGAGCCGGTGAGAGCCTGTCCGGCTCGGAAAAGATGATATCGAAACCGATGGCGACCGCGCCATGTGCGGTGGCACGGTGCACCAGATCTGCGATCTGGCTGCGCGGCCAGGGCCATTGCCCGATCTCTTCGATGCTGCGGTCATCGACATCCAGAATGACAACCGGCAGGCGCGTCAGCTCCCTTGGCTTGGACTGATGGTACAGATCAAAAGAGGCGTTGCGTAGCATGGCAACCGGTTGCGGATCACCAATGCGGATGATCAGGCCGAACAGCAGACCCGCCAGGGCAATGACGCGAACCCATCCGACCCATTTTGAAAACCACTGTTTCATTGTGGTGACCACCTGCCGGGTGCCAGACAACTACACAATCCGTGCAGGGCAGACCGGTTCTTCCGGTCGCTGTGTCTATAGTGACCGAATCGGCTTACGGATCAAGTCGCCGGACAACTGGCGATTGTTCGCGTTCTGGCGATAATCAAGAGAATTTTTGCGTGCCGGCAGGAATCTGACATTTTTTGGGCAATAATTCGGCAAAATGTGGTGTGCATCACATACGCAGGCGCATTTTTCGGTTAATCATCGGTTAAGTTGATTTTTGAGGAAGCGCCGGTGTCCCTGTTTCATGAGGCACAAAATGAAGACCCGGATGAGGTAGTTACGCTGTTTGCGGATCCCTCTGGCGCGGTCGCCGTACCGGACAGCGCCTTGCTCTTCAACGGCACGTTTTTCCGGCTGGGGCCGGACCTTTACATCGTGAACGATGGGGCGGCGAATTTCCGCGTACCAGACTATTTCTCTCATGCCACGGCAGCCGATTTGAAGGATCCGAACGGGGCGGTGCTGCGCGGTGATCTGGTCGAACTGCTTGCCGGGCCCTTGGCGCCCGGTCAATACGCGCAGGTGGGCGGCGCCACAGCCGCGGGACCCATCGGCCAGGTCGAGACCGTCGAGGGCACCAGTTCGGTGCAGCGGGTCGATGGCACGGTCGAAACCTTGCAGGTCGGGACGAAGGTCTACCAGAACGACGTGATTGCGACGGGCAAGGAGGCCGCCGTCTCGATCACCTTCGTCGACGGTACGATTTTCACCCTTTCGGCGGCATCGCGCATGGTGATCGACGAGTTGATCTACGATCCGGACGCCACCGACAATTCCGGCAGCTTCAGCCTGATCCAGGGCAGCTTTGTCTTTATCGCAGGTCAGGTGGCCAAGACCGGCGGGATGGATGTGAATACTCCGTCGTCGACCATGGGCATTCGCGGCACGACGGTCGTGGTGCAGATCGGCACGGTGAACGGTGTCGACACAACCGAGGTGACGCTGACGAATGATCCGGACGGCGACACGGGCCGGGTCGAACTGCGGGACATCGAGGGCAATCTGGTCGCCTTCATCACCGAGACGGACACCAAGTGGATCGTCTCGGCAGCGACCGGTGAAACACGCGAGGTCGACCGCACCCTGCAGGATGATGCAGAGGACAATCTGCTGATCGCCGAAGCCTTTGCCGCGTTTCGATCCGCGGTGGCGCGGGTGGATGCGGGGGACACTTTTGTTTCGCTTTCCAATCCGGCGGATGCCGGGCCGGGTGCCGCCCCGCAGGCTCAATCGCCCGCCGATCTGGAAGTGGATTCGATTGATGAGCCGGGCGCGATCGACGGCCCACCCGAAGTCGAGGACCCGGAGTTCGACGACGACGGCAGCTTTGATGAGGGGTTGATCACCCCCGAGGAGGACGCTGGCCCGGTGGTCGTCGTCAGTGGACCCGAGGATGCGGGCGAAGAAGACGCGATCAGCGGCGATATCACCGTTGTCGGCAGCGGCACCGCGACCGTCTTTGCGCTCGTCAACGGCCCGTCGAACGGCACCGTGGTGTTCGGCCAGGATGGACAGTTCGACTACGTGCCCGATCCCGACTTCAACGGAACGGACAGTTTCACCTTCTCGGCAACGGATCCGGATGGCGAGACGGTCGTGGGCACGGTCATCGTGCAGGTCCTGCCGGTCAATGACGCACCGCAGGCCACGGATGGTTCTGCAACGGTGGCGGAAGACGGGATTGTCACGGGCACCATCGCCGCATTCGACGTGGATGGCGATGCATTGGCCTATGGCATTGGCACGCCCCCCGGTAATGGCGAGGTCGCGCTCTTTCCCGACGGTACCTATTCCTACCGCCCGGATGCCGACTTCTTTGGTACCGATAGTTTCAGCGTGATCGTATCGGACCCGTCCGGTGAAACGGCGGAAGCGACGATCAGCATCACGATCACCGGCGAAAACGATGCACCGGTCATTACGACGGTGACGGGTGCCAACCTCGGGACAGTGATCGAGGGAGACGAGCAGGCCGATACCGGCGGTCAATTGAGCGCCGTGGATCCGGATGACGACAGCGTCATCACCTGGAGCGGTACTTCGACAGCGATCTTCGGGACGTTTGCGATTACCAGTGCCGGTGCCTGGACCTATGTGCTGAACAACGCCAGCGCCGACAACCTCTCCGAAGGTGAAACCGTCACTGAGACGTTTACGGCCGTGGCCACCGATGAATTCGGCGCCTCCGTGACGCAGACGGTGGAAGTCACGCTCACAGGTACCAATGACGCCCCCACCGTCACGCCGAACACCGTCTTCGAGCTTGAGCAGGACGGGGTGCTGAGCAACCAGCTGGCGGCATCGGACGTGGACAGCAGCGGCCCGCTGACATTTGCTCTTGGACAGGATGGCCCGGACAACGGGACCGTTTCGGTCAACCCGGACGGCAGCTTCACCTACACGCCGGAACCCGGTTTCCTCGGCATCGATCGGTTCAGCTACACGGTGACGGACGCAGAGGGCGGGGTTTCGACCGGGCGCGTCACGACGGCGGTGGAATCGACCTCGGGCGGCTCGGGGGAGCAGACCGTCTCGCTGTCCATTACGTCAGATGCCAGCGCCGACGCGGCAGCAGGCGCGCTGGTGATCAATGCGCAATCGGTAGAGGCGCAATCGGTCAACCTGGTCATTGCGATGGACAGTTCAGGCAGCATCGGCCCGGTCGACTGGGCCGCGCAGCGCGAAGCCGTGCGGGACGCGGTGGTGCAATTGGCCGACCAGTTCAAAGGATCGTCCACCTCGGTGGATGTGCAGATCATCAGCTATTCCGGCGATGCGTCTTCCATCGGCCCGTTCGATCTGCAAGATCCGGACCTGCCGGGCGAAATCCTCTCCCTGCCGTTCCTGAGCGGTGCGACCGCGTGGAACCTCGCTCTGGATGAAGCCAACACCTTCCTGACCGGACAACCAGCCGGAGAGGCGAACTTCCTGCTGTTCATCACCGATGGCGTGCCGTCGAACGGCAGCTGGCGGGACTCGCTCGAGGCGCTCACCAATCCGCCCGGTGGTGCCTTCACCGTGGACATCCAGGCCTTTGGAATTGGCGAAGACTACGATCCGACCCTGCTGGAAGAGATCGACCCGGACCCCACCGTCTTGATGACGGCAGATGATCTTGCCTCCGCCCTGACGCAAACACCGGTCTTCGCCCCATCCCTGATTTCGCTGGATGTGTCGCTTGAAGTGGACGGTGTGGACCTCGGGACCATCGCGACACAGGACAGCGATGCGCTGATTGTCGAAGGCATCGATTACGAACTACCGCTGGCAAGCATCGAAAACCTCGAAACGCTGCTCGGCGAAAGCAACCGGATCAGCGTCACCGCCCGTTTTGATCTTGATGGCGATGACAGCACCGCGGAAATCGAACTGTTCTCAAGCGATGTGATCGGCAAGGCAGATGTCGCCCAATCGACATCGGGGCTGGCCGCATCCGATCTGCTGTTTGGCAGCGATCTTGCGGATCAGATTTCAGGTGGTGGCGGCAACGACCTCATCCTCGGGTTTGACGGCGCGGACACGCTGGATGGCGGCAGCGGTGCCGACGTTCTCCTGGCGGGAGGTGGCGATGACACGCTGCGCGTGTCCGAGGCGCCGGACAGGGGAGGGGAGGTGCTCGACGGTGGTGCCGGGCGTGATGTCCTTGAGATCGATGTGGCGGGAGATCTGACCGACGATCTCATCCCCTCCCTGGATCTGCGGGACATTGAAGCGATTGATATGGAGAACGGACAGGCCAACACCCTGGAAATCACCCTGCAGGACGTGATTGATCTTTCCTCCACCAGCGACAGCCAGCTGGAAGCGCTGCTGGATGCCGCCCTGCCGGAAAGTGCGGTGATCTACGGCGATGCAACGGATAGCCTGACGCTTGTCGGCAGCGGTTCCGGCAATTTCCAGAAGATATCGGATACACCGATTGATGATGGCAATGGCAACACACTCGATATCTACGCCTATGTCGATGGCGGCAACGTGCTGGCGACCCTGGGTGTGGACAGAGACATCGAAGTGACCGGGGCGGTGCCGGTGGGGTAACCGGCTTGTGCTCCATCATCCCCACGCAAGCTACAGTCAGGCGTCAACCTGTTCCTTGCGCGCGATCGCATCGCTGAACTGGCGCTGCTGCTCTTCCCCCCAGGCCGCGACGGAGTACTTCCCGACGACCCGCCGCAGCTCCTTCATACGGTCCCGCCGTTCTTCCCGGGGCATGTCCAGCGCCTGCAGGATGGCCTGATCCATGGAGCGGTGGGAAAACGGGTTGGTGATCACGGCGGAATTGAGCTCCACCGCTGCCCCCGCGAATTCGGAGAGAACCAGCACTCCGTCCCCGTCGGTGCGGGCCGCCACGTACTCCTTGCAGACAAGGTTCATACCGTCGACCAGCGGCGTGATCCACGCCACATCGGCGGCAAGGTAGTATTTGATCAAATCGTCAAAGGGGATGGCGCGGGAAATCAGGGCGATGGGCTGCCATTCAAGCGTGCCAAAACGTCCGTTGATCCGCCCGGCCGTCTCCTCGATGCCGGTTTGTGTGCGCGCATAGGCTGACATGTTACGATCGGCGCTGACCGAGACATGCATGAGCTTGATCTTGCCCCGCAGGTCCGGATTGTCCGCAAGCACCCTTTCGAAGCTTTCGAGCTGATCCACGCCTCCTTTGGTGTAATCGGTGCGGCCCACGGAAAGGATCAGCCGACAGTCCCCGAGGGAGGCGCGGATGTCCTCTGCATCCGCTTTGACCTGACGGTCCGTTGCGCGCTCCTCTATGAAATCCACCGCAACGCCGACGCTGGCAGAACTGACGGCGATATGGCGCCCTTCGAAGGCCAGCAGCGTGGGGGCCGAGCGTTCGCTGAGCGCGGTGCCGTCGGACACCAGTTCCTCCGCCACCGTTTCCCGCCTGACCACCTCAACATCAAAGAGACTTTGCGCAACGGAAACGAAATTGGCCGCATAGCGCGGTACGTGAAAGCCGACGATATCGCAGTCCAGCAGGCTTTTCACGATTTCGCGCCGCCACGGCAGGACGTTGAACATGTCTGCCGCGGGGAAGGGGGTGTGATGAAAGAAGGAAATCGTCACGTCGGAGCGGAGCTGGCGCAGGTAGCCGGGCACCAGCCACAGGTTGTAGTCATGGATCCAGACGCGCGCGCCCTGCGCGGCTTCCCGCGCTGCGGCTTCGGCAAAGGCCCAGTTCACCTCTCGAAAGGTCGGCCAGTCCACCGGATCATAGTTAAATTTCTCCTTGAAACTGTGCAGGATCGGCCAGAACGCCTCCTTGGAGGAAACATGATAAAAGCTGCTTACCTGTTCCTTGGTCAGGGGCAGGCGCGACACCGAATACTCCCCATGCGCATCATTGATTTCCACGACCTTTTCGAAATCCGGCTTCGACGGATCGTCGGCCAGCTTCCACGCAATCCATGTAGCATGCTCCGCGGTGCCGTAAAAACTTTTCAGCGTAGGCACGATGCCATTCGGGCTCCTGTTCTCCCGCAGGATGGTTTTGCCGTTCTGCTCGACTTCTTCATAGGGCTGGCGGTGGTAGACGATGACAAGATCGGAGGGCATGGATCAGACCTTTTCCGGGGTGGGGTGTAGTTCGAAATGTGCGATGGCTTCGAAAATCCCTGCAGTGCCGCCGCCCTTGGCACGGTGGATGTTCGGCTGATCAGGCAGGACATCCAGCAAAGAGGGTTCTGAGCCGCCCACGGCGACTGCCGCAGTCCCCGCCACCAGCATCGACAGATCGTTCAGCGTATCGCCCGCCGCCAGAACGCGCCCGTTCGGAACGCGGAGATGATCGAGCAATCGCAGCAGCGACGGCCCTTTACTAACCCCTCTGGGCAGGACGTCGAAGAAGCGGTTGTCCGAGATCAGCACGTCGAACCCCATTGCCTCGACCCGGGCCTTGGTTTCCGGCTCGAATGTCGCGGGATCATAGTCATAGCTTACCCGGTACCGGAATTCGGTTGGTTGCAGCGACAGGCCAGCCGCGCCATCCAGCGTTTCCCGGATCAAATCACCGCTGTCCTGCCATTGATCGGCAATCTGCTGCTCCAAAGTGGCGATAGGTGCGATCGCCCTGTCTTCGGTGACCTCTGCAATGGTCGTGCCTACATCACCAATAACATACTCGGGCCAGGGCACGTCGCCGCTGCCGCAAAGCTGGTGGATGAACTCCGGGTCGCGTCCGCTGACAAACACCAGGCCGACGGAGGTGCGGTGCGCCTCGATCCAATCATAGAGTCTTTGCCGATCCGAGGCGTCGCCGCCCAGGAACGTGCCGTCAAGATCGGTCGCAAGCACGAACTGGCGGGAGGAGAGTGCTGGCGTCTTGAGTATCCTGTTTTGCGGGGCTGCGCTAATCATGCTGATAAAGTGATCCTTTCAGGACACGAATGTCGTGCCGCGCGGATAACCGCCCGGCAACATAGATTGAATGTCTGTATGATGAGGGACGTAACGGGATATCGCCGGGGTTCAAGGCAAATGGTCTGTTTGCGACCTATTGTCCGGGTTTGGATTGGGGTGAGTGCTTAATTAATAGGCAAAACTCTGTGGCTTTTAGCCTACTTCTGCAGCGAAAGCACAGGGTTCTGGCAAATCCATGCGCCATGCTGACGCGTCTGCAGCGTGAGGAATGGCGGTTAACATTATGAATTATATATGTTATATTAAATCCTTCTTGGAAACCTCAGGGAGGCGCCTAGATAATTCCGATTGCATATTTCCGGAATTCCGCACCATCCGCGATGTCGTTTTCAGAACATTCCAAGACTGAGCCTGTTGCGTTTCGTTTTCCAGATGATTTTCAAACGCACATGAGTTGATCCGGGTAAAATTCCCCCTCGCATGGTGCGCCGTGACACCGGCGTTTGTTTGCAGCCGGTGCATTTAATCCGTTAGAAGTTGATAAAGCGGCGAGTCTGCCTCCCCCCGTGCCGTCTGTCGGGGAGCAAGGATCGTCGAGCCGGGGGACTGTTGTGCAGGTAACAATGATGGGCAGAGGTTTGCTGAGCCGCGGATGCGTCTTCGCGGTATGTCTGCTGGCTTTCGCAGGGTTTCCGGCACAGGCGCTGGATGTCACCCTGCAAGGCGCGCTTGGCGAAGAGCTGCGCGCCGATCTTGAGGGCGGATCACTGCTCTTCGAGCAGGAACGCTCTGAAACCGAAGTCTCGCCGCAGGAAATCGTGTCCATTGCGCAGGCGGATTACCAGAGACTGCTGGCGGTCCTTTATGATTACGGGTTTTACGGGCCGGTGATCCGCATTTCGCTGGACGGGCGCGAGGCGTCATCGATCAAGTCCGTCGCCCCCCCGCCGAGTGTTTCACGGGCGCAAATCTCCATTGAAACGGGCAGGCCTTTCCGGTTCGGCACGGCAGAAGTCGGCCCGCTTGCGCCGGGCACGGACCTGCCGGATGGTTTTCGGCCGGGGGAAACAGCGCGTCTCAGCCTGCTGCGCGATACCGTCAGCGCCGCCACCGATGCCTGGCGTGACGAAGGCCATGCAAAGGCGAAGCTGGCAAGCCAGCGTGTCACCGCTCGCCATGCCGCCCAGGCGCTGGATGTGACGCTGCGGGTCGATCCCGGGCCCAAGTTGCGGTTTGGAACGCTCAGTGTTGCGGGCAATGAGGCCGTCCGGACCGAGCGCATTCTGGAAATCGCCGGCCTGCCTATGGGACGCACCTATTCCCCACAGGATCTGGAGCGCGCGGCGGCCCGGTTGCGGCGCACTGGTGCTTTCCGGTCCGTTGCGATGATTGAGGCGCCTGAGCCCGAGCCCGATGGCACCTTGCCGATCACCGCACGTGTCGCAGAGGACAAGCCACGCAGGTTTGGCTTCGGCGGCGAGGTCTCCACGGTAGAGGGCATTTCGCTCAGCGCTTTCTGGCTGCACCGCAATCTCTTTGGCGGTGCCGAACGGCTCCGGCTTGAAGCGGAGATTGAGGGCATCGGTGGCGATACCGGCGGCACGGATTTCCTGCTGCGCGGGCGGTATCAGCGTCCGGCAACCTTCAACGAGGACACCGGTCTCTATATTCTCGCCGAAATCGAGCAGCAGGACGAGGTCAACTTCTTTTCGCGGCAAGCAACCATCGGGGCAGGGATCGAACGCATTGCGTCGGACCAGCGCAGCTACCGGTTTGGGCTCGCCGTGCGCCGGGCCAACACGCGGGACGCCTTTGGCGAAAACAACTACACGCTGCTGCTGGCGCCGGCGGGCGCGACCTTCGACTACCGTGACAAGGTGCTGGACGCACGGCGCGGGTATTATCTGGACGCTGAGGTCACGCCTTTTGCTGCGATTGACGGTGCGGACAATGGTATTCTGACCAAGATCGATCTGCGGGGTTATCGCACCTTTGGCGATCTGCGCCCCACCACGCTGGCCTTACGCGGGCAGCTCGGCTCGCTCGTCGGGCCGGGTCTGCCCGTCGCGCCGGCGGATTTCCTGTTCTATTCGGGCGGCAGCGACACGGTGCGCGGGCATGAGTATCAGTCGTTGGGGGTGGACTTGGGCGGTGGCCGGATTGTCGGCGGCCGCTCCTTCATTGGCCTTTCTGCCGAAATCCGCATGCGCACGACAGGCAATCTGGGCTATGTCGGTTTCCTTGACGTGGGCTATATCGGAGAAGAGGTCTTTCCGGATGGATCCGGAGAATGGCAAAGCGGCGCAGGGGTCGGCCTGCGCTATGACACGCCAATCGGACCGATCAGGTTGGACCTGGCGGTGCCGACATCAGGAGACGACGATGGGTCATCCTTTCAAGTCTATATCGGCATAGGACAGGCGTTTTGATGCGATTTATCCGCTGCCTCTTTCTCGTCGTGGTCGCGTTGTCGGCCCTCCCGCAATTCCTGCGCGCACAGGAGGATGACGGGGGTTTTCTGACGCGCACGATCGAGGATCTGCTTTCAGGTGCGGGTAGGGAGGTCAACATCGTCGGATTTGCGGGCGCGCTGAGTTCCGAGGCCTCTTTCGATCGCATGACCATCGCCGATGACGACGGGATCTGGTTGACGCTGGAGGATGTGAGGCTGAGCTGGAGCCGGCTCGCCCTGTTGCGCGGGCGGCTCGAGGTTGAGCGGCTGAGCGCCGCCTCGCTGGAGCTGCCGCGACTGCCCGAAGCTGAGGAGGCCACCGAAATCCCGGCGGCTGAGGCCACGGAGTTTGCCCTGCCGGACCTGCCGGTGTCGGTGAATATCGAACTTTTCGAAGTGCAGCGCATCGCCCTGGGGGCCCCTGTTCTGGGGGCGGCGGCGGAACTGGGCGTGACGGCCAATGCGCGTCTTGATGACGAAGGGGCTTTCATCGATCTGGAAGCGAACCGGGTCGACAATGCGCAGGGCACTTACCTGGTGAAGGGCAGTTTTGCGCGGGCGACATCCGAGATCGCCGTGCAGATGGAACTCGATGAAACCGCGGGGGGCATTGCCGGGCGCATGATGAACCTGCCCGGGCAGCCCTCTCTGGATCTGACCGTTGCAGGCACCGGCCCGCTGGATGATTTCACGGCTGACATCACATTGGCGACCGACGGACAGGACCGTGTGGCGGGGCAGGTCATCCTTGGCACGCTGCCGGTTGAGGTGGACGGTAGCCAACCCGACCGGCGTGTCCGGGCCAATCTGGGCGGCGACATCACCGCGCTTGTCGCACCGCAATCGCGAGAGTTTTTCGGAACCGATGTGCGTATTGACGTGGACGCGGTGCTGGCCGCGGCGGGTGGCGTCGACGTGCAGGCGTTCAGCCTCGACGCGCAATCGGCACAGCTGGCCGGCGCAGTCAGGCTCAATGCCGACAACTGGCCGGTCTTTATCGATGTGGGCGGTCAGATCGCGCGGGCGGATCGGCGCCCGGTGATCCTGCCGGGGTCGGACGTGGAAACGGCCGTACAGTCGGTGACACTGAGCGTGCAATACGACGCGACAGACGGCGACGCTTTCCGGAGCTCTTTTGATGTGGTCGATCTGGACCGGGAGGATGTGCAGATTGCACAGACCCGTCTGACCCTCGGTGGCGTCCTGCAGAGTGACCCCGGTGCCGTGCGGCGATTCCTGGGGGATCTGGATCTGACGGCCACCGGGCTGGCGCTTGCGGATCAGAATACGGCTGAGGCACTGGGCGACACCCTGCGCGGGCGGGCCAAGATCGACTATGTCGAGGACCAGCCGATCCGTATCACCGGGCTCGACCTGACCGGGGCGGACTATGGGATGTCCGGAGATGTCACCATCGACGGGTTGCAGGGCGGGTTTCCGACAGAGCTCGATCTGCGCATCGAAGCCGGTGAGCTGGCGCGGTTTGCCGGTCTGGCGGGCCAATCTCTCGCGGGAGCGGCTGCGCTGGAGGTCACCGGGAGCGTCACGCCGCTCAGCAGCATGTTCGATCTGTCGATCTCGGGGGTGACCAACAATCTTGCACTGGGCATCCCGCAGGCCGATGCGGTGCTGAAAGGTGAAACCAGGCTGAGCCTCGATGCGCGTCGTGATGTTTCGGGCACCTTCGTGCAGGACCTCGATCTTGGCAATGACGCCCTCGACGTCACCGGAGATTTCGAGCTACGCACCGACGACAGCGTAGTATCGGCGCGCGCCGCCCTGCGCGACATCTCCCTCGTGCTTCCGCAATACGAGGGGCCGGTAACCATCGTCGCCGATGCCACGCAGGACAGTCTTGGCTGGCAGGTCGATCTGAACGCCAATGCGCCCTATGACAGCACCCTGAGCGTCAGGGGTCGTGCAACCGGTCCGGAAACGGACGTTCTCTTTGATCTGGCCGTGCCGGAAGTCAGACCATTGGTTCCCAGTGTTCAGGGCCCTCTCAACGCGGCAGGTCGCGTCTGGCTGACCGAACGCGGGTACAGTGTCGACATCGATGCAGGGGGACCTTTCCAGTCCGAGGTCAGCGTTGCGGGTCTGGCAACCGGCGAGGATGCCGCAGTGACCTTTTCTGCGGCCTTGCCGGATATCGGTGTTTTCGTGCCCAGGATCCGCGGGCCGTTCTCGATCGAGGGCGACGCGAACCGCGCGGGAGACGGCTGGCAAATCGATACGGTTGCCCAGGGGCCCGCAGGAACGGATGCGACGATCGCCGGGTTGGTGCGCGAAGACGGCACGGTTGATCTGGACGTTGCCGGTGCCTTGCCGTTGGGATTGTCGGAGCCGTTTCTCGCACCACGCAGCCTGCAGGGGCAAGCGCGCTTTGATCTGGCAATTGACGGCGCTCCGGCGCTCGACTCCGTGTCCGGCCGCATCACCACAAGCGGCGCGACATTCGCTGCGCCCAATCTGCGCCTCGCGCTGACCGATCTTGACACCACATTGGATCTGGCGGGCGGCTCGGTCCGGATCGATGCGGAAAGCGCCGTGGAAACCGGCGGCCAGGTGGCGGCGAGCGGCTCCATCAACCTGACAAGCCTTGCGGCAGACCTGCAGGTCGCATTGCGCAGCGTCGGCTTCGTCGATCCGCGCCTCTTTTCCACCGTGCTGGACGGCGCAATTGCCGTTGACGGACCGCTTACCGGGGGCGCCCGGATCGCTGGCACCATCGACGTGGGAGAGACGCTGGTGACGGTGCCATCATCCGGCCTCACCAGCATCGGCGAAATTCCTGATATCACCCATGTGGGCGCCCCGGCTGCCGTCACCAGCACCCGGCGCCGCGCGGATGTCATCCCCGAGCCGGAGACCGCTGGCGCCGGAGGCACTGCGAGACCGTATCGTCTGGGCATTCAGATCAATGCCCCGCGCCGCATTTTTGTGCGCGGCCGCGGGATTGACGCGGAACTGGGAGGAGGCTTGGAGGTCACCGGGACAACGGCCCGCGTGATCTCCGCGGGGCAGTTCGATCTGGTTCGCGGCCGGTTGGACATCTTGGGCAAGCGGTTCGACCTTGTGGAAGGGTCGATCCAGTTTCAGGGCGATCTGGTGCCCTACATTCGGTTCGTGACCTCCTCGAGCACCGAGAACGGCACGGCCGGGATCATTCTGGACGGGCCCGCAAGCACGCCGGATGTCTCATTCATCTCGACCCCGGAGGCGCCACAGGACGAAGTGCTGGCGCAGCTTCTTTTCGGGCGCAGCCTGAGCGAGATTTCCGCCTTCCAGGCGCTTCAGCTGGCCAATGCCGTGGCCACGCTTGCTGGGCGGCAGGGGGCGGATGTCATCGGAAATCTCCGGCAGGGATTTGGATTAGACGACTTCGATGTCACCACCACGGATGATGGCGAGGCGGCGGTGCGTGCAGGCAAATACATCTCGGAAAACATCTATACTGACGTGGTGACCGGCGGCGGCGAAACCGAGCTGTCGATCAATCTGGATGTGACGGAGTCTTTGACCGCCAGAGGCACGCTGGAGCAGGATGGCAACACCGCTCTCGGCATCTTTTTCGAGCGGGATTATTGATTGGGCCGGGCGTCAGACCCCGGCCATGAACTGCCCGAAACGCCCCCGATCAAATAGCAAGCCCGGGCCGTCTTCCGCCGCTTGAGCGACTTGCTGCACCTCACCAAGGACCAGGGAATGATCCCCCGCCGGATGGACCGCATGGGTCGTGCAGTAGAATTCTGCAAGACACCCGGACAGCCGCGGTGCACCCAAGGCGCCCGGCGCCCAGTCAAAGGTGTCGAAATCACCGCCATTGCTGGCGAAATGCCGTGCGATGTTCAGCTGGCTTGCGGCAAGCACATGGATGCAAAAGCTCTCTGCCTGAATGAAGGCATCGTGCCGGCGCGACGCAACCGCGGGGGACCACAAAACCAAGGGCGGGGTGAGAGAGATGGACGAAAAGGAATTCGCCGTCATCCCCAATGGCCCGTCGGTCGTCTGGGTGGTCACCACGGTCACACCGGTGCCAAAGCAGCCGAATGCCCGCCGCAGGTCGGCTTGCCGGTCGGCGGTTGGGGTAAAATAGCGCGGATCAGCGGTCACGCGTGCACCTTTCAGGCTTGCCGAAATCCCGGTTGGTCATCGCGCGCCGTTCCATACCTCTTGGGAGCGACATGTATTCCGCCGACACTTCGGGGCAAGGGGGATCATGCCGTACTATCCGTAAAAGGTCAGCGCATAAAGCGCTGACTGCCGTCTGACATTTTCCCGGTCGATCAGCGTTTGTTCATGCGGTTTTCGATCAGGTCATCGACAACCGATGGATCGGCCAGGGTCGAGGTGTCGCCCAGAGCGCCGAAATCATCCTCGGCGATCTTGCGCAGGATGCGCCGCATGATCTTGCCAGATCGGGTTTTCGGCAGACCGGGCGCCCATTGAATGAGATCGGGGCTGGCAATCGGGCCGATCTCCGTCCGCACCCAGCCGCGCAACTCCTTGCGCAACTCTTCCGTCGGTTCCTCGCCGCTCATCAGGGTGACGTAGCAGTAGATGCCCTGGCCCTTGATGTCATGCGGGTAGCCGACAACGGCCGCGTCGGCCACTTTTGCTTGCGCCTCTAGCGCGCTTTCCTCCTCGGCCGTGCACATCCGGTGGCCCGAGACGATGATGACGTCATCGCCCCGGCCGGTGATCAGTAATAGCCGTCGGCATCGCGGCGGCAGCCGTCGCCGGTGAAGTAGTAGTTCTTGTAGTCGCTGAAATACGTCTTCTCAAACCGCTCGTGATCGCCCCAGACCGTGCGCATTTGCGCGGGCCAGCTGTCTTTCATGCAAAGCACGCCTTCGGCCTCGGTCGCGTGGATTTCCTCGCCCGATGTGGGTTCAAGAACCACCGGTTGAACGCCGAAGAAGGGCAGGGTGCAAGAGCCGGGCTTGGTGGGGATAGCGCCCGGCAGTGGCGTCATCAAGTGCCCGCCGGTTTCGGTTTGCCACCACGTGTCGACGATGGGCACGTTGCCCTTGCCGACCACATCATTGTACCAATTCCAGGCCTCGGGGTTGATAGGTTCCCCCACGGAGCCCAGCACCTTGAGGTCAGAATGGTCGTAATTTTCGACTAACTCGGTGCCTATCGCCATTAGCGCGCAGATAGCGGTGGGCGCAGTGTAGAACTGGTTCACCTTGTGGGCTTCGCAGACTTGCCAGAAACGGCCCGCATCCGGGTAGGTAGGCACACCTTCGAACATCAGTGTCGTCGCACCATTCGCCAGTGGGCCATACACGATATAGCTGTGGCCCGTGACCCAGCCGACATCTGCCGTGCACCAGAAGACGTCGCCCTCGTGATAGTCGAAGACATATTCATGGGTCATCGCGGCATAGACCAGATACCCGCCGGTGGTGTGGACCACGCCTTTGGGCTGACCGGTCGAGCCGGAAGTGTAGAGGATGAAAAGCGGGTCTTCCGCGTTCATCTCTTCAACCGGGCAATTGTCGTCAACCTTGGCTTCTTCCTCGTGCAGCCAGAAGTCGAGGCCATCGCGCCACGCAACCTGCTGGCCGGTGCGCCGAACGACGAGGCACTTGACGTCATCGACGTCATGCAACAACGCCTGGTTTACGTTGTCTTTCAGGTTGGTCACGCGTCCGCCGCGCGGTGCGCCATCAGCAGTGACCACCACCTTGGCGTCGCAACCATTGACCCGAGCGCCGAGAGCGTCGGGCGAAAAGCCCGCAAAGACGATGGAATGGATCGCGCCGATCCGCGTGCAGGCCAGCATCGCATAGGCTGCTTCAGGGATCATCGGAAGATAGAGGATAACCCGGTCGCCCTTGCCGACGCCGAGGCCTTTCAGGACGTTGGCAAACTTTGAGACTTCGCTCTGGAGCTGGCGAT
>ERZ1740065.379-NODE-379-length-23493-cov-12.237563_pt1 | contig 23493 bp, 20 predicted proteins | sample MGYA00581738_ERZ1740065 | MGnify/ENA primary metagenome ERZ1740065 (study PRJEB43018, sample SAMN04849749) | marine metagenome | isolation source: floating plastic debris | place: Pacific Ocean | collected 2008-09-01 | study: EMG produced TPA metagenomics...
CTATCTAGATTAACTTGGGAAAACAATTTCTGCCAGCATCATCTTGTATCATTGTCATTTATATGGTCAATATGGCTATTTATTTTCTTCTATGGAGATCCTATGCTTGTATCGTATTCGGCTAATGAAAGAGTAGCTTTTATAGCAATCAACACCGTAGCTGAGAGCCTCGGCTATATAACTTCACTACTCAGATTATTTTGCCGCTTGAAAGTTCCGCCTCCAGTGTGCTTTGCTTGCCGTGCAGCAACTACTGCAGGCAGCAAAACTTGCTGTGCCACCTATTTTCTCTCCAGTGTGGTCCAGCCTTGAGGCCTCTTTATGTGGTAAATTTGCTCAATATATGCTGCTCTACTTTCTATGAAAATAGAGCTTTATCAATAAACTAATCACGGTTAGGTCAAACATAGGGAAGACAACCCTCATTCCTTCATAAAGAATTCCTGTCTTTAGAAAATTCTTTGCTATTACTGCTACCGGTAAAAAGTCATGGACGTACAACGAGGAGACAACTCCTAAATTAAAAAGTAAATTTTCATAGATGAGCAGCGGCTGATGAGTAGTAATGCCAGCAGTGATAGAGAAACTGGTGGCCCATATAGTACATGTAACATGTACCGTACATCCATAGTTAGTGCGCACTGACAGTTTGTTGGGTCTTCTCGCTATGGTAGCTTTCGCAGTTGGCAAAAAGGCACAAAATGTCAATGCCAAATGCAGGGTTCTCAACCTGGGTGAACAAAAAATCGTTACAGCAGGTGTGAGGAGGCCATCATGGAAAAAATTGATATTTGGCCGTATCATAGCGCCATGAATAGCTCTGAATTGCCGTATCCGTATCGTATTTTTATAGTTTTTCAACATAACAAACTGACTTTTAGTTCATTTTGGGGATACTTGGGAACAAATTGCTTACTTATGGCATCATTTTACCGACGGGAGGTGAGTGACAATATCCAAAATCCGAACTAAGAGGCAAAATCTGAGTGGGTCAATGAAAATCCTTATGCTACATGAAATCCGTCCTTTCGTCCTTACACAAGCTGAAAATCGGAACAGTAAGGATTAAATCAGAGTAGTTGAGATCACTGCAAATGTTAGTTAGTGTTATTAGTTAGTAGTTTTGATATTCTAGCAACTCCAAAACTACTGAGTATTATGTTAGTATAGTAATGGCCGTTTAGCTATTCTAGCAACTGCTGATATTGTACAAATCGCTACATTGACATAAAGAATTTGGTGGTGGATGGTAGTGACGGTGTTGATTGTTGCTTTCAGGAATTATACTGCGAGTCTTATAACAACGTGGCGGTGATGTTCGCCTCCATCTCAAACTTCAGTGACTTCTGGATGGCCGTCCCTGGCAACGAGAACGGCAGAGGGTGTCTGATGATCCTCAACGAAATCATTGCTGACTTTGATGAACTACTCGGGCAGCCAGCGTTTATTGAAGTGGAGAAAATCAAGACTATAGGCAGTACCTACATGACCTGCGTGGGCTTGTCACCACTACAGAAGGTAAATCGCAGCGGCTGATTGTCACTTCCATACCGATGCTCACGGATTGTCACATGCTGTTGGTGTGCTTTTAGTCTGAGAACAACATCTGGCAGAACTTGAAGACCTGCGTCGATCTCGCGTTTGAAATGCAGAAAGCATTGACGGAGATAAATAGAAACGCATTCAACAACAATTTCCAGCTGAGAATAGGTATCAACCAGGGGCCAGTGGTTGCAGGTGTCATAGGAGCTAGAAAGCCACATTATGACATCTGGGGGCACACCGTCAACCTGGCCAGTCGCATGGAAAGTACCGGCATTGAGGGAAAAATCCAGGTATGTGGAGATTGCTGACTTCATTGTCCTACAATTCAAGTATTGCCCTCCTCTCACTAATGTCTTGACTCCTGCAGGTGATGGAGAAAACCGCAAAGATATTGCAAAAACACTGCTACCCCTGCACCTATGCGGGAACGAAAGTCATCAAGGGTGTCGCGACTCCAGTGCGCGTTTACACGGTGTCTGAGCCGGAAAGGCCAGTGCAGAATCCTATCCATTTCAGACGAGGTTCCATTCCGGCCAACATTCACTCTCTTGACCAAGTGGTGCGGCTATTGTCTAACCCAAAGATCCGCCAGCACATAAAGAACACATCAATCAGTGAGGACGAGACGTGAATGAGCCAGCCCTTGGTCAGACTATCACCATGTGCTGCTATAGGATATCGGTTTCTCCTGTGACAAAGGAAAGGCTGCTGACCAGTATAAACGATGATGTATATTTTATTTTCCCTCTGTATTTACCAATCGTGGAATGCTGATCTATCTCTGACTAATACTCGAATGCGCGAATAATACTCCATCTATGCCCGATGATTTTTTAAAGAACAGATTTTCTAGAAGTGAGACAATCCGTTCAAAATCGTGACGAAACTGTTGATATCAGCCCGGAACCAGTCGTCCCTCCACCTCAGATCCACCTACTCCTAAGTGAGAGCGTCTGTTGGACAATCAGTATACTAGATGTTTCAGTTCATTCCATCAGTAAATTTAGGCAATGCATGGCAGATGAAAATAAAGTTGACACAGCATTTGTGACAAGATCTCCATAACAAACTGGTACTTGTGTCTACTTTCCCTATTCAATTCAAGAACCGAGAGATGTTATAGTCCACATGAACTGCAACAGGTAGGGGGTCTAAGGCCTCTCTGTGCTGGCGCCAATACGGGCCATTAGAGACCAACTCTAAAATAATCGACTGGAAGGTTGGAAACTCATGGTTGTGGTATTAGCAGCAATTCCTCTCCTTAACAACTTTACCTCAAGGTTCCAGCTGGGAATGTCTGGCCTGTCCTTAATCAGTTAATGCATAGGAAAAGCTGTATTTGACTTTCCCGACCAACAAAAGAAGTCACCTTTTTGATTGAACCGGTCCAGTTTTCTGAATGCCAATGAAACCGATTCCTTTCCGTTCAATATTCAGTCAACAAGGGGACTAGCTGTACTTTTACCAAATCCATGAAGTCTATGTGCTAATGGCCTGAGATTCAGCCTCCAACTTAAATCTGTACGTGGCCTCAGCTACAATATCTATTTATCAGAAACGACATATGGCACGTCTGTTTGTAATTTTTTTCCGTTGACAATTACTTTATTTTAAAAAATATAAGATAAGTTGGAATGCGTCACACTTCATACAAACTTTAAGGAATATTGATGTAAGCCGTTAAGAGATAAAGTTTAAAAGATGGAATTACAGCGGAATGTATCAAAGTAAATGTATATACAATTATCCATGAGACTTTCAGAGCATGAAGTAAAACATGAAGGTAAACAACGCTAGAGTGAGGTTGATCGCCACCTTCGGTGAACTGTTACACAACCACAGATCGTTACAGAAGCAGTAGAGTTTTTTAGTCTCCGGTAAGAGGTAGCTCTGACCGTATGTGCTGTCGGACTTGGCAGGTATACAGTAGCTGTGTCGTCGGACACTAGGCATGTCTTCACGAATCTGTGTTTCCTTCAGCAGGGTTGACAAGCAGCCCCTTGTCACTGTTGTCTGACCTGTATAGGAACAGAAGATGTTTCATACCATGATAGCTGTAGATTGACAAGGTGGACCGCTTTAGTTTGTCATACAAAGTGGTGAGTTTCATTCAATACACGAGTAGGACGTTTATGTTCATCATTCTCAACAAGAGCGAAACAATTTGTATGATTCTATGACTAGAAGCCATATACCAATTTTAAAGTTCGCATTCAATGGAATAAAAACAATTCAGGATGATAGCTAGCTACACAGCTAAAACCGTGAGATCACAGCGAATGCACGTGTACAAGAAACTTACTTCCGACAGTGTTCATGATTTTGACACACATCGGAGGATCTGTTGCTGTACCAGGACAGTCTTTCCATCCCTGCAATATGTAGTCTACCGACTCCACACCACACCCTGGCTGCGAACTGTGGCATTGAAAGCACTTCAGTGACGAAGCTAAAAGTAATATGGGAACAATAGTATGAAAACGGACAATATTTTAGAACGATGATATAAAGAAGCGTGTTCACTGTGGTTAAAATTCAACGCGAAGCTCATCATACCTTCACATTTCACATCGAGTGATTATTAGGAAATAAACTCACCATTTTCAATTAATAAAACAAGGCTCAGCAGCACAAGAGCCTTCATAATGAGTACGAGAGACCTGCAGCTAGCGGAAAGCAGCAGGGGTCGTTTCACTTCAACTCTACTTGGCCTCAACTACTGCGCAGAGCAAGTAGGTCACATAATCCGGGAAGGCGGAGCTTTCGTGAAAACGGAAACCCTCATTAAGAAGATAACTCTTAAAAGTATTTAGGTCCGCTCTCGTTTCATCAGCCCTAAGCTCACCGCGTACTTACACTGATACGTGACCTAGAAATTCTAGAGATTTTAGGCCTGGATGAGAAGTAACTCAGGGAAGATATTGACTAGAGACGGAATGGCTGCAATTCCTTGGCAATGAAATTGCCAGAGTTTCACTATAGAACTGGTTAGATTGCTCTGGCTATCCTCAGTAGCTGTTAGGAGAGAGAGAGAGAGAGAGAGAGAGAGAGAGAGAGAGAGAGAGAACAGAGGACGGGAGGGATGGAGAGATGGAGGGACGGAGCAAGGGGCAGGGAAGGGATGGAGAATATAAAGTATAGATTAGAGCTTAGAGAGAGGGAGTGGGCAGATGGAGAGATTGGGATTCATCCATCCAACTAAGCTGTTGAACATTTACAGGAAATTACATCATGGCATTATACTTTAGTTGTTGACCAGTCCAGTAGAATTATCTTCTCCTAGTTCTCCAGATGGAGTCATAGATTAACCAGACACTTCCTGTGCACTAACTATGCTCTGTATAGTCATGAGCTGCAGTTCAGAAAAGAAAATTCTGAGTAAAGGTCTATTGCATCTAAATGAAATACCTCTCCTTCTTGATCTAGCTCTAGCTAGAACGGGAGCCAGACGCAGAGATTGTGGCACACGGTACTGTATGTTTTGTGCCACAGTTTACAAACAGACCAGTGAGTTTTGAGTAATGACACTAACCAAACATTGAGTCAATTGATTGTTAGTCGAACTATTTAGTTACATTGGTGAGAACATTAAACATTCAGTTAAAAGTGTCTGTTGCTACATGTTTCTTAAAATTTCTGCTCATTTTCTATTTGTCTCCGCATGAACTTTGTAACCGACGAAAGCTAGGATTGCGGCGAGGGACTTGGATGGATGAGACCTTCAGCAACCTGCTGCGATTGACACTATGAGCATACGCGTAATAAATGAATTAGGCTGATCAATTCTCAGTAAGACGGTAAGCTTTGCCGTTTCGTTCAGTACTTCACTTCTGCACCAGTTTGCGGCGTAATCCAATTTCGCAAACTGCTGTACCAGCATCAGTCTCAATTCTCTCACATATTGATACACCTAATAATGGATGAATGTAGGAATTAAAGACTAATCAGTATTGATGAAATATAACACTAGCAAGTAATAAAGCAGCAATGAGAAGACCAAAGTCACCTCACCAGCTGTGTTCTATTGGAGTAAGTTCATTTAAACGCTCATGTGCCATCTTAGTTCATTTGCCTGAAGCTTATCTCCTACGTACGTACATACATACCTTTCTTTCCTGGAGATAAGCAGCAAGTAGGCACATTGACTTCAACACAGCATCTAACTGAATGCAGTTCTCCTTAGGCTACTAGAAACTATATCATTTACTGCTCTATCTATACCAAATGCTTGTTTCACCAGCTACAAGGCGTATGTACCAGTGTAAGTACTGTATATACCAGTGTATGTACTGTATGTACCAGTGTAAGTACTGTATGTACCAGTGTAAGTACTGTATGTACCAGTGTATGTACTGTATATACCAGTGTATGTACTGTATATACTGGTGTAAGTACACGTATAACTGTTGATTTTTTTGTCATGTGAATATATTTATTCTGTGTTAAAAATCATAGAATTTACGTGAGAAGTGATTTGCGGCAGAAAGTGCAATGGATCAACAAAGAGTAGCCACCGATGTCAAACCGGAAGAGATAACTCTCTTCAGTACACTTCGGAAGCTGAACTATTCAACACCAAGTTTCATCAGGAGCAAATCATCGCTGCTGATGGAGCTTTCAGTGAGTCTGCGGCTCAGAGTTGTGACTCACACTCACATCTAGTTCTAATTCTTGTCACGTCACATCTCATCACGTCACATGTCGCCACATGTTTCTTATAATTATACGTCTCAATATTTCCCGCTACCTTGTGACTTGGCAGTATCATGTTCTGACGGAGGCGTCAAAATTTAGATTTGACAACATCAAAGTATGAACGACTGCCGTGGAATTAATAGGTAGGTAGGCTGCTAAAATATCCTGCAACAAAAGGTGACATGTTTGTCTGGCAGCTGATGTTACGTGTTGGCAGAAGGTTGAGTGTAGATTCAGCGCGTGAGATTAAATAGAATTTTAAATGGCTACTATTGGCGAGTCGATATTTCCGAATGCTGTCCACAGAGTTTGAGATAATTATAGGCACCCACCCATCCAGTTCACTTAGGCAATTAGCTTGTCACATGCCATATACAGGGACTGTTTTTACCCGAAACTGTTGGTAGCAGTGATCTACTATAGAGCAGGTGTGAGCAGGTGTGAGCAGGTGTGAGCAGGTGTGAGCAGGTATGGATGAAACTGTAAGTAGAACCTGGTTTAGCTGCTGGCTGTACCAGTGAACTCATACATGACATGATAAGCGTAAATGCATTGTGACATAGAAACAGTTGGGTGACTGAAGACAATGCTGCTTTTGGCTAATGACCGAGGCTGCTTACTCAAACTTTCCTAGTCCTAGACGACAGCCCTACCAAGTGCTTGGTGTAGTAAATTGTTCTGTTTTATGAAGTCTGCACACAGGACGAGAGGATATGAGCAGTCACTAAGGAGACTACAACTGCCACGCTCCTGTCATGGGTTGAGACCACCGGCTGGTACGACCTCTACATCAAACGGATATGACGCTCCAAAACCTCAGGAGTCAGAGTTCCGTGGAGGGAGAGCCACTCTCAACAAGTACCTCGTAGATACTAAGGCTAAAGCAGGAGGTCAAAAGGCTAGCTCAGATACAGTGAGTGATTGCCCTTGATAGCAATTATTAGAAAAAGCTGCTGTCATGGTGGCCTTGTCCTGTGGGTCAGTCACCTGCTCTGGTCAATGGAGGATATAACAGCATCTATATCAAATAAAAAAACAGGCTGGATACTGTGACTGCAACGTGTGATCAGCTATGAAAGAAGTGAAATGAGATATGTGACATGATGTGCAATATAGACCGTTGGAACTCTGTCGAGTCAATCAAGTTTAGCTGTTATATATTTCAGCGGGACAGTAGAACTAGGCAGAGGGATCTGTCCATTCTGAGCAGCAGTGATGACATCAGCAGCAGGCAGTCTTACAGACGTCGACCACATAGTCAGAAGGTAGGAGAACAAATATGTCTGCATTCGTATCCAGCATTCCTCCTGCAGATACAGCTCAAGGCTTCTCTCCCCAGGTTTTAGGACCACAGACACTGAAAATGTCATGTAGTCAACTGGGATCATTAGTCAGATTTCAAGGAGAGTTGGAGGTCGATGGTATCAAAGTCAGAGATGGAAAACCGGACAACACTCCTACCTATCGGTCATACCTCAGGCCGCCGCAGAACTTGATGACCTACAGGGATATAATGGGAAACAGTAGAGATAGGGTTACTATAGCATTGCCTCAGCCCAGGGCCATCACACATGCTCTGCCTAAGCCGGCTATAGTCATTCCCTGTCACACTAACGAGGAATGCCAATTCTGCCAGCTGTATGATGAACCACATGAAGACCATATGCAGGAGACGCCAACTCCAAAGTTAGGAAAACCTAACAATTTGTTCTCAAAAGACAGAAGAAATTTGACTGCTCAGCAGGCCACAATGGCCGAGGAACAGAACTGCAACAACAAAACAAGCACCAAAGATTTGTCACAACACATTGCAAAGTCAGCAGATGCGGTCCCAGCGCAGCCAAAGAAAGAGGACAACTTGAGATCAGACACATCTGATCTGCCAATATCTTCGGAAGGAAACACTCGAAATGGCATGACTGTACGGAATAAGACCCAACAAAGGAATGGCTGCCATCACAAAGAGGAAGTAAATCCAGATTCGCTGAGAAAATCAAAACACACGGCAGCCTCTGCAAAGAAGCAGTCTGTGTATAAACTTTGTTACACTATGTCATCGACGCCAGTGATGGCAGAACTGACTTATTTGAGAGACGAATTTCACAAGTAATTCTCCAAAATCAATAGGAAATGAGATGATTTTCAGTGCTTTTTTTCAGTGCAATGTAAATATTGCACATGTTCATACAACCATTAAATCTGTGACGAGTCAAATGATTCATTTGTAGATTCAGTATTATGCCAGGTGAGCAGGAGGTGGCAGCATGGTCACAGCTGTTGAGTAAGATCGTTATCGCTGCTTCACAGCTAACGCACAATAAATGCCTTATGCAATCTATCCTCGCTGAATGGCTGACGGTGAAAGCTTGCGACAAAGGGACAATGTTTCCTTTTCGATAACAGGTTCTTAAACGGCAGCCTAGATCTAATTCATAGAATTCACGAGAGCTCAAGCTCAATTCTTATCTGGTATTTGTAATTAACTAAGAAAATACGATTGAATAGTTCCGCACAATCTGAAAGCAGACAAGCAACACTGGAACATTAGCAAGAGGCATAAAGTAAAACAAATCGCCTCTCAGTGTGTGCAATAGCTTACAAATCCTGCGCCAGATCACTGGCTAACCTGGTCATAACCTACGGTGGCGACGGCGGCATCGGTGAGAGTTCCACCGACTACTACGCTGACACAGAGCTACGCCGTTTTTGCAGGGTTATGGAGCTGCTGTAGTCAGCACTAAAAGGTTTGTTTGTGTGTTGCTGTCTGTGTGTGAGTGATGAGGTGCTGGACCAGGTCCTCTGGTGGTTACATTTTGGTAACATTGATAACTGATAGTAGACAGAGGTACGTGTAAAGCTGATATAGTGACAGTCATGGCTCAAACTAGGATACATAGACTGAGGCTCATGGTTTTGAAGTTCACGGTTCCAAACCTGTAGTTAGGGGGACAGGAGGGCTCAAACTTGGTTTGATTTCAACTCCTGCGTTTAAGGTAGTGGCAGCATTGAAGGATGAACGGCAACATGAATGGTGACCTTCCTCAGCCTACACCCACGCCAGTGCCTACAGTATCAGCACCCACAAATGGTGATGTGAATACGGGCAAGTCTGTGAGATGGAACGGATCTGAGAGGGAGATGATGGAGATACAGAGGGCAGGGGCTGCAATAGGTGAGCAACCGTACACCAACTATAATTCCAGGCGTGCTTCAGATCAATCTTCTGTTCAGGAGAATCACGGAGGAGACAAATGTACAACAAACGCGGATGATAAACTTTTGTAGGGGTCAATGGAAGGTCAGCCAGTGGATATGCGGATTATAACAGCATGTCAAACGACTCAAACAATGTCAAGTTCATATCGTTGGCTTCGCCGCTTAGCAGCGTTGATGGAGCCATCATGAGCACCTACAAAGGACCACTACATGTCCAACAGAGGGAGCTCAGCAAATCTACTGGTAAATACATGTTTCATACATATTGATGCTCAGGACAATATAAGTGAGGCAGCAACTACTGCTTCCACTGGAATTAGTGCTAGACCATGCTCAATGTTTTCTTACAAACACAGTGCGGTTGCACACCACTGACTGAACTTTTTGTAGTTCACTAGAGCATGTGAATGGACTGTAAGACAATAACAATACTGCTGCCTTAACTTACATGTGAATGTAAGTTTGATTTCTTCTCGCTGAGCTGGAATGTTGCTGAATAGATATGAAAACACTGTCTAAACACTGAGAGATTGGTGCCTGAGCAGCGCTGGATCTTTATTGTGCTCCCATATGTTTCTTTGACGACCTACTATCAGTCAGCAGGGTTTACCAAAATCCTAGTTCTGTTAACATGAAAGTGTTCAATGGTGAGTAGACATCACCAATGATATATTTAGGGATGTAAACACTTTCCTATGGTTACATGTACCCTAATGTGCGAGAGATAAACTGATAGAACATCCTGATCATCAAATGAAACCAAATAGAATCAAGTTCTTGTACAGCTCATGCCAGGTTATAGCATGGAATTTTCATATTGTTGCTTGCAATGCAGACCTACGTTCGTTTATTGCCTGTTGGATAATTTATTGACCAGGTCTTACTAGCATGTAGTACTAATTCCTTAATTACTGACCAAGCAGTTAAATCAGCTGTGTAGCAGACTCGATCCGCCTGTGACATGATTAGACATTTCCTGAACTTGTATAGGCATTGGAGTGTCCGCATTGCTCACTCATGCCATTGACGTGTGCATATATGTTACCACTATTCATAGCCTAGAATTTGCATCCAAGGTACCCATACATGGGTACCCATACATAGGTACCCATACATAGGTACATATGCTTTTGTAGCCGGTACTGTAGAACCGGATTTGATAGCGACAGAAATGTTAGCGTTTCCTTCAAAATCATCAAAAAATCAACATGATAGCGATATAACGATAGCAATCCCATGAATGAGAAGACAACTCCTATATAAGTTGTAATGAGTGTAATTTCTATAGAGAATTGTAACGGTAGTGATAATTTTCCGTTGCTATTTCACTGCGTTAGACCATCGCTGTCAAATCTGGTTCTACAGTAGGTACTTTGAATCCAGTGGTGGGTGCGAGGTAACATAGGATTTACTTGTTTGCAGTTCTAAACGGATTACCAATGAAAGCTACCCTACATGTGCAGAAGCAAATCCCAGGCCGCTATTTCCCATCTCCATCCTACACTGAATTCCAGCGAGATGTACTGGAGAGCCGGCCCACCCCTCGTCGTGTAATAAGGAAGGTCAGTCCATGCACACATCTAACAAACGGAAAGTCAAAATACTGCAAAAGTAGAAATTTTTGCGCTTTAAAATGTTTGCAATTTTTCCAATCCTGCAAACAGGAATTTTTTGCGATTTTTTATTCGGTTTGAGTCACTAAAAGGAAAAAGATTGTAAAAAATTATTTTTGCGCTTAGGCAACCTCGCAAAAAACGCATTTAAAGTCACGGCACAAAAATTTCTACTTCTACAGTATGCCAACTATCAGTCAGCTTTGAATACAGTTGTAAAAAAGGTGGGCGTGTCTGTAGAATGGTAAAAATCTGACTTGCAGTTTTATAATTAACTACTGTGGCAGTTACTGATTGGCAATTGGCAAGTCATTCTAACTTCCCATAGATCCTTATCCTGTATTTAATGTTTATACGTGTATGGAGCAAATGATAGCAATCACATTTTCCCCACAACCCCAACAAAATCTACAGTAAATAGGTGAGCTTGAGGTATTCTGAATGCCCAGTTGTGAGACTTTTTCTTGTATGCTGCGTTGTCAATGCATTATCAATATTCTGGATACATCACTTGCAAAATGTCACCCTTCATCCACTGCGACAATCAAGATTTATCCTCTCTTGTAGTTCAAGCCCAACCATAGCAATGGTAATTCATTGTTCCCAGCTGGCAGTCCTGTGAAAGCAAGAACTGCAGCAGAAAAATCAGCTTGGATAGCCAATCAATTGTATAGCCGCAATTCCCAAACCTTCATGGTGGAAGGAGATGGGTGGCAGCCGAGCTTGGACCAGGATTACCAGGCAAATAATATGACTCAAGTCAGACAATACAGTATCCCAGCAACGACGAAATTCCACGATGGGAACAATGACACGTTAATAACAGGGTCGAGCATCCCACTCCGCAACAAAAGTCAAGAGAGCAGTCTTGACCTGGTTCCTCACAACGGCACCACTTGAACATATTTATCTACGGCTTACTAGCAGTCTAAAGAACACGCTCTCATTGTATCATAAAATTAAAACTTTTATTCGACGAGTTTTTTTCTAGTGCTTTATGGTGTACATAACAAAAATAGTTCTATGCAATGACATAATGATAATACTGGTTGGCAACAGGCCTTCTCATAATCAGTAAAATTCAGTTAATATGAAACTGTTCAAATCTACCAAAAAATATCGCGACTACTGGATGTGGATATGTCCTCATAAGCTACCGGTTTCACTGAGACCGGATTCCGAGCACGAGTCACTAAAGTCGCCTCTCCTGTCTCGAGAGGTAGATTCATCAATATCAGTCGATCGACTGCCATCCAGTCCGCTCTGTTTTCGCCACTTGATCCGTCTGTTCTGGAACCAGACTTTCACCTGTGCCTCAGACAGCTGCAGTTTTGACGCGAGATAGTACCTCTCCGTGCCAACCATGTACTGTTGTTTTTCAAAGATCTTTTCTAATTGTTCGAGCTGGTCGGGTGTGAAGATGGTGCGCACCCTTTTGTTGCGGCACTGTCGTAGCACTAAAAACAAACAAACAGATCAATATCCAGCATTGATGACCGCTCATTGTATCAACATATGCCAATAATGCACTATGAGTAAACAAGCTATTCTCCATTGTCATCTTAAACGGGTACAGATGAAGGGGAGGATGGTAGCAGGAGTTAAATGAGGCGTAGGAGTGCAGGCTGGGGGTCTCATTATCTCTAGATCGATTTCATTCATTGTCTCTTGTCAAGCTCATGACGGCTTGGCGAGGATGGCAAACATCGATCACTATACCAATGTAGACTGGCATCACAATGGCCTTACAATAATGGGACACCCCATCCAACACACACCCACATAGTGAGACTTCTGTGAGATTGAGTCTAGCTGCCTTACCTGTCCTATCAGGTAGATGAGCTGGAATTGAAGTTTGCTGCACAGCAGGGTAGTAGGGATGGCTGGCCATGTGCATCACCGTCTCACTGGGTTTTTCCTCCGACAGAATATCAGCAATATTGAAACCTTTCTTCTTTGGAGCCGAATGCTGTGCACTAGTGGTGGCAGCGACAGATGACTTGTAGAAATCCATCCAAGCAGCGTTCATCACAGGAAGCTGGAACAGGTGCATGGCTGGCACCATCGGATGAGAGTTGAACACTGGAGTCTGCATGTTGGCCGACCGTAGTAATCTAGCTATGTGAAGTATGCGCTGTCAGTAGGCGCCTTTTATACCAGCAGGGAAGCAGCCGTAAATTTTTGGGCAATTTGATTGGATACTTCTGCTGTTGTCATTATATTGATTATTAAGAGAGATTCCACGTCTCAATGAACTCAATGAGATGTTATAGACATCTCATAATTGATAGGTCTGAATGACCTAAAGGCCACTATGAGCAGCTGCAGCTACAGCACAGACTGGAAAACCTCAACATCAGTATCCAATACCCATATCCCATATCAAGACAAGGGCATACAGCGTTGGTTCAGTTGGAGCCTGTCCATTGCAGTTGAACATCTAGCCTAGCCCGCGTTTCAGAGCCATATTGGGAATGATGATGACAGAAGGAGTTCGTATTCAGTCTGGCTTAGAAACTCCTGCTACAGGGTGCACTTGCGAGATTTCTTTCATCAGTCAGAGCGTCATCAATGTTCTAACATGGGAACTTTTGCCTAACATGGGAACTTTTGCCACTCCGAGTGTGGCAGCCAGCAGCTGGCTTGGTTGGGAGGGCAGGGTCTACCGTAACAACACAACACAAAACCTAGGCTGTGAAATTCATAGTTTTTTTCTACAACATATAATATCGAGGAAATCTCATTTATATCCAGGCAATCTAGTGAGATGTTGAGTGCCGTTTTCAGAGTATCCATTGGTGCACCAGAGGAGGTGGCAAAGGCATGGCCAATGTTCAGTTGGTCGCGACGTCCATATCCCGGTCTTTTTGTAACAAAATGCCAGGAACAAAAGAAGGAAATACCTCTGATTATAGGCAGCCTCCCACCAAGCTCATTAGATCTCAAATTAGGTCTTTCGATCGATGGACTGGTGATAGGCAAACTCGAGATCAATCTGTCATTAGTTGTAATAACAATACAGTAACGGACAAGCGCGCGTAGATTCGCTGTATCATAATAGTAATTACGTTTGATCAGTCACAAAGACGGCTATTCAACAGCCATATGTCAAGTGGCATATCACACAATTGTTGAGCGATTGCCATATTGATCACGAATGGCAGCACAATCATAGCCGGCAGCGACCATCCTGGTGATATCCTGCCGTTTCTGGTGTTCCAGGAAGGCAGAGCGCAGAGGAGTTGGCGCGAGAGCGTCACAGCTGGGTGGGTCACAGCCTCAGACGAGCAGCTACATCCTCCCATGAGAACTGGATCCGCCTGGCAGAACTAAAGCTCCTGACAAGCCTTATTGTATGTACTCGGCTGAGACAATACATTAATTAGGTCTATGAAAGGTGAGGGCTTTTGTTACAGCACTTAGAGGGGGGTCTGACACCACGCATCACCGGCAATCACCGTACCATTAAACTCGTACCTCGGCTTGAATAGACACTACGTCTGATTAACAATCCGCCTCGGAATCGTGAGCATGTCTCTCATATTTATGATGAGCGGAACTCCATTGCACAGGGGAATTTGTAAGAAAAGAACCTAGACAGTGACCAGGAGTTAAAAAATAGAGAATAATTGCCGACCGAGTGTTCAGCATCAAGGTCAATTAGAGTGCAAATAGATGCGCCACATCGATTAATCACATGTCGTTGGCTATTAGGTAACGCGATGACTGTTGCATCATGACTCGTCCATCGGAGTGGGTTTCGCCTGCCCATGCTTGTCCAGAGCGTTGTCGAACTTCTTGAGGAGAACTTCCGCTGCTGAGTGGAGATTATCGAGGCCAGTCCGGAGCGCATCCTCTGCGGAGCACGAACCGCCTGTCTGCACTCGAAAGTTGATCTTGTCCTCAGAAGGGTGTGGCACTGAATAGCCGCAGAACTCCACACGTGGATCCTTCATCGTAACGTACCTAAAAAATCCAAACAAAATCAATAAAAATCAGTGTAAAATACATATAGGGTTACATACTTGAACGTTCCTAAACAATGCAGCTAATATACACGAGTTTTGCTTCTCATAAAACAAAACTAAATCCCCTCGCAATTACTCAACATTTTACACCGTCTTTACTCATATATTTCCAAGACAGAAATTCTTATCTCGGCAGTGACCACGATTTTCACCTAGTCAATCAAAAAATTAGATCTTCTGGAACAGATAACAAAAACAATACGGATACAGATTTTCATATAGAGGAGTCAGAGGATCACACCGTATTCATGGCTGAAACAATCGGCATTTAACATTTAACATTTAACATTCTCCCTGTACTTTAGTGCTCAGCAGTAGGGCTGTACAGTGATATGTGACATTTGCACCGCCTGCCAATTGCCAACAGTTGAACTACCATCAGTTAATCAGCGTAATAATTGTCCATTTTCTCATCAGTATGGAATATGTATGTCAGCATCTACACTGGTAGTGCTGTAAAATACAGTCTCATGACCTCACCCACATGGTGATCGGGAATAAGACAAAGTCAATATGAGATGATTATAGTGAGTTTGTGGACTTCAAACCATCAATCAGACTGCCTGGACTCTGAATAGACAATATGCTTGAAACAGACTGAGACAGGCACAAGCACCAGATTACCCGCACAGGAAATAATCGTTACTTTCTTTTCCTACTTATCTGATGCTAGAGTGACGGTCAGAGGGAATATAGACATATCAAATTATTGTTGACAACATTCACTAGAGCACGTGACCAATTCTAAAATTTGGCAGCATATCAGGATTTAAGTAACAATACTAATGTCTCATCTCACTCCTGCCAGACTCTACATCCTCCCAGACTCTCACTCCTTCTAGACTCTCACTCCTCACAGACTCTACATCCTCTGACTACCGCTGTTACAGTATCCCTCGTATCATCATTATTATCATCCCTATGATCATCGTACACAGATGTACAAACTTTCTTTTAGATGTCACATAATAGAATAATGTTCAGGTGATATGTAACGGAACAGCTCCTCTTTACACATAACCAGTTTGACATAGCCAGTAAGCCAGTTTGACATTTGCTTGTTGCTTGTTTTCGGCTTGCTCATTGAGACCCGATGATGTATAATTTGGTTCCTGGTCTCTGGTACTCTAATGCTTGTCTAAATTGCCACAACGACATGAATTCGTATAATTTGACATTCAAAAAACTTTTTAGGTGCAAGTTTGAGTCGCAATTTCATTACTCCCATCAAACAATGAGAAGCAGATATTTTGAGACATGAGAGGACAACTCTCAAAAGTTCTCATGGAAAATCTTGTAAAGCTGTTGTACTGAATAAAAAATATGAGATTCGTCACGTCACAAAATTGATCAATCATGGGATACGAAGCTATCAATCATTCAGTATGTAAGCGATCATTGATGACACTGGGGTAATCTTGTCACTTCATTTTATACATCAACAGCAAGAATTTGATATAGAAGGGGGACAGTGAAGAAAGTCATAATTCCATCAACCGACAGGCAATTTTTCATGAGTTCTGCATTTTTTATGCATTGCTAAGTGTGACAAGTCCTAAACTTAGTGAGATCGAGCAATGAGCCAGGAGAAAATGTCACACTGGCGATCTGTAACTTCAAGTATTCCGTTGTTTCATTGTAATAACGAGAGAACAACTCTAACGATGTCAAGTACTGCCAATCGCAGAGAGAGGTTTGGTTTCCAATGTCAATCAAACTTGAGACATAGTAGTAGTGTGACGGCTTGCTATTGGTATCAAATATGCTACTACTACCAATCATTACCACAATACTCATAACTGCATCCTGTCTAACTACAATCTAGTGACAACGTTAGCTGAGTAAATATGTCACAAGCACAGAGCTCGGCTAGGCCTGGCCTGGCTCTCTTCATGAACTATTTCTGGATAACCAATTTCGCTTGTGCTTTGGTTGCCTCATGTATATTTTTTGCAGCATGTCATATCCTTTGCTGTTGAGAAAGTGTCATTCCTCACCATTCTCCAACCATTCGTGTGAAAGTTTTCTAGGGTTTTGCCTTTGGGCCCCACCATGACCTAGCCAGCCCTTGGGAGATTGGATATACAAACTCCCCGGATGTTCAGTTTCTTGGTATAACAAGTAGGGCCTCATTTGATCTCAGTGTTGACCGAGTAAACATGTTCATATTGGATCGTGAGCAAAATTAAGCCCATATCCATGTACCAGTTTTAGAAAAAAGCAGCGGAAATCTTTTGGTGTATATTATGTTGAAGTTGTACTCACTCAAAAATGGGACGAACTGAATTTTTTCGGTTGCCTAGTGTTCAAACATTCATTCAGAATCGAAACGTTCAATTCTGTGTTCCAGGCTTGTTCGGCTTTTCGATTATGTCAGTCGTAGTATGAAGTTGAATATTCTTACTTCAGAATGCTAAAACCTACCTCAACGCATTTCCAAGAGTGTGGTCTTCCTTATGAATAACAAACGTACGACACGAACAGATATCATCGTCTTCTTCAGGTTTAATTTCTTCAATTTTTATCTGCTTCGTAGTCTTGGTTTCTGTTGCTTTACTCTCGGCAGTCATAGTGGAGTGAACACTACAAAAAATTAAATGAAGCCTAAAATGTGATGCATTGACTTCCATCGAGTATGCTTCAAGTTACACCATAGCTACCTGGTACAGTAGATGAAGTTGTGGATGATCTGACCGCTGAGAAGTTCTCTGGTTGCAAAAACAACGTGAGTGGTAGTAGTGTTTCATGGAAGCTGATCTGCCGTGGGTTTTTGTAAGCATACATTTGATTCGTCGGTCAAGTAATAAGCATAGAAAATTGGCCAATAGCGAAGTGCCAATGTTACAGAAAGAGTACGTTTCCCTCGCTAATTCTATTACACCGTGATCCAAACCGAATCAATGATATCATATAACAAACTAGGTTTGTAACTAGATACTAACGTATTAGCTTAGCCTTAACCTTGCTAATAAAACCCCGCTACAGAGCAGAAGAAAGGGTAAACGTTGAATGTGGAAAACAACATTACATTTCTATTCTGTATCTCTAATTTTTCTTACCTGACTACCTTGTCATGGAAAAAAGCAGCATGAAACCCAGGTACAAGTAACATTTCAGTGTTGGCGAACATACCTTTTCCATGCTTCTTCCGTTTTGTCCTACTAGTATACTTCTATATTATACTCATACTGATCGGTTGTCATAACCGCATCGAAATCATGATAGCTAACAATAGCCATTCATAGAATGAAATACTGAAATTTACTGCTAATATTCGTCCTATAGAACGCAGTGATTGACTTTAAACTACTCGGAACACCGCCACACCCGTTTGCGCTGCTGCAGTCCTGTGATGGCATAACTGAGCTATATATATATAACATATTCCTCCCTGCTCAAGTATGTGTATGACCCTCATAGTAACGACAGCAGTAAAATACTGGGGCGTTCCAGGATACCAGATATTTGACAGGCAGGACTGGTGGTAACTGGTAACAGTATAAATGCTGGCGGTCGCTTGAACAAGTGTTTCAGTGATTTTCTTAGTACGACTATATTTGCACTGTTTGATGACAGAGATATTGCTCGCATGAATTATGCATCTTTCGTGCATGCTGGTGTATTAGAATGACTGATATGATCCAATGGGATTACTCATTTCTTACTAAGTCGTCGATTACCTCTACTTTACTAGAGATACACTACTATGATAAAGTATTTCTGATATCTTCTTTATTGGATGATTCTAGTTACGTCTTGTATAAACATTTAAATGTGAAGCGAATAGTTGCTGGGTTAATAGTCAAGCCACCGGTTAGCCCAGCTCAGCCACAATCCAATAGGCTGGTTCAGTAATTTTATTATGTTGAAGCAACAGCAGGTACAGCCCTGTGTGCACTAATAAGATCGCGGGTCATTGCAATCAATCGGTAGTTCAATCACCGGCATTCCTTCGTACAGTAGCATTTGAATACTTATTGACGATTACTTGGGAGGCGGAAAGCAATCGCTATCAGTCGTTTGAGAGGATTATCTGATAACTGCGGTCTCCATATACTTCGAGTATGTACTTACCTACTTACCTACTTACCTACATATATGTCAGCATCAAAGCATTGTCCAGCTTTAGTTTATTTCCTACTTGCGTGGCGCTATGTGATGTTTCAAATTTTTGCATGATATCTCAGCAGCTCTCCATCAGTGAGTGCTGGTAGGCCTGCATTTAGTATTCCAATTTGTTCTATTTCGTCACCGGCACACCAGTACAGGACTTTCATTTTTAATACATTATGTAAATCGGCCACGCTTGCACGACATTGGCTAATGCTTACATAAACACAGTGTTGGATCGCCTTTCATCATTTTCATACAGACAGCGGGATATCAGTGAGGCAGCTAGAGGAGTCCGAGGCACTGTTAGAGCATCAGGTAAGTTACTGTATTCTCTACTAACGCAATAACACAGCAGCTATTGCCAGTCTGGGAACTCATCACTGCGCTGTCCGAAAATAGTACAGGCATGTGTTCAGCGTGTTACGTTAGGTAAGAAAGACTCATGATCATGGGTGATGCCGAGCTAACATACAACTCCCTGCTGTCTGTCGGCTCCCTGCTGTTCATCAGCTGAGAGAAGGGACTGCGCTGTTAGCTGTAGAGCTGTAGCAGGACTCCAGGGGTCAGCATATGTATTCATTGAGAGGCTGTCCTTTACTGCGGTGATGTAATTTATTTATTTGTGAAGAGGATAAAGCATTCACTCACTGCTCATTCTATCTTGTACAGCAGGCATGCGGGACATGGACAAAGAGGACACTGAGCTGCTCTCTCCGCAGAGCGTACAAGTAAGTCAAACAACTCAACTGCACTTACTCTGTCAGCCACCAGTCGCTATTGCTTTGACACACGATTTGACAAAGTGGCTCTCATCTTTTTGGCGTACATTGTTGCTGTCGCTGCTCGGATAGTGAGCAGAGACAGTGGCAGCGCTGACCTGACACTGGCCTCATGAAAGATGGAATGCTGGCAACGCTGTTTGATGTTTAATTAGTGAGAGGCTAAGCCCTCTTGAATTATGTTACAGCATGTAACATTGTAGTCTAAATAATCAATCTCTCCTCCCCTGACTAACCGCCTACCTCTCTACTTCTGTCTCCCTGTCCTCCTCCTCTCCCTCTCTCCTCCCCTGACTAACCGCCAACCTCAACACTCTCCCTGACCTCAACCTCTCACTCACAAACACAAACTAACCGCCAACCACAACACTCACAAGGACACCAACCTCCCCCTCCCTCCTCCCTTTCCTACCCGCCTCCCTCCCTACTTCCGTCTCTCCTCCCCCCTCCTCTGACTCTATCCTCCCCTCCTCCTCCTCTCTCCTCCCCTGACTAACCGCCTACCTCTCTACTTCCGTCTCTCGGTCCCCTTCCTCTTCCTCCATCCTCTTCTCCTCCTCCTACCTCTCTACCTCTGTATCTGTTCCCTTCCTCTCCCTCCCTCTCTGTCCCCTTCTTCTCTTGCTATTCTGTCACATGTTTCATCCAGTGTGACTGCCCTCCCCTCCCCCATTTTCTGATGTGGGATGAGGTTGGATAGCACTACATCAGCAGCAGTTGGTACACATTGCATAATCTGGCTGCTTAGATGGCTATTACCATTAATTGATGAGATTTATTACTGTTCGAAATACCTACAGCCCTATTAGCCTCTCCATAATGCAGCGTCATGGCAGCCAGCTACCCCCACATTTACTAGCATTCTCACTCTGCCCTGCTACCGTATTTAGAACCTCCAACCAATCTGCCTCACATGTCGACAGTCAGGACTTAAATTGACATCAGGTATACAACTTGTTATTGATCGCCGGTACATATGCCACCTATCCAGGAAACATTATATTGTGTTTGCTTACAACGTACCACGTCTCTCACTGATACGCAGCCACTAACACGCTCTCGCGCATTCCCGGTATTTCAGACGGCTCGAGCGCTGAACAAAACGATGGACTTTGGTAAATTTTATCAGACGAGTTATCTGGACCTGAACGGCAACGTAATGCATAAAGGATCTCTCTCCTCACCAAACCTCGGACGCACAGCCAACTTCCACAGACCAGGTAAGTCAGCAGTGGTGGCAGCATCTCTGTCCAGCCATCAATCTGTCATCAAGTAGTGAATTGCACAGAGTAGATGAAAGGCAGCGAGACAAAGCTGACTAATTCCCTGCGGACCTGTTCTGTTTGACCTTGTCATTGGCACACGCTGACCACGAATACCAAATTACGCTGCAGATGTTGACTAGCTAACTCGCTGTCTACCTCGCCTTGGCAGCTAACACTCACGGCAGCCAAGGTGGAGAAGTAGATCGACTCAGTGCATGGCACTTCAACCTTCAATAAACATTACGAGCACCGGTAGCGACGCACCAGCGTAGTTATGTGAGATTGATAACGCTACGGAAACCAGTGACAAGCGACTTTCGTTCAGTTCCTATGTCATCATCAGTGCCAGTTTTTGCTACCCGTTAATTGTCAGCGTTTGATGCTGTTCAAAGCTCGCACATGATGGCAACGTGTGTATCCCTCCAGTTGGGCCCTCCTTCTCTCGCAGCTGCATAATTGCTAATTAGATGTGATGGAATGCTATATAGTAGTGAATGGCTAAGGATGTTTTCATATTATTTGAGCAATTGCATCGCAATACACTATCTTTGTTTTGGAACAGTAGTGTTTGTTTTTCATGTGTAGCCTTCCACACCGCCACTATCTGTGCATTGTAGATAATTTCTCCTACTGCAAACCTGCGCCCAAGTTCGGAAAAGCAAAGAAAGGAGGTAACCGGTGAACACATGCCTGTAACAGCTGCGAACGCGCCTCACGACAGAGGTGGCAATCTGTGACACGGTAGATTGGCTGCTAGTCTCCTGGCGCTGCCGTGTCGTCATTTCCCGATACTCAGTGACTGTCTGACTGCTGCTGCACTCTCTCTCACCCTCTCATGCTCGCACTCGGTTGGCTGCCTCCTATATAGGTATTGATCAGTTTTCGACTAGCCGAGCAGTCTCTAGTCAGCTATTATCTTCCTCTCTCTCTCTCGCTCATTCTCTCACTCTGTTGGCGTTTCTCTGTGGGCTTGCGTTGGCACTGCTCTCTGCAGAATACATCCGGTAGGTGGCAGTGCTGCATGCGTCACTATACTCTGCTCGCTTGTCATACGAGGTCTGTCACACATGTGTTTATATACGAGGGGCGTTATGCGAGCTAATATGTTACAGCCGACTCTGTTCTATTCTCGCTGACTGTATGCAGGCGAGCCATATGACTCGAACGCGTGACTTGGCTCTGCAGCCGCTAGTGACATCCTTCTGCTTGCAGGGATGTTGAGTATACTGACAGACAGACCGGTGAGCCGGTCGCCAAGCGCAACTCCTGAAAAGAGGCTTCCGTCTGCATCGTCACCGTCACCGCCAGTTGAGCAGCCAGGCTCAGTAGAGAGGTCGTCGGAGACAGAGGAGGTGATCAAGCTCTCTCACTACCCTAGCGCCCACGTGAAGACTGACTTACCGGCAATAGAAAGGGAGGACTGGCCAGCTCCCCCAGCTACCGCTGTCAATAACAAGAACTTAGGTAAGACGTAGAACTTAGTTACAGCCAGCTGCCAGTCCCATGTGACATGGATTTGCCATCTGTTCGTGAGAGAGGATAGGTTTGTATACTGAGGATAGTTGATGTCTAATTTCAGTGAGGGCAAAGATTAACAAGAAATTAGCTGAGGTGGAGAGTGACGAAGACAGCGGGACGCCGGATCCAAAGGTACAGAAGGAACTGGAGGAGATCACCAAGATACCGGACTCCGGCATGGCAAAGTGTATCAAAGAGGACTTGACGGAACAAGTGAGTGAAATGCCTGTCCTGCGGTGATGTCCTGCAGTTGTTTTGTTACTAGCAGATGAGATGCAGTACAACTAATTAGCAAGTCATGATAGAGTAGTTGATATGAGTACATATGCCACACAGGTTGTATGGTGGCACTGACTGTACGTATGCGTACGTGTACGTGTAAGTGTACTGAACTAGCTACAAGCGGGCTGAAGTAGTTCATCTATAATCTCTTGAGTGGGTTACACGCCCTCAGGGGCCACCCATACTGTTATCGTTTACATGACGACGGATCAGACGGAGTATGCAGACTAGGATAGGACAGCAGTGATCTCAGATTGGCAGTCTCCTGATTGGCAGACGCCATAACTTCCTCCTCGATATCGGATTCTGCTCCCAGGCATCCTGTGAACGCTCAGCCCATCTCTCTTCCCCTCTCTCTCCCTCACACTCTCTCTTTCCCTCACACTCTCTCTCCCTCACACTCTCTCTTTCCCTCACACTCTCTCTCCCTCACACTCTC
>ERZ1740065.380-NODE-380-length-23475-cov-5.302092_pt1 | contig 23475 bp, 22 predicted proteins | sample MGYA00581738_ERZ1740065 | MGnify/ENA primary metagenome ERZ1740065 (study PRJEB43018, sample SAMN04849749) | marine metagenome | isolation source: floating plastic debris | place: Pacific Ocean | collected 2008-09-01 | study: EMG produced TPA metagenomics assembly...
GCGTCCCGGTTGGACGCGGAAATACTGTATACTGGCGTCAGTTTGCGTTCCGTCGGAATCCTCACGCCTGCCTCTTCCAACGTCGTCAAAACGGCCAGACGCCTCTCCTTTGCCCGGTCGTTCCCCTCGCTCGGCGCGAACATGCAGGCAATCTCCCTGTGACCGAGCGAGAGCACATGCTGCGTGATCAACTCACCGGCCAGCCTGTTGCTTGCCCCGACGGATGGGACGGGCGAGTTCTCCGCATAGTTCCACATCAGAACCGAAGGCACGTCCTGACTGTCTATCAGCTGGAACACCGCGTCATCATGATCCAGCCCCGTCAACGCCACGCCATCGACGCGGTGTTCCAGAAACTTCCGCAGGATTTCGTATTCACGCTGCTGGTCATATCCATGGGATGCCAGAAGGATCGTAAAGCCCTCCTGCGCAACCGCGTCCGAGAACGCCTGAACGACCTCGGCAAAAATCGTATGGTCGATGGTTGGCACCAGAACGCCTATGGTGCCGGACCGAATGCCGTGGATCGTTTGAGCCGCGCGATTGCGAATATACCCTTCCTTGCGCACCGCCCTTTCGATCTTTCGCCGAGTCGTCAACTTCAGCAATTCCGGGTGATTGAAATAGCGCGACACCGTTGAGGCCGACACGTTTGCCGCCTTTGCAACACTGATGATATCGGACTTTTTGTTTTTCTTATCAGCCATCTGCAGTCCGATTTCGCTCAGTTTATGAAAACATTTGCAATACTATTTTCATGGCGTAGCGTAGTTGGTCAAGCAGCGTTGCGGGGAGGCAGCGATGGAATTCCTGTTTTACTTCGGCGACGTTTTCACTCCGATCAACTTTGCCCTGTTGCTGGTTGGAACCATCGGTGGCCTGATCCTTGGGGCAACGCCAGGTCTGTCGCCGACCATGGCGGTCGCCCTTCTGATCCCGTTCACTTTTCAACTGGAGGCCGCACAGGGGCTGATCCTTTTGGGAGCCGCCTATACCTCGACCGTAGCAGGCGGAGCGGTAAGCGCGATACTACTCAGAATTCCCGGCGCGCCAGCTAACATCGCAACCACCCTCGACGGTCACACGATGGCGCAGAAAGGCGAAGGGGCCAAAGCCTTGCAGATCAGCTTTCTGGCTTCGGCCGTTGGCGGCGTTTTTGGTGTATTGCTGCTGATCTTCCTCACGCCGGTGCTGGCCAAATGGGCGCTGGCCTTCGGGCCCAGTCACCTTTTCTGGCTGGCCATATTGGGTGTCACCGTGATCGGGTCTCTCGACAGTAAATCCGTTGTCAAAGGCTTGCTCTCGGGCTGTATCGGCTTGTGGCTTGCGACCATCGGTTTTGACGACATCATGGGCGCCCAGCGGTTTATTTTTCATCCCGCCTTGGGGGGTGGCATCAATATCATCGCAGCCCTGATCGGCCTCTTTGCCATCCCGCAGGTCATCACGATGTTTGCAAAGGGGCGGCACAATGACGGGGCCGAAGTCATCAAGGTTCAAAAGCATCCCATCAGCGGCGCGTTCCGCGAATTGATGCGAAGCAAACGCGCCATGGGGATCGGCACGGCGACCGGCTCCATCATCGGTCTGATCCCCGGGGTCGGTGGGCAGATCGCAGGCCTCGTTGCTTATGATCAGTCCAAGAAATTCAGCGCCGACCGCGAGAAGTTCGGCACCGGTCACCCGGAAGGCGTGATTGCCGCCGAAAGTGCCAACAATGCTATGGTCGGCCCATCCCTGGTGCCTTTGCTGACCTTGTCGATCCCCGGCTCTCCTACCGCCGCCGTATTGCTGGGCGGGCTGTTGATCCACGGTATTTTTCCCGGCACGGATTTGTTCGACAATCACCCGGACGTCGCCTGGACATTCATCAACTCGATGCTGATCGGACAGGTTCTGATGTGCATGTTCGGACTTTACGTGGCCGGGCTGGCGGCCAAGGTCGCTCAGGTCCCACAGTCAGTGATGGCTGCGGTTGTGCTCGGTCTGGCCGTGTTTGGCAGCTATTCCGTTCAATCCTCCATGGGTGATGTCTACGTGATGGCGAGCCTCGGGGTGATGATGTATTTCCTTGAACGCTTCGGTTTTTCCGCAGCCCCGCTGGTCCTTGGCCTCATCCTCGGCCCGATAGCCGAGGCGAACTTCATCCAGGGCTCGATGATCGCCAACGCCACAGACGGCATGGGCAGCTATTTCCTCGGCGGCGGGCTGAATCTCTTCCTGATTGCGGTGGTGATCGCGTCGATCCTCTATTCAGGCTATATGGAGTTGCGCACGCGCCGCTACATCTCGAAAGAGGAGATCATGGCATGAGCGCGCCATCCCTGCCCCGCCTGCAACATATCGTCGGGTCCGGCATTGTCGCACTTGTGGGGATCTGGGTGACGTACGTCAGCTATACCCAGCAGCCCTCCGAAGCGTTTTTGTTCCCACGATTGATTTCGACCGTGTTTGTCGTGCTGGCGCTCTGGACGTTTGCCAAAGCCTGTCTAGGCTGGACCAAGGTTGGTAACGGCATCTCGGCACGTCAGTTTGCCAATCTGCTGCCGGGATTGGTTGTTGCCCTGATCTACGTATTCTGGGCGGCCAAGGGGCTTGGCTTTTACAGCGCCACAACAGTCGCCTTCTTCATTCTCTTGTGCCTCTATGACCCGAATTCGCACCGGTCGTCAAAAGCCTGGCTCAAGCGCCTTGTCATCACGGCCGTCTTCATGGCCGTCATGTACGGTCTCTTCGCACAACTTCTGAACGTGTACACACCGCGAGAGGTCTTTTTCTGAACTGCAACAGCAGCAGAAACTCATATCCTAGGGAGGAACTAACCATGAAAAAACTACTTGCAGGAGTGGCCATTGCATTGGCCTCCATCACGGGCAGTGCCCATGCAGACGGGCACGCCAACTACCCGGAGCGTCCCATCATGATGATGGTCAGCTATGGCGCCGGTGGCGCAACTGACTTTCAGGCCCGCATCGTCACCATGACAGCCGGGAACGAAGATGCCTTGGGCATGCCCATCGCGATCATCAACAAGCCCGGCGCGGGCGGGCGTGTCGGATGGAACTGGCTGGCCGGTCAGGCGGATGCGGATGGGTATACGCTGGGGGCCTATAACATCCCTCACTTCATTGCACAGTCGATCAAAGGCGGTGTCGATTACTCGCGCGACAGTTTTGAACCGATTGCGAACTGGGGTGCGGACCCGGCGGTTCTGGTGGTGGGTGCGGAGTCGGAATTCGACACCCTGCAGGACGTGATCGACTTCGTAAAAGCCAATCCCGGCAAGCTGACGACCTCTGGTGCAGGTCTCTTTGTAGGCCACCACATCGCGGCGCTTCAGATGGAAAAGGCGGGTGACATGAAGATGGCTTACATCCCGACCAAGGGTGGTGGTGCCGCGGCCATGAAGGCGGTGATCGCGGGCGACGTGATGGCCGGGATCAACAATCTCAGCGATGCCTTCCGGGCACGCGAAGCGGGTAACGTGAAAATCCTCGCCGTGGCGGATCTTGAGCGCAACGCATTCCTGCCGGACGTTCCGACGATGATGGAGGCAGGCCTCGACGTGGATAATTCATCGGTCAATTTCCGCGGGATCATGGTGCCCAAAGGCACGCCACAGGGCATCATCGACAAACTTGCGGAAACCGTCCCGGCCATGTTCGAGAACAAGCGCGTGACCGGCAAGATGAAAGCCGGCGGCTCGCCCATGCACATCATGACACGCGATGAAGTTCTTGAAATGTGGGCCGCACGTGAAGAAACCCTCAAAGAACTGCTTGCAGGATTGTAAGCCCACTGGCGGGGCATGAAGGAGCCCCGCCATTTCCAAAGGAACCTTGTTATGAACGCCCAGGACGATCTTGCCGAAGTTGACGCCATTGTAGCGCGCGCGCGCGCAGCACAGGCGCGGTTCGAGGCGGATGGATCGCAGGAACTCTATGATCGCGCGGCACTTGCCGCCGGATGGGCGATCTTGGAGCCGGGCCGCAATCGTCATTTGGCCGAGCTGGCCGTGGAGACGACGGGGCTGGGGAATGTCCCGGACAAGATCACGAAAAACCATCGCAAGACATTGGGCCTGATGCGCGACATTGCCCAGGCCAAAACATACGGCGTTGTCAGCGACAATGCAGAGACGGGCATTACTGAAATCGCTCGGCCCATCGGGGTCATCGGCGCGGTCGTCCCCTCGACAAACCCCGGCGCAACGCCCGCAAACAACATCATCAACGCGCTGAAGTGCGGCAACGCCATCGTTGTGTCGCCCTCCCCCAAGGGAGTTGCGACCTGCGCAGCCCTTCTTGACTACGTTCATGCGGAATTCGACAAGGCCGGTATCGACCGCGATCTCGTCCAGATGATCCCGGGCCGCGGCTCAAAGGAGAAAACCCAACGCCTGCTCGAAATTTCCGATCTGATCGTCGTAACCGGCAGTCAGAACAACGTCCGCCGCGCCTATACTTCGGGCACGCCCGCGCTGGCCGTCGGCGCCGGAAACGTCACCGTCATTATCGATGAAACAGCCGATCTCGCAGGCGCAGCTGACAAGATCTGCGCGTCGAAGACCTTTGACAATGCGACCTCCTGTTCGTCGGAAAACGCGGTCGTCGTGGTGGCGGCGATCTATGACGCCTTTGTCTCTGAAATGGCCCGGACAGGCGGTGCCTTGATCTCGGATGAAACCAAGGTGACCGACACATTGTGGATTGACGGGCACCTCAACCCGCAGGCTATTGCCCGCGATGCCGATGAGATGATTGCGGCCCTGGGCCTGACGCAAGAAGTGCCTGCGGGGACGCAGTATCTGGCTGTCGAAAGCGAGGGGATCGGCCCCGATCATCCCTTGTCGGGAGAAAAGCTCAGCCGCGTGCTGACCGTTTACCGCGCGCGCGATTTCGAGCACGCGGTTGATATCACCCGCAAGATACAGCTGCATCAGGGGCGTGGTCATTCCGTCGGCATTCATACGAAAGAAGCCACCCGCCCGATGGTTCTGGCCAAGGCAATCCCGACCAGTCGGGTGATCGTCAATCAGGCTCACACGTTCGCCACCGGCGGGGCCTTCACCAACGGCATGCCGTTCTCACTCTCGATGGGCTGCGGCTCCTGGGGCGGGAATTCGATCGACACCAACGTGCACTGGAAGCACTTCATGCAGACCACCAAGATCGTGCGCGAGATCCCGGGGGAGGAACCCGACCCGGCCCAGATTTTTGGCGACTATTGGGCGGATGTGGGTAAGTGATCCTGTCGAAGAACCATCCTCCTGATGGCACGGTCCGCGACTGGCTGGATACACGTGCGGAAACGGACGACACAGCCATCGTCTTTCCAGAAACAGACGAGGCGCTCACCTGGTGGGAACTGCGCGATGCGGCATCCGCCATGGCAAAGGGAATGTATGCGCGGGGCATCTCGAAAGGTGAAAGCGTCGCCATCGTCCACCCCAATGGCAAACCCGGCGTTCTATCCCTCTTTGCAACGCTCTATGGCGGCTTTCGCGCCACGATGATCAATCTGGCGGCCGGTGCGGACGCCATCACCTTTGCGCTGGAGCATTCGGGGGCGCGATTTGCCTTTGTGCATGACAGCCAGGCAGGCATATTCGAGAAAGTCGCCCCGCAAGGGATGACGGTTCTTGATCCAGAGTATCTGGACCAATACGCCGAGCTGCCAACGCTGCGCAGCGAGGATCACGCGCTGCTGATGTACACCTCCGGCACCACCGGCAAACCCAAGGGTGTCGTGCACAGCCACGGCAGTCTTTTGGCTGGCGGCTGGACAACGGCAGTGGCCCACGAGCTCAGCACTAAAGACCGTGGGTTTTGCGTGCTGCCGATCTATCACATCAACGGTCTATGCGTCAGCGTGATGGGTGCTCTTGTCTCCGGTGGCTCTCTTGCGATGGTATCCCGTTTTTCCGCCAGCAGGTTCTGGGCTCAGGCAGACACGGCCGGGATAACCTGGTTTTCCGTCGTGCCAACAATCATCAGCCATTTGCTGCACGGCAAGGGAGAGCCGACGCCGGCATTGCGCAGAAGGCTTCGTTTCGGACGCTCCGCCTCCTCCGCCCTCGCTGTGGAGACACAATCCGCTTTCGAGACCCGATTTGGCGTGCCGATCATCGAAACAATGGGCCTGACGGAAACCGCAGCCCAGATTTTGTCGAACCCCCTCCCGCCCAGGAGGCGCAAGGTCGGCTCGCCCGGCATCGCCTTTGGGAACCAGGTGCGCATTCTGGCACCTGACTTCACCGAAGCCCCCCGGGAGCAGCAGGGCGAGATCGCCATTCGCGGGCCGAACGTCATGCATGAATATCTCAACAACGCTGAAGCGACCTCCGATACTTTTGCAGGGGACTGGTTGCGCACCGGCGATCTGGGACACATGGACAGTGACGGGTACGTGTTCGTGACGGGACGGCTGAAGGAGCTGATCATCAAAGGGGGAGAGAATATCGCCCCGCGCGAGATTGACGAGGTGCTGTATTCACATCCCGATGTGATCGAAGCCGCTGCCTTTGCCCGGCCCTGTCCGACCTACGGCGAAACGGTCGAGGCCGCCGTGGCCATAAGGCCGGGCACACGTCTCGCGACGGCCGATCTCGTCGCACTCTGCCATGATCGGCTGGGCTCCTTCAAATCTCCCGACGTGGTGCATTTCCTATCAGAACTACCGAAAGGGCCGTCAGGGAAAATACAAAGGCTGAAACTGGCGGAACTGGTTCCCAGATAATCTGCGACGCACCTATGCTTGGGGCCTGCTGAACCTGGTATGCTTCCGAAGGTCATCCGCGCCTTTGTTTTGTCGAAACACGGCACCGCTTCGCTGACGGAGAGATGTCTGCGGGACCAGACCGTTGTCTTAGGCAGGTAGCTTCCGGAACACCTCGACACGATACCCGACGTCAATCGCAGGCACGGGAACAGTCGCGTTCGTGCCGGTTTCAGAGGAGATGTCGTTTTCATGTGTCTCCTCATCGGCACTGAACGTCCGCGCGATACAGATCAGGAGCAGCAGTGCAGAAATGTGAAGTGTCGATTTCATCCCATACCTCATGTTCTGTGCGCCAACAGCGGGGCCGGGGTGAAAACCGACCCCACCCTTAGGCGCTGTCCAAGTGCGTCAAAAACGAAAAACCACGCCCGTCGAGATTTCGGTCTGCGTGTCGTCAAAGGAGATCGCGCTGTCCTGTGCATCACCAAGCAACCGCGAGTGCTCCACCCCCAGGAAGACGCCTGTGCGCGCGGTCAAATCGTAGGAGGCCTGCAGCTCTATCCCGATACGTTCGAAGCCCGAGCCCGCATCAAAGGCTGAGAATGACGAGGTAGCTGCCTCCGCCACACTCACACCATAGAACGCTTGCGTGTAAGACCCGTCAGCCCAGGTCAGAAACGGTTTGGCGGACAGGCGAACACCGTCTCCGACCGCAAAGCCAAACTCTGCTGCAGCCGTGGCGCGTGTTCCCTCGTGACCATCGCTGCTCAAACCATGGCTGACTTCAAATTCGAGATCGGCGATACCTGCATCGTATTCGACAAATGCGGTAAGCAACGCGCCCGCTTCTACGTCGGTAAGCCCGGAAAGGCGCGCATCATCCTCCGCCAGCCTTTCGTTGAAATCATATCCGATTGCCACTCCGACTGACAGATCGTTCGCGCCGAAGTTTCGCAGGGCGTAAATCCCCAGACCGCGTTGACTGAGAAAGTAACGGTTGCGCCAGGTCAGATCAAAAATGGGAAATACGTTTGTAGATGTCTCATCGGAGCCGGAAAATTCCGGTCCGGAACCTACTCCAAGCCCGACCACGCCGGTCAGCCCGCGCCCTGTATCCTGCGCGGCCGCGTTCTGTCCGATGAAGAGAGCGATGGATAGTGGTGCAAGGGGGAAGAGCTTCAGTATCTCATGGTTACGCGACATGGATGGTCCTTTCATGATGCCTGTTGTGCGCGGCAATCGTCAGAGACGCGGCACTTGGCAGACAGGTACCCATGGCGGCGCGTTCGAACATGGGAGATTCACCAACCGTCGTCGGAAATTCGCGAATTGCCAGCTTATGTGCGCGAACGGTCAGATATCGACCGTTCGCGAATTTGGCGTTCGTGAAGTCTCCGCAGCGGTGTAAGACGTACCACTCAGTGACTCGCCTGAAAGGAGGCCGATGTGGACATCACGCCCGCAAAACCAAGCGTGCAGACGGAAAAGCTTCGGCTCGCACTCCTCGGGGTTTTCGGAGCACGCGATATCTCCGGGCGACAGCTCTTTGGATACTGTATTGCCTTTTCAGTTGTTGGCAGCCTGATCATCACAAGCTTTGAACCGATGGTCACAGCGCATCTGACACTGCCGCTCGCGGTCTTGTGCTGGTTTCTGCATCTCTTCGTTGCTGCGACCTGCCTGACCGTCGTGACCGCCCTGGGCGTTGCCGGCGGCATGCGCATGCCATGGCCTTTGGTTGCGGCGGTGATGCTGCTCCCCTTTCTGCTCGCACCGTTTTCGATTGTTGCCGATGCGTTTTTCGACGAACGGGAACTGATCGCGGCATCTTCTCTCAGCATCACGCAGCTTTACGTGAAAGAGCTTATCGACATTTCGGCTCCTGCGCTGGGTCTTTCGGCGCTCATGGCCGTACTCGCCTATCGGGCTGCGGACATCGCCAAGAAGTATCGGGCCGAGCGATTGTTGAAATCAGCGCCCGAACCATCGCTACGACAGGTGATCCCATCCGCTCCTCACAGCCTCGGCGACGACCTTATCCGTGTTGAGGCGCAAGACCATTACGTCCGTCTCATCACGTCGACGGGCGCAGCGACCGTGAAGCTCGCGTTTTCGGAATGCGTGGCAGCCCTGGCCCCTTTCCACGGTGCGCAGTGTCACAGATCGCATTGGGTCAGGTTCAGGCACGTCAAGAGAATTGCGCGCGCCGGAAGCGCCTATGCTTGTGTTTTGGACGATGGCACCGAGGTGCCGGTCAGTCGCCGCCGTTACGGGGAACTGAAGCGCAAGGTGTGACAAACGCATGCATTGGCGGGACAGCGAGGAGCGCTGCCCCACCCGCCGACTAGCGTTTGAGCCGCATTTGAGCATTCTCAAACGGCATACCCTCGTCGTCACTGGCGCGTCTGGAAATCTCAGTAAAGCCAAGGGACTCGTAGAAAGCCTGCGCCTGAACGTTGTCCGTGTAGACCTCCAACACCAGCTCTTCTCTTGCCTTGAGGGCGTGGTCGACCAATGTGCGCCCCACCCCCTGCCCCTGACTGGATGGCGCAACGAACAATCCGCCGATGAAGTTACCCATCAGGCTGATGAATCCCACCGGCTCTCCGTTTCGACAGGCAACCCAGGTTTCCGCGTTGGGCAGGTAGTCATTTTCGATCAAACCGCGCTGTTCCAACAGCCGCTTCTTGCCAATGAAAGCATGCGCCACAAGAGACGCTTCAAGCCAAATGGTCGACAGTTTTTCGGTATCCGCTGCCCCGTAGGCGCGGATTTTCAGTTCCATGTTTTTCATGATGTTTCCACAAAGTTTCACGCATAGAAATCCAGCGCCGGACTGACGCTGATCGAGACCGCAACATGCGGTTCAGACGAGGCTTCTGTGCATGGATCTCCTTTTGCAGAGATGTTCCGGATATCGTTTAACTTCAGGTACTGCAACAGCGGCAGACCTGGGGTTAGGGGGAATCCCGTCGCGCCGTCGCGGTAGCAACTTTCACACTCGGACCCTGGTTCGCGTCTAAGGATGAGGCTTCGCTGGGATAACCCGTTCCAGCCCAGCGCTTGCGGCGGGCAGCCGGGACAGGCCGGTTGGAGCAACTTCTTTGACATCATGAAATGCACACCCTTTTCGCGGTTTACAGTCTGTGTAATCCGCAGATTTCCGGCCAGCGAGCAGAGCATGTAGGCATTCTCGCGACTGATGCCTGATCGCGCGGACACCAGCGCAATCATGCGGCGCACCGCAATTTCAACACAGACATCCAGATCGGCATGAAAGCCCATCGTTATGAAATGCTCAGGCGTTTCCGCTTCGGGATAGGTCAGGTCCAGATCACGCCGGACCGTCAGCCGGAACCGCCCCTGCAGCGCCGTCTCGATGGCGGTCACGCAGACTTCACCGTCTCCCTGTGCACCATGGCCATCCCCGCAGGAAAACAAGGCACCCGCGACGAAAACAGGCAGGTACAGCGTCGTTCCTGCCACCATCTCCTTGTTGTCGATGTTGCCGCCATGGGCCCTTGGCTCGATCGTGGAAATCCTGCCCCACTCAGGCGGAGGTGCTACGGCCATGACGCCAAAGAAGGGCGCAAGAGGCAGTTTGAGGCCCCATGGCATCGTCGCCTCGTTCCTGTCCCTGTCCAACGGAATTGTCGTGATCTGCGCGTCTGGAAAATCCTGAGGCAACGTTCCGGCCAGGGGGCGGATCATGTTGTACCCCCAGTCCTGGCGCAACTGCACATCCAGCACGTCCACCTGCAGCACATCACCCGGTTTGGCACCCTCAACGGCGACGGGTCCGGTCAGCAGATGACCGGGTACCTGCGGCACACCGGCGGCGTGAATCTCCAGAAGTTCCGGCGGCACATGATACCCGCTCCCCGGCAAGACCTGAGGACCACCGGAAACCGTGTCGATGGTCACCTCGTCGCCGCTCGCGATGGTCGCGACAGGCGGCAAGTCAGCGTCGAAGTACCCCCAATGGCAGGTTTTGGTGTCGGCTTGGATGATCATCGGGATGGCCCCTTCATGCTGAAGTGTCAGTCAAAGCTTGCGTCATGCGATCCGCGGATCCAATACGTCGCGCAGCACGTCGCCGAACATGTTCAGCCCCAGAACCGTGATCGCAACCGCCGCGCCAGGCACAAGGGCTGTCCAGGGTGCGATATCGAGATAATCGCGGCTGGCCTGTATCATCAGGCCCCAACTGGCATCGGGCGGCTGTGTCCCGAGGCCCAGAAAGGACAGCCCCGCCTCTGCCAGAATCGCAAAGGCGAGACTGATCGTTGCCTGCACGATGATCGGGGGCATGATGTTGGGCAGAATGTGTCGAAGGATCATCTTGCCATGGGACGTTCCGACGGATCGCGCGGCTTCGACATAGGGCAGTTGCGAGACACGCAGCGCCTCGCCCCGAATGATGCGCGCAAGATAGGGGGTAAAGGCGATGCCAATGGCGATGATCGTGTTGGTCAGGTTCGGCCCCAACACGGCAGAGATCGTGAGGGCGAGAAGCAGCGCGGGAAAGGCCAATAGCGTATCGACCAAACGCATCAGGACATTGTCGATCCAGCCGCCGAAGTACCCTGAGATGACGCCCAGTGGGAGCCCGATCACAAGGCTCATCAATACCGCCGTGCCCGCGATCATGACAGACGTCTGAGCCCCCAGCAGCATCCGGTACATGAGGTCGCGGCCCAATTGATCCGTGCCCAATGGATGCGCCAGCGACGGACCTGACAACCGGGCACGCATATCCATCTGCGTGGCCCAGGTGTCCGGGATCAGCAATGGCGCGAACAAGGCAACCGCGACCACCAGCAGAAGAATGCAGCCCCCGAAGATACCCTTGCCCGTCAGAAATTGCTTCATGACAGTTTGATCCTCGGATCGACCAGCGTGTAGAGAAGATCGACGATCAGGTTGGTCAACATCACCACCGCCGCGATGACGAAAACCGTGCTCTGGATCAAGGGAATATCGCGGTTGAGCAGCGCCTGATAGGTCAACCATCCCATGCCGGTGAAGTTGAACAGGCTTTCGATAACGATGATCGACCCGAAGAGATAACCCACCTGAAGACCCGCAACGGTCATCACCGGCCCAATGGCATTGGCCAGGGCGCAACGCCAGATCACCGTGCGTTCGCGCAGCCCCTTGGCGCGGGCCATGCGGATGTAGTCCTGTCCGAGGATCGAAAGTAGAGTCGATCGGGTCATGCGCGTCAGATGTGCCATCAGACCAAGGCCAAGCGCCAGCGAGGGAAGAAACGCATGCCGCACCGCACCGAAGAAATCCTCAGCCGGGTGCACGAAGCCGGAGGAAGGCAACCAGCCCAGATAACGCGCAAACAGCAGGATCAGCATGATCCCGAAGAAGAAATCAGGCAGGCTGACACCAAAAAGCGCAGTCGTGGATGCGGTGTTGTCCTGCCACTTGTCGCGATGCACGGCGGCCCAGACCCCCAGCGGCACGGCAAAGGACAGCGCGATGGTCATCGACAGAACCACAATCAGCGAGGATGCCACGACCTTGTCCAGAATAAGCGGCCCGATCGCTTCTTTGAAGACCAGCGAATTGCCCCAGTCCCCGGTCAGAATGCCGATGATCCATCGGCCATATTGCACGACAAGCGGATCGTTCAGTCCAAGGCTCTCGCGCAGACCGGCCAGCGCTTCGGGATTGGATTGCGTGCCCATGATCACCATGGCCACATCCCCCGGCAGGATGTTGGTGACCATGAAGGTGATCAGCGAGATCAGCAGCAGTGTCAGCGCCACCGACAGCAATCTGTTAACGAGGTAAGTCACGCGCGCCTCCGGACCGGGTCATCGGGGGAGGCCCATGCTCCCCCGATGCGCTACATCAGGCTTTGAGCCAGACCTTGTGAAAGTTCATTTCGGACCCGTTCGGCTGCACGACACTCTCCAACCCCATGACGTTCGGCTGCGCCCCGATGGTGCCGTTGCGGAACCAGAGGATCACATCAAGCGTGTTTTCATTGATGTATTTCTGCACGTCTTTGTAGATCGCCATACGCGCATCATTGTCGACTGTGATCCGCGCCTGTTCCAGCATCTCATCCAGCTCCGGTTCGGAGATCTTGCGGTAGTTGAACCCGCCGGTGGAGTGATAGAGCGAGTAATACAGGAAATCAGGCTCCCAGAGCGTGAAGAAGTTCATCATCGTCATCTGGAAATCCTTGTCGACCCAGACTTGGCTGAGCCAGTCGGACCACGTCAGTTGCTCGATGGTGATGTCGACACCGCCGGCACGGAACCACTCCAGCATGATCTGGGCGCTGTCCACGTGATAGGGATAATTGGTGGTCACTTTGAAAACGATCTTCAGATCACCCGGTCCGTACCCTGCTTCCTGCAACAGGGCCGCGGCGCGTTCGAAATCCTGCGGGCGCTGGTTGAGGGCACCGTTGTAGGACGCCGATGTCGGGAAGCTTGGCGAGGCTGATGTCTGCCCCTGCCCCCAAAGCGCGCCCTGCATCAGGGTTTCCTTGTCGATCATGAGATCGAGAGCCTCTCGCACACGCGCATCCTTGAAGGGTTCGAACTCGTGATTGAAGTTGACGAAGTCCCAGTTGAGCGGGAACCAGGCGACGGTCTGGAAGTCGTCGTTGCCCTCGAACTCGCTCATCCGATCCAGTGGGATATCGTTGATCATGTGAAGTTCGCCCGTACGCAGCCCGGTCAAGCGCACCGTCGGCTCGGTAATCTCGCGCGAAATCACCTTGTCCAGATAGGCGGGACCGCCAAAGTAGTCGTCGAACCGCTCCAGCTCCACTTCGTTGCCAAATTCACGGCGGATGAACCTGAACGGGCCCGCACCGATCGGGGTTTCCCCCTGCACATCGCCAGAGCCTTCGGGCATCACCACACCTGCGCCATTCTCTGCCAGACGCGACAGGAAGGGGGCGTTGACCGTTGCCAACTTGACGATCACCGTCAGATCATCTGGTGTCTCTATGCTCTCGACCGCGTTGAAAACCTCGAAGTTCACCGCGCCGGTGTCGGGGTTCATCACGCGCTCGAACGAGTATTTGACATCTGCCGACGTCATTTTCGCGCCGTTGTGGAACATCACATCGTCGCGCAGGGTGAAAGTGTAGGTCAGACCGTCGTCCGATTGTTCGAAGCTGGCGGCCAGATTGGGGATGATGTTGAAATCAGCGTCGGCGGAGACGATGCTTTCATGCACGTTCTGCAGCAGGCGGCCTGTGGATGCCGTTCCGGTCTGATGCATGTCCAGGTTCTGCGTCGTCTCCGAATGTCCCCAGATCAACGTACCGCCCGTTACAGGTTCTTCGGCGGCGGCGGCCATGGGCGTGCCGCTTGCGATTACTGCGCCCATCATTGCGGTGGTAGATTTCAAAAAGTCTCTGCGTTTCATCTTGTCTTCTCCGTGTCGGTTGCAAGTAAACGGCCCGCTTTCTGCAGGTCTTTGTTATTCAGGAAAGGCTGGCCGCTCGGCGGCCACGTCCAGGGCCTGCTCCAGAGCCATACCCAGGTTCAAAATCGGGCCTTCATCGAAAAGCTGACCCCACAGGGATATGCCCTGCGGCACCCGGAAGGTACGTTCACCTTTTGCTTCTCCCGTGGTGAGCTTGCCCGCGCCCAAAGAAGCAGCGGACCGCGTGGCGATTTGCTCAAAACCTGCGCGCAGATGAAGGCAGGGGTGGCCGGTGAAGTTGCTCGCCACCAGCATCGGCCCGGTCATGAAGGGGCCGATCAAGGCGTCAACGCCGCCCATCATCTCACCCAGCGCCTGCATCACGCGGTAGCGCAGCCGATCGAGGTTCACGTGATCGACGGCGGACAGGAAACGCGCCTTGCGCATTGTATTGGGCCACGCACCGTCGTCCTGCCATGTCAGGGTATCGTCCGCGTCGGTCAGGGTCAGATCCTCAAAGGCCGCAGCCGCCTCGGCATAGACCACATTCATCAGCGCGCCATAGGGCAAATCCTCCAGCGCCACTTCCTTTACCGTGATCCCCAAGCCTCTTGCCGCATCAAGTGCCGCGTGGTCGACCCCAGTCGCCCCTTCCTCGAAGGCCTCCGGCAGATATCCGACCGTCATACCCTCGATCCCGCGCTGTGCGTCAAAAACGAAAGGCGCATTGATGGAACCTCGGTCCATTGCGTCATACCCGTTCAATGCAGACAGGACCAAAGCGGTATCTTCCACAGATCGGCAAATCGGTCCGACCTTGTCGAGCGACCAACACAGCGCCATCGCCCCCGCCCGGCTGACGCGCCCAAAGGTGGGGCGCAGTCCGGTGGTGCCGCAGCGTTGCGACGGCGACGTGATGGACCCCAGCGTTTCCGTGCCGATGGAAAACCCGCACAATCCTGCCGCCGTGGCCGAAGCGGAGCCCGCGCTCGACCCGCTTGATCCCTCGTTCAGGTTCCACGGGTTGCGCGTCCAGCCGCCGTACCACAGATCATTGTAAGCCAAGGCACCCAATGTCGTCTTCCCCAGCAAAACGGCACCTGCCGCCCGCATCTTGCGGGTTACGGTGGCGTCCACATCCGGCACATGGTTCTGAAAGGGTTCAGCTCCCCAACCCGTGGTGATGCCCTTGGTGTCAAAGAGGTCCTTGAGACCGTAAGGAATACCGTGCAGAGGTCCCAGATGCACACTGGCGCGCGTCAGGCTGTCCATTGCCTCGGCCTCGGCCAAGGCCAGTTCGGGTGTGACCGTGGCGTAGCATTCCAGCTTCGGGTTCAGTGCCTCAATCCTCGCCAGATAGATCTCGGTCAGTTTTCGGGAAGTGATCTGCTTGCTCGCAATCCAATGGGAAAGAGCGGTGAGCGGTGCAAAGGCGACATCCTCCTCGTTCGTCGGCAACGCAGAGGAAGTATCGGAAAGGCGCAGGCGATCCATTGCATGTGGCATGGAAAAGCCCGGCAGCCTCGGGTCAAACCGGCAGGCCATCGGCGTTGCGTTGTCCAAGGCGACATCGCGGCGCGCCTGCGCCGACAGAATCTGTCCTTCCAGGTTGCTAACCATCTGATCCCGTTCGTCGGGGGTGTACTCCACCCCCATGATCTTCTCGGCCGCAGCAATTTCGGTTGTGGTCAAAGGCTCTGTCATATCTCTGTCTCCACCGTGAAAAAGGTTCGGCCTTCTGCTTTTGCAGCCCGGCTGATCTCCCCCTCCAGCGCCCGAAAGCGCGTTTCCAGATGATCGCGCATCGCTTGGCGCGCCGCATCCGGATGCCCCAGCGCGATCGCTTCGATGATGGCGAGATGTTCTGAATGCGTAACCGCCAGGGATGCCCCGTCACGCCCCCGGGCCCGGATCTTGACCCAATCGGGATCAGATCGAATTTTGTCCAGCAAGGCGTAGGCCGTCAGCAGCGGACGGTTACGCGCACATTGCGCAAGCAGCCTGTGCAAGGCGCCGTCCCTCAACTCGGTCGCCTGCGCATCGGTGGCTGCGAACTGCCGCTGCGCGAGGTGACGCAGCCGGGCATCTTCATCCGGCTGCATGCGCTGTGCACAGAGGGCCGCCAGTTCAGGCTCGATACAGAGCCGCGCCTCCATCACTTCCAAGGCGCTGGTTTCACCCGTGATCTTGGCCGCCAGATCGCCCATTGGGTCAGATGGTTGACCGATGAAGGTCCCCTTGCCCTGACGCCGCCACAGCAAGCCCTCACCCTCCAGTGCGTCGAGCGCCTGACGGACGTGCCGCCGCCCGACGTCGAACCTCTCTGCCAGGGAACGCTCTGTCGGCAGTTGACCATCTTCACGCCATTCGCCGGATTTGATCAGCCTCAGAAGCTGCTCCCGAACCTGCGCCGATGTTCTGTTGAGTGCCATGCCTCCTCCGTTCATTCAGCGATCCACCGCATGAGAGCGGCTGGACTTGCCCTGCGCAACGCGCGCTGCGTCCGCCGCCGCGATGTCGGCATCAATGCCGTCACGCGTGGGCGCGCCCGAAAAGCAGCTTTCCGTCGGCATGCCTTTTGCGAAATGCACATAACGTTCCTGCGCGACCTCCCACAGGCGCGACAGTTCTGCCAAGGGATCCGCGTGATCGTCCGCGCGCAGGTCCAACCACGGATGCGTTTCACCACAGTGGATCACCAGCCCCGCCGATTGACGACCGCGTTTGTCTCCACCCGCCGCTTCACCCTTCTGCATGGCCGAAATCAGCCGCTCGGCGAAAGGCAAATGAGCCGATGTCAGAAAGGCATCGGACGTGGCTTTAAGAACCTCGGGTCCGGTCAGCATGTTTCCGGCGACAGAATGCGCGGACCCTTCGAGATGGCCTGCCCACGAAATGCAATCCGCACCGGTATGCGCCGCGAATTTACCTGATGCGTCCATCATGTGGGCCTGACGGATCGCCTGCCCCTCATCCCGCGACACCAGATCCGCCAAAACGGCGGCAGCCGGTTCGTTGTCACGCAGCCGCGCCCGTCCTTCCGTGCCCCAAAGCGGATTGCAGAACGCCTGACTGGCAACTGCAACCTTGGCGCCAACGTAGGGCACCACCGCGCCGCAAGCAAAGAACCGGCTTGCAACGATCAGTCCGACGCTGCCATCCGCATCTCGTGCAATCAACGACCAGGTCATCGACCCACCGCGTAGGCTTGCATCAGGCGCGGGGTTGCCGCAGCCCGAAGCGTGCCGTCCTTTTCACGCAACGCCGCCGTCATGCGTCCTACCGTCCATGGATCTGCGACGGTCACCTTGTGTCCGCGCGCCCGCAAATCCGCGATGACATCCGCCCCGACGTTCGGCTCGATCATCATCTCGCCCGGGCGCGTCTCCCGGGGAAAGAACGAAGCCTGGAAATGCATGGAATGGAACAACGGCGCATCCATGCCCTCCTGCAGGCCGAGCCCAAAGTGCACGAAACGCAGGAACCAGATCAGCTGCCATTGATCCTGCTGATCCCCACCCGGCGTCCCAAAGACCAGCCGTGCGCCTTCTTTCTCCGCCAGACTCGGTGAGAGCGTCGTGCGCGGACGGCGCCCCGGCGCCAGAGAGGTCGGCAGCCCCTCCTCCAGCCAGAACATCTGTGCGCGCGAATTCAATGGAAAGCCCAACCCCGGAATGACAGGATTGCTCTGCAACCAGCCGCCTGACGGCGTTGCAGCAACCATGTTCCCCCAGCGATCGATGATATCCAGATGCACCGTATCGCCCCGTTTTTCAGTCAGGTGGGACATGGTGGGTTCCTGTGCCGCCACGTTGCCGACGTGAAAGTCGCGCTGGCTGCGGGTGACATAGGCATCGGCCAGATGCTCAAACCCGGGCACGCGGCCGGGGCGCTGCTCCATGGACGCAGTGCTCCCGATGAGGCTCCGACGTGCGGCGTTGTAGTCATCGCTCAACAGCACGTCTATCGGAACATCGCTCTGCGCCGGATCACCGTAGTAGGTTTCACGGTCCGCATAAGCGAGCTTCATGGCTTCGATCACAGTATGCACGAACTCCGACCCATTGGGATCCCTCGCGCCCAGATCAAACCCTTTCAGGAGCGCCAGAGTCTGCAGCATGACCGGCCCCTGCCCCCAAGCCTGGGTCTTGTGAACCCTCCAGCCGTGATAGTCATAGCTCAGCGTCTCTTCGTAGGAGGCTTGCCAATTGGCCATGTCTGCCGGTGCCAGAACCGCCGAATGCCGCGCGTCAGAGACATCCATCACATGCGCATCCGCGAGATACTCGAAGATTGCCTCGGCCACGAAGCCTTCGCGCCATTGACGCCGGGCTTCGTCGATCCTTGCATCTCGGCTGTTGCCTTCGGATGCTGCCAGCCGCGCATAGGTTGCGGCGAGATCCGGGTTTTTGAAGAGCGCATGGGGCTTCGGCACCACACCGCCCGGCGTCCACACCGCCGCTGAGGTTGGCCATTCCGTCTCGAAAAACCCGGCCAAACCTGAAATCGTATCGGCCACGCGCGGCAGCAGCGGATGACCGTCACGCGCGTAGTCAATTGCGGGCTGCATCACCTCTTCAAGATCCATGGTGCCATGGTCACGCAGCATCAGCATCCAGCCATCGAAGGCTCCGGGCACCACGGTTGCCAGCAAACCCGACCCGGGGATGAGCGTGAGACCCTGCGCCCTGTAGTGCTCGATGGTGGCGGATGCAGGCGCAACCCCCTGAGCGCACAATACCTGCGACCTTCCTGTCTTAGCAGAGCGGAACACTGCGGGCATATCGCCGGCCGGACCGTTCAGATGCGGCTCCACAACCTGCAATGTCAAACCGCAGGCCACAGCCGCATCAAATGCGTTGCCCCCCCGTTCAAGGATCGACATGCCCACGGCAGAGGCGATCCAATGTGTCGACGTGACCACCCCAAAGGTGCCTCTGATCTCCGGTCTCGTGGTGAATTCAGTCATGGTTGCTCCCAACAGATCAGTGCTCGCGCGGGTCGAGCGCATCGCGCAGCCCGTCGCCCAGAAGGTTGAATCCCAACACGACGAGGAAGATCGAAAGACCCGGCCACATCGCCATCCACGGCGCCTGGTTCAGAAAGTTCTTTGCCGTGTTCAACATCGAGCCCCAACTGGGTGCGGGCGGCTGTTGGCCAAGACCCAGAAAGGACAGGGAGGCCTCGGCGATGATGGCCGTGGCGATGGTGAGGGTCGCCTGTACGAGGATTGGCGGCAAAACATTCGGCAGGATGTAGCGGCTGAGGATGCGATGGGTCGGCAGGCCGATAGCCCGCGCGCTGTCGACGTAATCCTCGGACTTGATATTGATCACCTGCCCGCGTGTCAGCCGGATGAAAATCGGTGTCGCGGAGATCCCGATAGCAATCATCGCATTCGTCAGCGACGGCCCAAGGAACGCCGCAAGGGCTATGGCCAGGATCAGGAAAGGTGCCGCCAGCAGCGCCTCGGTACAGCGCGAGATCACGGCATCCGTCCAGCCGCCGAAATACCCAGCTATCAGGCCAAGCGGAACGCCCGCGATCACCGCGATACCAACCGACACGACGCCCGCCAGCAAAGACGCCTGCGCGCCCCAGATCATGCGCGCCATGACATCGCGCCCAATCTCATCCGTGCCCATCCAATGCGTCCAGCTCGGCGGTTTGCGCACCGCGCCCCAATCCGTGGCCGCAGGGTCCGGGATCGGCAACAGGGGCGCCGCTAGCGCGATCAGCACGAAGAAGGCCACAAGAATACCGCCCAGCAGTGCGCTATAGTGGCGGCGGAATTTTTTCCACACCCGGTTTTCCGGTTTCGCGGTGAGAACCGGGTCGGGTGCAATTTCCGATGTGGTTGCATCGGTCATGCTACTGCTCCCTCAATCTCGGGTTCAGCACGAAATACATCATGTCCGCCAGCAGGTTCATGAAGATGAAGCCCACGGCGGTGACCAGCACGATCCCCTGCACCACGGCATAGTCACGATTGAAGACGGCATCCACGACCAGTTTGCCGAAGCCGGGGATGGTAAAGATCTGCTCCGTCAGCACCGCCCCGGCGATCAACTCGCCAAACAGCAAGGCCGTCAGCGTGACGATCGGTGTCAAGGCGTTGCGGAAGCTGTGCTTCAGGATCACGACACGCTCGGACAACCCCTTGGCGCGGGCGGTGCGCACGTAGTCGGCGCTCAAGACGCCCAGCATCGCGGACCTCGTGTGGCGCATCATCGTCGCCGCCAGCGCGGTGCCCAGAACAAAGGAGGGCATCAGCATCGTGCGAATGGATTGCCATGCATCCTCGGCAAGCGGCACATAGCCGGAGGCCGGCAGCAACTGCCATTTCACCGACACCAGAAGGATCAGCATGATCCCCAGCCAGAAATTGGGAACAGAGCGGCCCGACAGGGCCACCACATTGGCCACATAATCCGTGACCGTGCCCTTTTTCACGGCTGAGATGATGCCAGCCGGAATGCCGATCATGAGCGCGAAGATAATGGACATCACGGCAAGCTGGATGGTGACGGGCAGCTTTTGCGCCATCAATTCGGTCACCGGCTGATTGGTTCGCAACGAGGTGCCCAGATCGCCCTGCAGCGCATTACCGACCCATGCAAGGTACTGAACCGGAATCGGATCGTTCAGGCGATATTTTTCACGCAGGAATTCGAGCACCTCCGGATCGCGCTCTTCCCCCGCCAGCACCAGGAGCGGATCGCCCGGCAGAAGCTTTTGCAGGGCAAAGACGAAGATCGAGATCAGAATGATCGTCGGCAGTGCAATCAGCACGCGCCGGATCAGAAACCGCAACATGACTGGCCCCCTCGTGAAAGAAGCCGCGCCAATCGTGAGACCGGCGCGGCGACAGAGCTCACTCTTCCCAAGTCACGTTTTCCAGTCGGATCATGCCATCGGGATAAGGCGTGAAGCCTTTCATGTTGTCGCGATACGCCCAGATCCACTTGACGTGATAAAGAAACAGACGCGGCAATTCATCGAGCATGATGACCTTCGCCTCGTCATAGATCGCCTTGCGCTCCTCGGTTGTGGGGGCGACGCGCGCGGCATTCAACAACTCATCCATTTTCGGGTCTGAAAACTTGCTATCGTTGATGCCACCGTCCGTCGTGACGAACGGGTGGTTGTTGCCATCGGGGTCAACACGGCCGGACCAGCCGATCTGGCTGGCGGTGTAGTCCCCCGCAGACTGATCCGCGAGGAGCGTTGCAAACTCTTTCGACGTCAGCTTGATGTTGATGCCCGCCTGTGCCGCCATCGCTTGCACCACCTGCATCACCGCCAGGGGTTCGGTGGAATTCGGAACCTGCACTTCAAGGTCGAGCCCGTCGGGATAGCCCGCCTCGGCCAGCAGCGCCTTGGCCTTGTCCATATCAGCGCTCTCAACCGGTAGGGCGGTGTTGTACCAAGGCGACGTCGGAGGGAACGCCTGGTTCCCTGGAGCAAAAGCTCCCTCGAAAACCACCTGGTTCAGCGCTTCACGGTCAATCGCATAGCTCAGCGCCTGACGCAGGCGTTTGTCGTTGCCCCAGGGGTTATCGCCTTTCTCGCCATTGCCGATATTGAAGGTAATCGCCTGATATCCCAGTGAAACAGCGCTATCGACCACGATATTCGCGTCCGCCTCGGCCTGTGTCAGATCAGTCGCATTGAGCCGTTCCAACATATCGATGTCACCCGACTGCAGATTGGCGAGGCGCACTGTCGTGTCCGGAATAGGCAGGAAGGTCACACTGTCAAAGTGGATTGCATCGGCGTTCCAGTAGTCATCGAATTTGCTCAGAACAATCTTGTCCTGGGCCACCCGCTCCTCGAATTTGAAGGCACCGGAACAGACCGGGTTCAGGCCGAAATCCGCGCCCGCCTCGGCAGCCGCCGTTGGGGAGACCATCATCCCGGCGCGATCCGCAAGCTGAGCGATCAGCGTCGCATCCGGCCCGGCCAGATTAAGCACGATTTGATATTCGCCCGTGACATCCGTTGAGGTTATGGATTTCAACTCGGACTTCCGGCGCGACTCGTCCAGCGTTTGTGACCGCTCGATATTGGCTGCCACAGCCTCGGCATTGAAGGGCGTACCATCGTGAAACACGACCCCTTCCCGCAGCTCCATAGTGATTTTCGTGCCATCTGAAGAGGTTTCCCAAGCCGTGGCGAGCTGAGGAATGATCTCCAGATCAGGCGTGATATCCACCAGCTTGTCACACAAGGACGCATACACAATCCGCCCGACAAATGTGCGCGACTGATCAGGGTCCAGCACATCCGCATCCGACTGCAGGGCGATGCGCAGATCCTTTGCAAAGCTTGGCGCCGCAGTCAGGGCTGTCGCGCCCACCACTGCGGTGACGAGAGCAGTTCTGAAATGGTTCATGGGTTAGGTCCTCTCTGTTGTTGTTTTATCGTGGTGAATGACTGTTCCGCCGGTCGTCGCCGCGCGATAGAGCGCGAAACGTGCCTCGGCCTGGTCTGACCGGTGGGCGGGCGCCGGATCGGTCTGCGGCGGCGCAATCTCCTCCCAAAAGTGGCAGGCGACTTCGTGGCCTTGCCCCTTCAGCTCCGGGCTTTCAGCCGTGCAGAGCGGCTGTGCATGCGGGCAGCGTGTATGAAACCGGCAACCCGACGGCGGATCGGACGGGCTGGGCATTTCGCCCAACACGGTCGGCGCCTTATTGCGCGACGCACCGTCCATGGAGGGTATCGCTGACAAAAGCGCCTGGGTGTATGGATGCCGTGGGCTCGCGAACACCTCCGCGGCGGTGCCGAGTTCGACGATCCGACCAAGATACATGACGCCAACCCGGTCGCTCATATGACGGATCACGTTCAGGTCATGCGCGATGATCACCAGGGTCAGCCCCAGATCGCGACGCAGATCACCAAGCAGATTAATGACCTGCGCCTGCACCGACACATCGAGCGCGGACACCGGCTCATCGCCGATAATGAGCTTTGGCCCCGCCGCGAGCGCGCGGGCAATGCCGATCCGCTGGCGCTGCCCACCGCTGAATTCATGCGGATAGCGCCCAGCGTGTTCAGGCCGCAAACCGACCTTGCGCAGCAGATCCGATATCTTTGCCTGGCGCTCGTCCCCGCTCAGCTCCGGGGCATGAACTTCCAGCGGCTCTCCGAGCTATTGGCCGTCGCTCATCCGGGGGTTCAGCGATGAAACCGGGTCCTGAAAGATGAACTGCATCTCTCCGCGTAAAGCCTTCAGTGCTACACCCTTTGCGTGGGAAATCTCCGCTCCGTCAAAGAGCACGTCGCCCGCCGTGGGCTCCACGAGACGCATCAGCAAACGGGCCAAAGTGGACTTGCCGCCGCCCGACT
>ERZ1740065.381-NODE-381-length-23452-cov-10.928623_pt1 | contig 23452 bp, 17 predicted proteins | sample MGYA00581738_ERZ1740065 | MGnify/ENA primary metagenome ERZ1740065 (study PRJEB43018, sample SAMN04849749) | marine metagenome | isolation source: floating plastic debris | place: Pacific Ocean | collected 2008-09-01 | study: EMG produced TPA metagenomics...
CAATATTGGCTGAGATGTATCCCGAGGCGAAGTTTATTCATACCGTCCGTGAACCTTTTGCCTGGCTGGCTTCAGAGATTAATCAAAATCTCAAAACTGCTGAAACTCCGATGTGGAGAGCGATAGAACGGGCTCGCTATGGACGTTATGGGTTTCAGTATGCACCAGAGGAAAAAGCACTTCAAGTGCTAGATGGAGTTTGGCCAGTTGCGAGCTATTTAAGCTACTGGCGCGACCACAACGAATTGATTATGAAGGCTATTCCTCAAGAGCGCCTGCTAGTGCTGAAAACTCACGAGATTAAGCACAGTATTGACCGAATTGCCTATTTTCTGAACATCCATCCAGAAACGATCAATACCTCTGTTTCCCATTCAGGTAGAAATTCCAGAAAGAAGTTTGATTTATATGCCCATGTCGACTTGGATTTTGTTCGAGAAAAAGTGGATTTACACTGTGGGCCTCTGGCTCAACAGTTATTCGACAAAGTACCTCAATATGCGCTGTTATAGCGTTTTTCAGAGCTGCTGACAGAGTCCTGACTATATAGTTAGCGCTGGAGAATATCTCAGGATTTTAAATCCCTAATCAACCCCTTGCCACCTTGCCCCTTCTTCCCGGTTGAGGCTGCTGCTCATACATAGTTCATGAACTCGCTCTAAAGGCTGCATGAGCCCCCCTTTCGCCCCCAATTCTAGGGAGAGAGCGGAGTTTACCGTCCCCCACATTCCGAGAATGTCGAGGACTCGATTCCTGGCATCCTCCCATCAGAGACTGATGGATGAAGTCGTAGCCGATTTGGGAGAAGGGGGAGCGGGATGGCGGTGCTGGTGAAGCGGCTAATCGCTGAGTCAACTCAACGGTGATACGTTCCCCAGCACACGCTGTCGCACTTGATTTGCAGCCACGATGAATTGGATTCATTAATCCAAAACGGCGCCTCAACCCGTCAGATGGCTGCAGGAGTCCCAGAAGCGAGATCACGCCTTAAAAGAAACTGAGGGCTGTCCAGATTTTGGCGAGATCAGGGGTAGTCTAGCGAAGCATTTGCTGGGGGTTGGCGATCGCGCCGCCGCCTTTTGATATGCTTCCAGTCGTTACATTCCCTAAGCCCCATGGATCGCTTTACCGTTGAGGTCATTTCTCAAACCCCTAACCCTCAGCAAACCATCTATGCTGCCATGCACCAGGACTACGCCGAGGGCTTTGTGGCCCACGAGCGCGATACCTGGCCCAGTGAAGAGAAGGCTGGCGATGTTGTGATTAAGAATTTGCTCAAGGGTGGACGCGGTCACTTTGGCCCCTTAGAGCATCCTCAAATTGTGTTGAATGTGGGCTGGTTTCCCCACAGCACAATGCAGCAGATCCGCACCCATCGCGTCGGCTTAAGTTTTGATGTGCAAAGTTTTCGCTACACAGGCAGCCGCATTCTCGATGTGGTGGCGGGCAAACGCGAGGTCGATGAAGTGTTTTATCTGAGACCTGTCGGAGCCTATAGCGATCGCCAGGGTAAAAAATATGACTACACCGCTGCAGAACGTCAGCGCGATTTAGAGTGGTGTCTGCAAGCCTGCCATCGCTACCAGGAAAAAATTGAGGCAGGCTTTGCCGAAGAACATGCTCGGGGCCTGATTCCCTTTGATGTGCGACAGCATTGGGTAGTGTCAGCTAACCCGCGATCACTGATGCACCTGCTCGACCTGCGTTGGAAGGCTGACGCACAGCTTGAAGCCCAAAAAATGTGTGAAGCCATCTGGCCTCATTTCGAAGCGTGGGTACCGGCGATCGCCGCCTGGTATGAAGAAAATCGCCTGAAGAAAGCCCGCCTCGCTCCGTAGATATCCGGTGCTACGGCGGAGTCATGTGTAAAGGATATTTGCCAATACACCTATTCCAGGATGGTTTTCGCCACAGTGAGAAGGCAGTGCCATGCAGCACATTGACTCCCCTCTGGCAGGACTTCTCAAGATGTTTTCGTATCAGCGGTTCCGAAATGTGGGTCTTTTAGCGCTGACGCTATTTTTTATCGCGTTGGGCATAACGATTTCCTCCGGCAACGCGCAAGTCCCGACGACTTCCCTGACCGTTGAGGAGCGGGTTAATATCGCTCTGGCACAGGCCCAAGTTGAGGCTGGAGCCACCCAACTTGCTGAAGCGCTCAGCGTTCAGGTCGAAGATGATGAACTGCGCTTTGGCACCGGCTTTTTGCAATTTGCTAATGCAGTCGAAAATCTGGGGCAGTCTTGGTATCAATATGGCCTGCGATCGCAGGGGCCTCTGACGGGCATCTTTCCGATCTTGCGATTGCCCGTGCCCGACAATCCGGCCCCCACCCCGATCAGTAACGCTCATGCCCGCCAGGTGCTAGAGCAGTTTGAGGCCGACATTTTGCTAGCGGAAGCTACCCTGGCCCCGATCACCGATGACACTGTGAAGCTGGGAGTCAACCTAGGAAAGGCTTATCTTGACTTTGATGCCGATGGGCAAGGCTCTGAACCAGAAGCGCTGTGGCGCATTTATGGTGATCTCAACCGACGAGCCTTAATCACCGAAGCGCAAGCCGCTAACTTTCGCATCACATTGGATGCGGGTGATGTGCAGTGGCTGCGAGGCTATTGTCATTTGCTGGCGGCGGTGCTCGACTTTTACCTGGCCCACGATGATTCGATGCTCTTCGACCATGCTGCCCATCTATTTTTTCAAAATCCTGAGGTGCCCTATGACTTTCTCCGGGAACGGCCCTCTGAGGAATTCTTTGTGGAGGCGTTTTTAGATGCGATCGCCTTGGTTCATCTGATTAACCTGCCGGTAATTGATCGTGATCGCCCAGCACTGGCACTGGGGCATTTGCAGCAGGTGACAGCCTTGAGTCGCCAAACCTGGGATCTCTATCTTCAAGAAACTGACGACGACCACGAGTGGATTCCGAATCCTAACCAGACGGGGGTGATTCCGGGTATGCCGGTGACGCCGGAGATCATTGATCAATGGCGGGCCTTTTTGGATGAGGTGGACGCCATTTTAGCGGGCGATCTATTGTTGCCCTTTTGGCGCGATACCGAGCCAAAAGGCGTGAACTTTCAGCGAATATTCACTGAGCCCCAAACCTTTGATGCCGTTCGCTGGGCACAAGGTACGGCTGCTGTGCCCTATTTAGAAACCGGAACGCTTACCGATCCTGATTTTTGGTGGCAATTGATGGAGGCTTTCGATGGTCGCTTCCTCTTCTTCGCATTTTGGTTTAATTAGGCCCGATTGTCCGGGGTGGGCATCGCCCTCCTACAGTTCAATCCCCAGGTGATGAAACATAAAGGCATAGATGTCAGCGGTTTCTTCCAGGCCCTTGGTCAGGCTGCTTGCCCCGTGCCCCGATTTAGTGCCGATGCGAATCAGGGTGGGATTTTCGCCGCTGTGTTGGGCCTGCAGCGTGGCCGCGTATTTAAAGGAATGGGCTGGCACCACGCGATCGTCATGATCGGCGGTGACGATGAACGTCGCCGGATAGGGCACATCGGCGCGAATATTGTGCAGCGGCGAATAGCCATAGAGGGTGGCAAACTCCTCGGCGTTGTTTTCGCTGGAGCCGAACTCGGCGATCCAGTTCCAACCCACCGTGAATTTTTGAAACCGCAGCATGTCCATAACGCCCACGCCGGGTAGTCCGACCCGGAAGAGATCAGGCCGTAGGTTCATCACCGCGCCGACTAGCAGCCCGCCGTTCGATCGCCCTTCGATCGCCAATCGCTCAGAATTCGTATACCCTTTGCTGATCAGGTATTCTGCCGCAGCGATAAAGTCTTGAAATGCCTGTGGGCGATGCTCACGAATGGCGGCCTCATGCCAGGTGCGACCATATTCACCACCGCCCCGAATGTTCGCGATCGCGACGATCATGCCCTGCTCTAACAGGGGAATCCACTTGGCGTTAAAGGCAGGCACCAACGGGTAACTGAAGCCACCGTAGGAGTAGAGATAGGTGGGAGTGTCGCCGTTGAATTTCAACCCCTTTTGATGAATCAGAAACATTGGAATCTGAGTGCCATCGCTGCTTGGATAGAACACCTGTCGGGTTTCATAGTCAGTGGCCTCAAAGGCGATTTCCGGCGACCGAAAAGTAGTGGATTTGCCGGTTGCGATGTCGTAACGATAAATAGTTGGTGGGGCCGTATGGGAGGTGAAGATATAGAAGGTGAAGTCATCGTCGGCCTGCCCGTCAAAGCCGTTGACAGTGCCCAGACCCGGTAGGGTGATTTCGCTATCAAGCGTGCCCTCAGGGCTGTAAACATAGACGCGAGTCGTGACATCTTTGAGATAGGTGGCAAACAATTTGCCCCCCACAAAGCTCACACCTTCCAACGGTTCTGGCTGTTCGGGAATGAGCGTCTGCCACTGGTCTGCAGCCGGATTGTGGGGATCAATTAGCACGAGTCGACGATTGGGGGCGTCTTGGTCAGTAACCATCAACAGGCGATCGCCCAGGCCATCCACGATCTCAAAGCTCTCGTCCGTGATCGTGTCAATCAGAGGCGAAAATTCCGTATCTCCGGCAGCTAAATCTTGTACATACAGTGCGTTGCCCAGTTTTGGCTGGCCGCGATCGCTAATCGACAGGATCAAAAACCGCTCATCATCCGTGAGGCCGACGAAGTGAAAGCGCAGCGGATGTTGCGGGTCTTCGTACACCAGTTCATCTGCGGCTTGGGCCGTACCGAGGCGATGGTAGTAAACCTTATGAAACTCATTGCGAGATGACAGTTCTGTGCCGTCTGCAGGTGCATCATAGCGATTGTAATAAAAGCCCTCACCCCGCCAAGCTGGATAAGACACCTTTACCCACTCCAAGGTTTCGGGCAGCGTTTCCCCCGTCTCGACATCGAGAATGCGATAGCGCTGCCAGTCAGAACTGCCCTCTGACAAGCCATACACCGCATATTTGCCATCTTTGGAGGGATTAAAGACCGTGAGCGAGGTCGTTTGATCGTCAGAAAAGGTGTTGGGGTCGAGCAAAACGCGCGGTTGCCCTTCCAGACCATCCTGCACGTAGACCACACTCTGATCTTGCAGACCGTCGTTTTTGAAGAAAAAGAAGCGATCGCCGCGTTTTTCGGGAGCGGAATAGCGGGGATAATCCATCACTTCGCGCAGCCGCGTTTGAATCGCCTCTCGATAGGGAATCTGCGCCAAAAAGTCAAAGGTCACTTTGTTTTGTGCCGCTACCCAATCTGCGGTTTCGGGCGAACAATCATCCTCCAGCCAGCGATAGGGATCGGCAACCGAGGTGCCAAAGTAAGTATCAACCTGATCCACGGTCGCAGTCGCAGGGTAGGTTAGCTTTTTGGGGGTGTCAGCCATGGCCACAAATCTCTCAGCGGGCGATCGCTCTCTATTGTGCACGATGAGACTGGGCTACGGGGATTGGCTTCAGCCCTATGGCTTGCGGTGCTAGTTCACCGCTCACGGTCGATGGAGTATACCGATTCTCTGAAACTAAACCCTCAATCTGGCTCCCCTGCCCCTCAGTTCCCCGACATTTCCCAGAGTGCCTTGGGAGTTCGAGCCCTGAGAATTGGGATTAACTCAGCGGCAACAAGACTTGGGTCGCTTCGTGACTCGCTTGCAGGCTGATAGTGATGATTTTGGCATTGATCAAGCGGCTGTCTTTGTCAGCCTCGCCTGTGCCCGGATTGACCGCATAGGCCGGAAAACAAGCCGCGCTAATGCTCAGTCTGAGTGCTTGCCCTACTGGCAGCGCAAAGCAGGTCGGCTGTAGGGTGAGACGACAGGTCGACCATTGTTGTGCTGGCACCTCAAAGCGGCCATAGCCCTGGGTGAGTGGATAGACAGCGCCGTTGGGCAAAACTTCGGACAGGGTGATGCTCAAGTCAAAGCTGGGGCGATCGCACTGACAGTGCAGCGCCACTTCGATTTGCCCTGCCACTGACAAGTCAGCCGTCAGGGGAGCCGACGTGTAGGTCACCACATCACTGCGACTGTCGATCGCGCCGCGATCAAATACCCCCGAGGGGATCGCCGCATGGCCGCCTAATGATGGCACCGGTCGCCAAGGGTCGTGAACCCAAGTATCGAGGTTGGAGACGTCAGGGGCCGTTGGGCGATCGACGGCAGGAATAGTGGGCTGGAAAATGAATTTGCCGTCTTCCTGATCCATCGCGGCGAGCCCATTGCTGGCTAGCCGACAAAGTTGCGTTTCTTGCCCCCAGGTGGGCTGCGATCGCCAGCGGTTAGGCCCCATCTCAAACAGATGCAGGGGCGTTTGTTGCCAACTCGGTGGGGTGTCCTCCTGCAGCCAATGCGCAAACCACTCAACTTGCAAACGATCAACCGGACTGTTCGCTGCTGGCCCAAAGTCTCGTCCGCCAGCCTGACGCCCCCAAGGAATATGCCCCCAAGGGCCAATCCACAAGGGCTGGGGATATTGGCTCCGCTCGACTAGTTCGCCATGCAGCCGCAGGTCGCCTCGCAGATAGGGGTCAAACCAGCCGCCGATATGCAGCATGGGCAAATCAACCTGATCGAGCTGTGGCGTGATGCCCTGCCAATAGTCAGCGGCGGGGGGATGCTTCAGCCAATCGTGCAAGAACGAGTCCGGAGCATATTGCTGGATTACCGCTGGACAGGCGGGTGTTTCGTCATGGATGGGCAATTGGCGTGAGGCTTGGTACAGGTGGTGAAACGCTGCGGCATCGCCGCGCAAGCGCGCTGTTTCAGCCGCGAGTTGAATGGCCCACCCCATCCCTGCCTGCAATAAGAAAGCCCCGTTTTCGTAGGCCCAATCTTCATCCGGATGGTAACCGACCATCGCGGGGGCGATCGCCTTCAAAGCAGGGGGACGGGCGGCAGCGGCGAAAAGCTGCGTCATGCCCTGGTAAGAAAAGCCATACATGCCCACCCGACCGTTGCTTTGCGGCAAGGTGGCTGCCCAGGCCACCGTGTCAAACCCATCGTCAATTTCATGTTTAAACAGGTGGAATGCGCCTTCCGAGGTGCCCCGACCTCGCACATCTTGAATCACGACGATAAACCCCTGGGCGGCATACCAAGTCGGGTGGGCGTAGACAACGGTAGAGGCAATGGCGCGTCCGTAGGGTTGTCGCATGAGTAAGACGGGAAACGTACCGATCGCATCAGGGCGATAGACATCGGCCTCTAATCGCACGCGATCGCGTGTCCACATTGATCTGCTTTCCTTCGGATGGACGGAATATCGTCTCGCCATTGGCTGGGCTCTGTATTGCTTTGCTTAGAGTGTAGAGACTGATCGTCTGAGCCTGGTAGTTTTAGTCTCACGATGCCTACAGGATGAGAACAAGAGAACTGCAGAGGGTGGCTTGCTGCGGCTGACGCGGTGTTTGTCAGGGCATGCTCAAGTCATCCGGCTGGTGGATTCGACTAGCCGCAGTGCATCTGCCACGAGGCGACGGGCAAATTGTCGTTAATGTGCCGCATTACTCCCGCCTCAACGTTGCCCCAAAATCTGTCGACCTCTAGCTGAAACCCTTAGAACGAGGGCACTGAAGTCAAGCCAAAGATTCTTGTCGAGAGTGCGACCTTTCCGTATTTTCCGGGAAGTCTTAATACAAATCTGTCTCCTGGCAGTACTTTTAACCTCGCCCTCTCTTGTGCGTAATTTGTGGCGAATCAGATTACTCTGTGAGTACTCAAGGCTTTTGTGAGGGTGACTATTTGCGCCTTTTACCCAACCTCAGCAGGCCTTGGCTAAGCGGTTGATCTCTCAACGCAGCGAGATATCAGGCAGAACATGATCGGGATAGGACTTTTTAGCTAATGCACATTCTGGTGATCCATTCAGAGTATGAAACTCGTCGTCGTCTTTATCAGTTGCTCACTGCCGAAGATTACGATGTCACACTCTGGGAGGATGATCCTGAGACGATCGATCTGACTCAACTCAGCGAGCCGACATTAATTATCGGGGAATGGAAACAAGAAGCCAAGGCTGAGGGTCTCTCTGCTTGGCTGAGCCTTAAAGCCAGCACTGACGTTCCTCCTATTTTTTGTCTGATGCTGATTCCTCAAAACAGTCTGGCGCAATATACGTCTGTGCTGGCCAATGGCGCAGATGACTGGTTATCGCATCCGGTCGACCCTGTCGAGCTAAGGGCGCGGGTGCTGGCGGGTAAACACATTTTAAAAATCAAGCAAGAGCTGCAAGATCAAACTCAGCTGCTGAGGGCTGAGCTGGCCGAAGCTGAGGCCTATGTGCGATCGCTGCTCCCCAATGACCTAACCGAAAAAGTGCCGATCAATGCGCGGTTTATTCCCTCTCGGTTGTTAGGGGGTGACTGCTACGACTTCTACTGGCTCGACCCCGATTATTTGGTGATTTATCTACTGGATGTCTCCGGTCACGGTCTGGGCTCCGCCCTGCTATCGACGTCGGTGCTGAATATGCTGCGATCGCAGTCGCTGCCTGACGTCAACTTTTATCGACCGGAAAAGGTGCTCCAAGCACTCAATGAAACGTTCCAGATGAACGATCAAAACGAAAAATATTTCACCATGTGGTACGGCGTCTACAACCGCGCCAACCGGCAATTGCTCTATGCCAGTGCTGGCCATCCGCCCGCCGTGTTGATTTATAGCCAAGACCAACAGCCGCAAACTATCGAACCGCTGAAAACCTCAGGCTTGCCCATTGGCATGTTGCCAGACATTCAATACCACTGGCAGCGGTGTTTAATTCCCCCTGCCAGTCGGCTTTATCTCTTTAGCGACGGCGTTTATGAGATTAAACAGCACGACCAGACCATGATGAATCTGAACGATTTTCTCGATATTTTGGCAACTCATACTGCTGATCAAACGATTGATGACATTTTGAAGCAAGTCAACGATCTCACTATGGATAGAACCTTTTCTGATGATTTGTCGCTGCTCGAAGTACATCTAGATTGAGAATCTGAAGTTATCTTCAGCACCGCTAGTTTGGCCAGGCAGCTGTTCCTTCGGGCCATGTGTCAGATACTTAGCATCCGTTTGATCACTAAGACGGTTGAATTGAGCGTGACGAAACGGCCACAAAAAAGCTCACCATAAAAGATGAGCTACTGGGGTGTATTAAGCGAGAACAAGATCAAATCTTGGGATTTATCGGCTGGGTTAAAGCTAGATATAAAGTGAGTGCAGCGCCAATCGGATGCCCTACGACTCGGCTTAAGTTCGTGACGCCAGCTGATCAATGATGACGGCGACTGAGGCGGCAAACAGGGTAATGGCGATCGCCACCCACGGACTTTGCCCTTGGGCAACTGCCAAAGAGGTAATGATGCCTGCCCCTAACGCGGCAGTCACCAAAGATCCCCAAACATCTTTCTCTTGTTTCTGATACATAGAAGCTGCGGGCAAAAAGAGTATAAACAGCCTTCAACGTATCACCTTGAAATGGCAGATCTATATTTGCTTTGAGTAGATGATACTAAGGTTAAACTTGAGATAAGCTTCTTAACAAAGCGCCGTTTTGCAGCGAGACTCGATGGTCGAATCGCTGGTTTGCCACGAGTCTACATTCAATAATGCGATGGTTTAAGGTCTCTGCACTTAAAAAGCATCCCTCGGATGAAAGCATTTTCTGCCTTGGTCTGGCACGATTCACGCTTAGCGATCGGAATACTTTTTGGGAGTACCGCCCTCGGCTAAAGTTTTGGTTGGGGCGATTGCGATCGGCAATTTTCAATCTTTGACTATTGGATAGCGTTCTCTCTGGGGTGCGCTACATAACCTGGAGAGAATGGGGGAGAAACCGCTGAGGATGGATTGACGGACATGTTTACGATGTCGCTCCGCGATCGCTGGCGGATGGACTTTAGCACAAGCGATCGCAAGTCAGTACGGGAAGCAATCCGGAAACAATCATGTGAATTTTGGTGAAAACCCAAGAATTAATGAGAAGCCTGAGAACACGATGGGCAAAATCTTGATATGCGTCAGCGATTAACAAAACCCGCTTGCGCTAACCATAAAAGCCCCAAATGTAGATGATTTTTCATCTGCATTTGGCTCGTTTATTACAGAGTAGTCAGATTGCTCGAAATCTCAGTGATTGTGACGATTGACTTAAGCAACTTTGTGCAGACGAGCTTCATTATTTTCGGCGATTTATCCTTTGGAGACATTTTTTGATTATGCTTTCAACCTTTAGTCAAGCAGCTGCTCAAGCTGATGGTCGGTTTCTCAATGATCAGGAACTACAAGGCTTAGAGGCATATGTCGAATCTTTTTCGGCGCGTACTCAGACCTATAAAACTTTGGGTAGTCAAGCAGATGAGCTGGTACTTCGGTCTTTGCGTAAGCTGGCTCAGACCCATCGTCAAGAAGTCGTGACCCACAGCGCCAAATGTAAGCGCGATATGGATTGTGCCCTGAAAGAAATCGCGCGAGCAGTGCTGTTGGACGAGCCAGATGGGTTTAAGCAAGATTTCTCTTTATGGATGGAAAATATTACCCGAGCCGTTCATACCAATCATGCTGCGTCGCGGGCCTATAGTTGTCTCAAGGAGGAGATTCGCACCGCCCTCCCTGCTAATCAGGCAGCATTAGTAACACCGTACCTAGATGAGCTGATCACAGCATTTTCGGGCCATTGATTACCGGCAGACGCTGAGCAGTGAGCCAGGCACAAATCAGGGCGATTTGCTCTGGCTCTAGAAAGTCGGGCATTTGGGTGCACGTTTGCCTCGGTCAAGCCAGACAGGCAGCGGCAATTTATCCCGCGATCGCGACTTTCTGGGATCTATTTGGGATATTTAGAGCAACGCTTCATGACGCGGGTTGAACACTTCAATTGATGCAAAAGGTGTGGTCATGCATCAATTGGGAACTGTAGGACGTAAAACTCTGGGCCGAGGGTTTTGAGACAGTGTTGGGGAGCTGATTTGCCTGACAAGAGGCGATTTCAGCGCAAATGCTTTAGCTTAGTTACAAGGGCTTGTCGAAGCTCCTTAGACTGCGAGTATGATTGGGTGCTAACCGTTTTGCGAGTTTATTAAGGCTATCTCAATGACAGCTCCAATAGCTGGCAAAACAGCGAGTTCAGTCCCTCACTGAGTTCATGAAACGGTGCGACAATATCTGTCTCCGAGGTTGTTGTGCCTAATTGATGACACTCTCTAGATCACCGATTGACTCAGTTCTTGAGCTGGCAACTGTCTTGAGGTGAGAGTCCCCTCTTGACCTTGGGGCACCGAAGCCTTGGATAACTGGCAGGCCCCGACTACTCTATAGAACTTGCTTGGTCGCTGGCCTACGCGCTTAAACCGCTTTTGAACAGCCAGAAGCTATGCCCACTGACCCGATGAGACGCATGATCGAAGAGACAACCGCCGCATCTTCTTCAGTGACGTCTGAGCTGCTGTATGAAGCGTTGGATGCCGTGCCGACGGCAGTCTATATCAAAAACCGGAATCATCACCTGCTATTTGTGAACGATGCCTGTTGTGAGCTTTTGGGCCGATCACGCGCGGAGCTGCTCAACGTTTCTGAAGCAGAAATTCTATCGGCAGCGACAGGGCAGAGCCTGCCGCATCAAGACGCAGCGGTTTGGCAGGGCCAACTAGCAACCGCCTCGGTTGAAATCTTAGCTACTCCAACGTCAGCCCACGCAGAGGGGCAGCCGCTGACTCGCCGCACACAGCTTGCTGCTGGCGGTCAAGCGCTGATGTGCTTTTTAGAGGTCGCGTTACCAACGCCTCCCCTGGCGGCTAGCGTCGCCATCCCTTCGCTTTGGCAAATGCCCCAACTGCAGGCGCTGTTGGCCAATGTACCCGCTGTGATTTATCAGCTCTGTCGGCAGCCTGATGGGCAGGTGCAGTTTACCTTTGTGAGCCCTGGTGCCAATGAAATCTTTGGCGTGGCTGCTAGGGCCATTCTGGTGAACGCGGAACAAATTTTGCAGCTATTGCACCCGCTCGATCGCCCGGCATTTGATCATTCACTAGCGGAATCAGCCGCGACGTTGACCCCCTGGCATTGGGAAGGACGCTACTACAAGCCTGATGGCAAAGTGGGGTGGATTCAAACCGCTGCCCGCCCCCAGTCTTTGCCTCGGGGGGCCGTCGTTTGGGACGGCTCGATTATGGATGTGACGAGTCGCAAGCAAGTGGCCGCAGCCACCATTGAACAGGCGGTCATGGCTCAGGCTCTAGCGGATAATGAAACCCGTTTTCGCACCCTGACCGAAACCATTCCTGGGGCAATTATGCAGCTGCGGGTGCACGATCGCGGCTACGTCATCGATTTTGTCAGCGATCGCATTGAAGCGATTACTGGCCTCACGCCCGCGCTGCTTACGACCGATGCCCACGCCTGGTTTGAACAAATGCATCCGGCCGATCATCAGCGGCTGCAGGAAACTATTGATACTGCTGTCACGACGGTGAGTGCCTGGCACTTTGAAGGACGGCTCACGACACCCACAGGGGAAACCCGATGGTGGCGCATTGATGCGCTGCCAGAGCCGCAAGCGGGGGGAGAGATCGTTTTCTGTGGCGTCGTGCTGGATGTGACTGACCGTAAAACGATTGAAGAAGCCTACCAAGAACACGATCGTCAATTGCGGATGGCACTGCAGGTCTCGGGTATGGGGGTCTGGACTTGGGATATGGCCACCGATCAGATGATCTGGACAACGGAACCCGGTACGTTATTTGAGGTCTCGGCGGTCAGCTTTTGTGACACCTTTGATGCCTATCTGCAAAATGTGCACCCGAGCGATCGCGACTTGGTCAAAGCCGCTGTGAGCCAGGCCGTTAAAGATGGGCAAGACTATCAAATTGAATATCGGCTGTTGTTGGGCGACGATACTGTGCTCTGGATTGGTGAACGAGGCGGCGTGTGGCGCGACCTCGATGGGATGCTGCAGGGCCTCATGGGCACGGTGCTTGACATCACCGATCTCATGACAGCGAGTGCCGCCCTGAAGGAAAGTGAGGAACGAAATCGGACGCTGATCAACAACATTCCCGGCGCGGTCTATCGCTGCAAAGCGGATCAAGATTGGACGCTGATTTTTCAGAGTGAGGCGATCTTTGAGGTGACTGGTTATGCCGTTGATCATCCGATTCACCACGAAGACTGGCGACTGATTCATCCCGATGATCGCGATCGCGTAAATCAGGAAATTACCGCCGCGATCGCTCAGCGGCAACCCTTTGAAGTGGAATATCGCTTGCTGCATGCCGATGGCAACGTCCGCTGGGTGCTGGAAACGGGCCAGCCCATCACTGACGGGACGGGCACTGTCCAGTTAATCGACGGTGTGTTGACAGACATTACCCGCCGCAAGCAATCGGAGACTCGCCTGCAAGAACTCGCGAATCGCGAAGGGCTGATCAACCGCATCTCTACCCAGATCCGGGAGTCTTTGGAACTACAGCCCATTTTGCAAACGACTGTGCAAACAGTGCGGCAACAGCTGGCAACCGATCGCGTAGTGGTCTATCGCTTTCGCACCGACTGGACAGGGGAAGTGATTGTCGAAGATGTGGCGTCGCCCTGGCGGTCAACCCTGGGTGAAATTGGGACGGATAATTGCTTTCCCAGTGGATTGGCCCAATATTACGAAGCCGGTCAGGGACGGGCGATTGATGACATTTATCAGACTGGGTTTGATTCCTGTCATATTCAGTATCTGGAAACCCTGCAGGTGCGAGCCAACTTGATTGTGCCAATCTTGTTGAAAAAGCAGCTCTGGGGGCTTTTGATTGCCCATGAATGCCGTGGTCCTCGCCATTGGACGGAGAGCGAGATCGAGCTGTTAGCGGCGCTGGCAGGGCAGGTCGGGTTGGCCATCGGCCAAGCTGATCTGTTTCAACAGGCGACGGAAAATGCCACTCGGGCGCGACAACAAGCTGCCGACCTGCAAGCTACCCTGGCAGAACTCCAGCGTACCCAAGCCAAACTGGTGCAGACCGAGAAGATGTCGAGTCTAGGACAGCTAGTCGCGGGTGTGGCCCATGAAATCAACAATCCCGTTAGCTTTATTGATGGCAACATCTTGCATGCCGCCGACTATGCCCAAGATCTGCTCAAGTTGACTGAGCAGTATCAAGCGACCTATCCGAATCCCCCAGAAGCGTTGGCGCAGCTAATTGCCCAGGTCGATCTTGACTTTCTTGCGGCTGACTTTCCCAAACTGTTGGACTCAATGCGGGTGGGGGCAGAGCGCATTAAAACTATCGTGGCTTCCCTACGCACCTTCTCGCGGATGGATGAAGCCGAAATCAAGGCCGTCAATATTCATGATGGGTTAGACAGCACGCTGATGATTTTGCAGCACCGTCTCAAAGCGGCTGGCGATCGCCCCCAAATTAGCTTGACGCGACATTACGGCGATTTACCCCTGGTGGAATGCTATGCCGGTAAACTCAACCAGGTATTTATGAATTTGATCAGCAATGCGATTGATGCAATCGAAGAGCAGATAGCCACTGATAAACAAGGACAGCCGCCGACCATTACTATTACAACTGAGGCGTTGCCATCCGATCAGATTCGCATCAGCATTAGTGACACTGGCCCCGGCATTGCGGCAGCCAAACGGCAGCACATTTTTGAACCCTTTTACACGACGAAACCGATCGGCAAAGGAACGGGTATTGGTCTTTCGATCAGCTATCAAATTGTCACCGAGCATCACCACGGCACTTTAGACTGTGAATCGCAAGCGGGTCAGGGCACCACCTTTCACGTCACGATTCCCGTGCAGCAGGGCACTACCTAACGCGGTCTCGCTCAGCTGTTAGTCGGTTACTCAGCCAAATTTCCGCTAGGAAGTTGCTTGAAAATAATGTACAGATCGTAGGGGTTTGGCACTGCCAAACCCCTACTACAGAAAACGTTTCCACAAATGGGATGTTATTTAAGCGCAGATCCCTTAGGGTATCCATACCGGCGAGTGCGTCATCGCCTCGCGTGGCGCGCCGAGGTTAACCTCAGAAGTGCTTACCCGACAGCATTCCAGCGCCAGTCTTAAACTGGAGTGATTAGCTGTTAACGAGTGGTTCCAGCGGCCGCACTTTCAGTCTTGTCAGCAGTCTGTTCCTCTGAGCTTGCCCCTTGCACGATCAAGACAGAACTTGTCGCATGGTGCATGACGTAATTACTGACGCTGCCGAGTAGTAACTCGGTGAGGCCTGACCGACCACGATTGCCGACCATAATGAGATCGGCGTCCCAGCTCTTGGCGACGTCACAAATGATGCGACCGGGGTCGCCTGCAGTTTGCGTGAACTCGGTTTTGATGCCCTGCTCTGTCGCTTCTGTCGCAAACGCTTGAAGTTCTGCAAGACCTTCTTGCTCGTAAGCGGCCCAGCGTTTTTGATAGGTATCCCAAGCCACGCTGTCAGCGATGGGATAATAGGTGTGATAAGCCCGCACAGGCAGTCCTGGACTATTGTCTTCATAGGCTGACAGCGCATGCACGATCATCAAATCGGCTTTGCTTGCTTTTGCCATCTCAATCGCTTTTCCGAGCAGATAAGTCCGAAAGGGGGAATGATCTAGCGCAACTAAGATCTTGCGATACATAACAGCCTCCATGAAAGTCCACATCAGTTGGAGGATCAGCAATACCGAGTGACACTGGCCCGTTAGGTGTGTTTGGTCTGCCGTCGTTGGGCAACATGCAGACCTGAAGCTTAAACCAGAGGCATCACTGGCCCATGCAGAAGAGAATTGCTGCCATCATCAAAACTCTTCCGTATCTTGATCTTAAAGGAGGCATTACGGTTCTATGAGAGTGCTTAACATGCGATCGCATCTCTCAAAGAAATCATATTTTTATTCCTAACGAAGCTTCCCCACTTTCCCCACTGGCGGTGGTTTGAGGCTATGGTTTGAGTGCGTCATCCAAAACTTGACGAGCCGTTTCAGCCTGCGATCGCGCATCACGATATTTCAAGTTACTCTGAGCAAAGCTCTTGAGCGTTTTGAAGCCATCTTTTAGTTCAGTCACTTGGGCTTCAGTGATTGCTTCATCGATAAAGAGCAAATCGATCAATTTCCTGATTCGCAGGGCGTCTGCTCGCGAGTCCTGCATCTTCATTTTCAACGTGGCCAAGTGGCTCAAGACTTGTACAGCCTCGACGACTGCGTCTTCTTGGCTTTTGACATCGGAGGTCGTTTCAGGCGTTTTCACTTCAATAAATTGCTGAGGGTCAAATCCGTTAGCCAGGTTGGTCGGCAATTTGCCATCGTCCATCAGGTCTACCAGCTGATCCATCGCTTTTTCTCGCGCCTTGCGAGAATCTTTGCCGGATACCGCTAAAATCACTTCTGGACTCTGAGCCAGCGTATATTGCACCATGGCGGCCACCAAATAGTTCTTATGAACTATCTCAGGATAGCCCACCCTGTCGCTCAGTAACTTGGCTCACTGTAAAGTTTTACATCTGGGCCGGTAATTACCGGGGCGATCACAAGTTTTCGTCAGTGGGTGGCGATCATCAATACGATGAGGATCCTCCTGTGCTGCCAGACGCCAAAATTAGGACAGGCCATGAGTCCGTACTTGAGGCTGGCCTAATTTTAGTTCTACATAGCTTGAAGGGACTTGTGCTCAGCCCGCTTTTATTTGTGGGGAAAATGTGCCTGATAAGGTTTAACCTCAGGGCTTTGGGATGTTAGATTGATGGCACGTGCCTAAGATTGATCCGTAGGTTCTTCGCCCTCGACCGCTGGAGTGGGGACCGGAGGGGTCGCTTCGCCTTCGGTGGTGGCTTCGCCTTCTGCTGGTTTCTCTTCTGGCTGGTCTTTGGCGAGTTTGGCTTGGGCCCGTTCTTCGCGTTTCTTGCGTTCGGCCTCTAAAACCTCTGCCATGAGTGCTTTGGCTTGCCCCATCTTTTCAAGGTTGCTGCGATAGAGCTCAATGTCTTTCTGCAGCTTGTCAAAGGAAATTGACAGAGATTCTGCGGCTTCTTTCATAAAGCCCATCATCTGCTCTTTGTCTTCGGCCAGGTCGGGTGCGATTTTTTGTGCCAGGGTATAGAAGCCAATGCCAAAAGCGCGGCTATATTTGAAGCGATCGCGCTCAGCTACTCCCTTCAACATGCCCGATAGCCCTTCTGCTCCGGCCGCGTCTAATTGGTCTAGTGTGCTTTTCAGGTCATCTAACGATATCCCTTCGGCGGCACTCAGCGCCGATTGAGCGTCGTTGCGATATTGCTCAGGAGTGGACTCAACCGCCAGACATAAGGCTGTGAAGAGCTTGTCAATGTCCTCTTCCGGACGATAGCCCTCCATAAAGGTGTCATAGGTGGTGACAATTCCGAGAGCATAAATGGGGTCATGGACAAAACTGTCGCTGACAGAGAGAAGATGCATCTCCACCATGAGTTCCTCGATCACGCGGCGATAGACCGACGTGACGGGACGGCTGAAGTTTTTATAAAAAGTGCGTTTGGTGTCAGAAACAGTGCGGACGTTGCTCACAGAACTTTGCCGAGAATACAGCTATACCATTCTCACCTTTAGAAGTCGGTTTGCCAAGTTGAAGCCCAAAGTTGCGGCAATTCTCCGGCTGAATTCTCGGCACTATTTTTAAAGTCCAGAAGGGTTTGAGGGTGAGATCCTCCCAACAAAAATAGGGATGCTTCTAGCCGCCCATAGAAGGGTGCCAAGTTCGAGACTATCGCTCTCAAGATGTCTCGGGTGACTTGCTCATCATCGCTCAGACTGAGCCATCGCCGATTGAGGCCATTTCCTGTGGGCTTGGCTGAGCTGCATCCTCCCAAGATGGAGGTTGAAGCGACGAAATTATAGTGAACATTACTGGATGCTCGAACGCCGCTATGCTTTCCCAAACAGACATGGTATGGTCATAAATCCTAGGGCGATTAGCACAGTGGTAGCGCGCTTCCTTCACACGGAAGAGGTCACTGGTTCGAACCCAGTATCGCCCATCGTTACTTACCCCCCCTACAGTCATTGAACGGGCCAGAACCACCTTCAGCTTGCCCTCCGACATCTCGGTGTAGTCCTTGATAGGCAAAGGGTTTGCAGAAAGCTGACATGGCATTTAAGCCTTTGGGCTTGCTCTCCCGGTTAGAGATACGAGGAGTATCGATGGGATAGCGAAAGACCACCCCAATCGACATCTCCCGCTCCACGTTAGCGGCGAACTGGATACGTTGGTGATCGCTTTGGGGTCGATCCCAGCTTTGCATGACATGGCGTCTTATTGCTTCGAAGCAACAGTGGATGCTTTAGAGGCAAAAGGGGGGCCTAGACCTCTCTTTGGCAAGGAAAGGGGGCGGAGGTGGTGAGATTTTGTCAGATGCAAAACTCCAAGTCTGACTCTGAATGAGGTTTATCTCAAGTGCCGATGGCTAGGAGTTTGCATCAGAGCGGTTTAACGGCTGTTTGTGGCTCTTGGTTTCGAAGTTTGCTTGGATAATTCATGGGACTTCTCTTGAGTGCGCGCAATCGCTGGGGATTGTAGGGTGCTGATGATGCGATCAATATCCAATGTTGCAGACTCAGATAAAAGATTTTGAGGAGTGGCGATCGGAGATGACAGCATCAAGTTGCCAGAGCGAGCCAAAATCGCCCCTGAATTCTGGTGCTGAGTGGTACTGGGAGCACGGTTTTGTGAGGCAATATGGGCTGTTTTGGGTGCCACTGAATGGGGCTCTGGTGATTCGACAACGCTGGGAGAGCCCGTCGCCGTAACGTCGTCAGGACGTTGGGGTGCAGCTTCCAGCGCAATGGGTGCATCTTGAGTAGTCTCAGAAGTTACGGGGCTACGGTCTCGTGAGGCGATATGAGGGGCTCTCGGTGCGGCTGAACTGAACTCCGGGGACTCTGCCACACTCGGAGAGACCGTCGCCGTAATGACCGGAGGTGTCGAAGATAAGACCTGAGGTGCTGGCAAATTGTCACTGGAGGATACCTGAGTTGCCGGAGGCGGGGCTGGTAACTCGGACAGTCGCTGTTGCCTGTAAACTCTGCTGGAAACGCCTGATTGACTGGCACTGGCAGTAAAACGAGGTGCGGATGAAAGGTTGTCATGCCTTCTACCCAGAGATGGTAGTTCCGCTTGATCCGTTTGCACAGTTGACGACGATTCAGGAATTAAGCTTGGCGTCGCTGAAATTTCTAGGTCAGGAAACTGAGCCTGAAAATCTTCTAATGTTGGCAGTTGAGCGGCATCTTCCGCAGAGTCAGATTGAATGGAAGACTGAGCATCCGCTCCACTTAACAACATGGAACCGATACCGATAGTCAAGGCCAGTCCCCCCAGTCCCTTGCCGCCAACTTCTAGCCACTGAGGCGAGAACGATTTAGACGACACAGACGATTGAAATAAGGGTTTAGATGCCCGGGGGTAGCCCGTAACCAGATAAGGATTGGGATAAGCAAGCCGGCCAGAAGCCGCCAATCGGTTCGCGTTGGGTGAGAAGGATGAGGCAACAGAAGTCATAGGTTTCAGAGTTGAGAATTACGGTGAATTTGCGGCTCTATCGAATAGAGGATGCTGCTCGGTCGCGAGCGACCTTGAAAAATCTTGCTTGACAAGGCTTTTGTCGATCCGCAAGGTTTTTGGCATGGGGAATCCTGTAGGCTCGAATTGACTTAAGTAAAAAATCCGTTGATCTAAACAAGCTCAGAGGCATTAGGACACTTTCGAGAATTCAAATAGCCTTTGCTTTGGCAATAAAGGAAGTTTGGGAGGCATTTCTTTGGCAATAAAGCCAATCAGCGGCAAATTAGATATCCAGACTTTTTCAAGCGTTTCTTCTAACTGGTAAGACTTAACCGCACCCAGATGAGAAAGCAATGCTAGACCGTTTGTTTCTGCGGCGATTAAGCCAGCATCGGCATATTGAGTAAAAGGAGGACAGTTGAAGATTACCAGGTCAAATTCTGCTTGAGCTTGTTTGATGAGCTTTCTGATGTTGTGGGATAACAGCAGCTTGGCTGGGTCGCGGGCCGTCTGGCCAGTCGTCATGAAAAACAAATTGTGCTCCATGGGCGACCGATGGTAAACCTCTTTTAAGCTCAGGTCTTGGGCCAAAAGATTACTAAATCCCCTTTTGTTGGGTAATCCTAAAGACTTATGGAGATAAGCCCCCTCTAAATCAGCATCGATCAGCAAGACTCGATGTCCCATTTCTGCTGCCATCCAAGCAAGATAAGTCGCTGTGGTGGAATCAGCTAATTCCTCATCGACAGAACTCAATGCTAAAGAGTAAAACGAACCTTCTTCACTCGCTTGCTGTATGTTGATTGCCAGCGAGCGAAAAGCTTCTCTCAGGTCAAAAATGTCATCATTTGGCAAAGAGCCGTTACTTGCCCCTTTGCTGACAGATTTTGGCTGATTTAAGCCTGAGGCAGAGCTAGGAATAACGGGTGGAAACAGGGTCAGCAAGTATTCTTCGTCATCGCCTCGTCCTACTGCTTGGTTGTAAGGAATCAAACCTAAAATGGGCACTGGTGTAATCCGCTTGATATCTTTGGGAGAATATAAAACTCCTTTTTGAGCATCGAGTAAAAAGGCTAAGCCAGTCCCCAGAAGGACTCCCAAGATACCTCCTAGAACTAGGCTATTAGTCAAACTTTCTGTGCTTGCTGAGAGGGTGGGGGGCGTGACCAGTTCCCAGGGTAGTTCTCGTTGAGCTGCTTCAATCTGTAGAGTTTCTCGACGCTCTAAAAGTTGATTCAAGTTATTAATGGCGATCGCCAAATCTCTTTCTAAATCGGTGAACTGACGACTAACACTGGCTAAGGTATCGACATCAACATTAAGCGAATCGAGGGTTGCTTCGAGGGCAGCTCTCTGGGTATTTAACAGTTCAATTTCGGTCAGCAATTCACGCTGCACGTTGGCCCCCTCACGAGCCAGTAGGTTTAAGAGGTTATTACGTTCCTCAATTAAGACCTGCATGTCTGGACTGGCATCTAAAAATAGGGTTGAAGCTTCGGCAATTTGGCTATCCAAATCGAGCAAATTAGAGATTAAAGCTTGATAGCGACCACTCTCACTCAGCGCTGGTGAAACTGAGGTATCTTGAGGCCGTTGGGCTAATTCCTGCCTCAGATCGTCGTACAAACTGACTTTTTGATCGAGTTCTACCAACAGCGCTAGATATTGACTATCAAAATTGTTGATCTGCTCATTCAATTGCCCTCCCCGTGCTTCCGGGGTGATCAAATTATTGTTTTGACGGAGGGCTTCCAAGTCCGCTTCCAGGCTTTCTACCCGCTGCCGCACGTCTGGCACCTTTTCATTGAGGAAATCCAGCCCCTGACGGATATCTCTCTGGCGGGAGGCCAGGCCATAGTCTAGGAAAGTTTTAGAAATTAATTCGGCCAGGTAGCGGGTTTCTTCACGAGATGCACCCTCCAATGTTGCACCGACAATTCTGGAATCTTCAGTCGTCCGTAGATTCAGGCGCTCGCGAATCGAGGAGTAGCAGCGTCGTTGGTGTTCTTCCTCAGAAACCCCAGTGTTCGACGAGGCGAGCGTGCAGTTCGCAATCTCCTCTTCCATCGACTTCACCACCACCGGCTGTAGCACTCCCGGCCCAGTGAGAATGCGAGCTTGATCTTCAAGCGATAGGGAAGTTTGCTTTTGGTTAGGAGTGGTGTCTGTGATCGACGTTTGGATGACCTCGGTTTCCGCACTGAGGGGCTGAATCAAAATGTCAAACCTAGCGGTGTAGGTCGGAGGGCTGAAATAGGCTCTCGCCCCTGCAACTCCGGCACAGGCGGTGGTGATAGCGGCAATCAGCCCGATATGCCGTTTAAGGGTCGACAGAATGCTGCCTAAATCGATACCTCCTTCTGGGTTGGCATTTGCCGGTGGATTGGGATTAGTGGCAATAGAAGACTGCATCGGCTGGGCTGTCACTCCTGAATTTTCGAAATTGAGATGAACTAGTCAAACAGGTTAAGGAAGCGGAAAGGAGCTCCCAAAATAAAGAGAAAGTCAGCAATCGGGCTGGCGATCGTGCCTAACGTATCTGAGAAATCGGCTAATCCCGAGGTGCCGACAATAATAATGTCGTTGTTTTGCAGGACTGGGTTTCCGTCTTCACTAATTCCTTGGGCAAAGTCAACATTCAGTTCCCTTTGAGTGACTGTACCGTCGGGGTTTAGTCTCACCAGGCCCACCACATCCTCTCGGGCTCGGGTATTAAACCCGCCTGCGGCCAATACGCCTTGATTTAAAGGAGTATTAGGAGGAACTTCGATTTGACCGGGCCGCCTGACTTCACCAACTACATTGATCCGAATGGAGTTGGGCGAGAAGGTGGCGGCGGCGGTTTGAGAAGCTTCTTCTGCCGGTATGGCCGCAGTCGCTGTCGGAATGATGACGGTATCGCCTTCTTGCAAAATCGCGTTTTGCTGCAAATCACCCGTTTGTAGCAAACTCCACAAATCAACAGTGAAAGACTGTTGATCGCCGTAACGGGGCGTTCGGCGCACTTCGACTTGGCGAATGTTAGCCAAAGGCTTAATGCCCCCTGCCACCTGAATGGCATCGGTTACGGTCACAGCATTACCATCGCCCCCTTCTCCACCGGGCACACCGGCATCGCCGGTGCGGGTAGAGCCGCCTCTAAGTCGATAAGGGCCAGGCCGAAAGACTTCGCCAACCACGGCAATGTTAATCGGCGCGGTGACATCAGCATAGAAGTTGGCATCGGCTACCAAAGCGCTTTCGTCTAAGGGCACCAGGGTAGAAGGGATAAAAACACGATCCCCGTCGCGCAGCACAATATCCTGGCTCAGGTTTCCAGTCGTCAGCAATTCCCAGAGATTGGCCTGCAATACTCGCGTCTGGCCACCTTCGCGGCGGGTGATTTGCACGTTTCTCAGATCAGCACTGGGGGTAATCCCGTCGGCCGTTTGTAGTAAGCGTGTCAGGGTCGGATAGCTGCCGTTATCTTCTCCTAATACGTAGGAACCAGGCCGGTTGATTTCGCCTGCAATGCCAATTTCTAAGGGGCGGCGGCTAACCAGATTAAGGGTAACGATGGGGCGGCGTAAAAGTTGGCTGTAGGCATTAGAAATAGCCGCTGTGGCCTGCTCGATGGTGAGTCCATCCACGGCGATCGCGCCTACCAGTGCCAAGTTCAAGCGACCATCCACCTGAACTTCATAGGTGCCACTGTATTCTGGCAAACGGAATAGAACTACCTCAATCTGGTCTCCAGCTCCTAAAACATAGGAGTTCTCGACGACTGGGAGCGCGGAAAGTCTGGTAGGGGAAGCAGATTCACTTTGAGCCGGTAGTGATGATGACTCGAGTTGTGATCTGCCACTGGGCATATTTTGAGCCAGAGTTGTGCGGGGCAGCAGGGCTCCGCAGCTAGCCCATGCTAAGCAAGTACTCATCAGTGCCAATGAAGGCTTAGTCCCCCATCTCAGAAAGCCCATCCAAGCATTAGCCATGTTAGAAACCTCTCAGATA
>ERZ1740065.382-NODE-382-length-23388-cov-7.881327_pt1 | contig 23388 bp, 11 predicted proteins | sample MGYA00581738_ERZ1740065 | MGnify/ENA primary metagenome ERZ1740065 (study PRJEB43018, sample SAMN04849749) | marine metagenome | isolation source: floating plastic debris | place: Pacific Ocean | collected 2008-09-01 | study: EMG produced TPA metagenomics assembly...
GGGCCATTGACCTGGTGATGCATGTGCAGGGGGTGGAGTTTCGCTCAGCGGTGGAATGGCTCTCTGGGCAGGACCTGTCGGCAGTGCCGGTGATTGCCCCAATACGTCAGTCGGAAACTGAGGCAGAACCTAAGCGGTTGGAGATGCCTGACACCAATGAGCATCGATGGGCGGGGGTGAAGGAGTATTTGGTGAATCGGCGCAAGCTACCGGAGGCGTTGGTTGACCGGGTGCATGAGAAGGGGCTGGTGTATGCGGATGACCATCAAAATGCGGTGTTTGTGCGTCATGGCTTGCAGGGCGGTGGCTGGCAGCGGGGTGAGGTGACGGGGGCCAGTCTGCGGGGCACCTGGGGGGAGCACAATAGCTATCATCGGCTGGTGCCAGGGTCGGTGCGGGAGTGGGGCTGGTTTCGGATTGGCACGGGTCAGGGGCCAGTGCAGCGGGTGCTGCTGACGGAATCACCCATTGATGCGATGTCGTTGGCGGTGCTGGATAAGGAGCGGCAGCAGGGTGGGGTGACGGTGTATCTATCTACCGATGGGACGGGTGGGGTGCCAGTGGAGGCGCTGAAGGCGGTTTTGCATCGGAATGGTCAGGTGGTGGCGGCGTTTGATGCGGATAAGGCTGGGGAGATGATGGCCTGGCGGGTGGCGGCTCAGGTGCCAGGGGTGAAAAGGTTACGGCCTGCCTATGGGAAGGATTGGAATGAGCGGTTGGTAAATCATGGACAGCCGGGGCAGGTTCAACAGGCTGAACTTGATAGGGAGAAGTTACAGCCGTTGTGGCAATGGCATCAGACGGCCTGGAAGCTGGGGCGATCTGAGAAGTATTTAACTCGGATTACTGAGGTTGCTACGGATGTAGTAAAGGGTAAGGCTTTATCTGAGAAGGCTCAGGTGGCTATGCAGAAGGATTTAAACCTCAGAAATTCACAAGACACACAACATCTAGACCGATGAATTTAAAGAAGTTACACGATGACCTCAAAAAGTACTTAAGTCTAGTTAACTTACCGTAAATTCAACGGTAAGCTCTTTATATTTTGAATAAAGAAATAATGTTCTAAGGTTAGGTATAGCAAGCCTTTATACTATTCTCGTAGTATTGTCCGAACATTGCTGGGCGCATCTATGGACATCGCTTTATTAGCTACATTCCTATCTCCATTTCTTCCCCACCTAGTGAAACTGGGGGGGAAAGCTGCTGAGGCAGTAACTGAAGCTATTTCAGAAAAATTTGGTGAAGCTGCTTGGGCAAAGGCTCAAAAAATTTGGCAACGGTTGAGTCCGAAAATTGAGGCCAAGGAAGACATGAAAGTCGCAACGACACAGGCTGTGGCAAAACCTGACAGTCAAGCGCGGCAAGCTTTGTTTCAAGAAGAGCTAGAAGTCTTGCTGAATGAAAATCCGGAATTAGCTGACGCGATCGCAAAAATCATGCAAGAAGACGCACCGGATGGAACACCGGGCACTCAGATTATTCAAACCGTTACAGGGAATAAGAATCAGACGATTGGCCAAGTTTTTGGTGGCACAGTCGTAGGTAATGTCGAAGGCGATGTCAGGATATAGACAGCTATAAACCATGTCTAATCAACCTGGGCCTTCTTCTGAATCTAATCAGATAAACCAAAGTTCTGTGGGCGATCGCAACCAAACGATCGGTCAGGTCTATGGTGGTGTAGTCATTTATGGCGATGTCACTATTACTCCATCTGATATATCTGAAACGAATGATTCTGCAGCATCTCAAACATTAAGCCCAAATCCCTACAAGGGGCTGCTTGCTTTTCACGAATCAGATAGTGATCGCTATTTCGGCAGGTCAGAGGAAATCCAAATTCTTTGGGAGCGGTTCAGAGATCTGCATGAGTTAGAAGGGGCGGTTCGGCTATTGCCGATCTATGGTCCTTCAGGTTCAGGGAAGTCGTCATTAGCTAGAGCAGGGCTATTGCCAGAGTTAGGGAAACGCCCCATACCTGGTCGCGATCTCGCCCGTGTAGCGGTGATGGTTCCAGGGACTGATCCTTTGCAGAGTTTAGCTGCCGTACTGGCAAGGATTGCTGACAATGATCCAAGCCCAGTTCGTAAGATTCGTGAGTTTACTAATGAATTAGGTATTGCCAATAAAAAAGGCAAATTTGATGGGCTTCAGCGGATTGCCAATGCTCTGCTAGATATTTCAACATTTCCTCTTATTGTCCTGATCGATCAGTTTGAGGAAGTTTACTCTCAATGTCAGGATACTGATGAGCAAAACCAGTTTATTGCCAATTTGCTTTATGCAGCTAGCGATCGCTCCCGATATGTATCGGTGATTATTACTTTCCGTAGTGATTTTCTAGGTGAGACCCACAGGCATTTACAGCTAAACCGTCTCTTTTCGAAAGAGGGGTTTTTAGTGCCCACAATGGGTGAGGATTCCTTGCGGGACGCGATTACACAACCGGTTCAAGATACTGATTATCGCTTGAATCCAGCTACGGTAGATCGGTTAATTCAGGAAACAGAGGGCAGAGAAGGAAGCTTGCCACTGTTGCAAGTGGCTCTCTCTCGCATTTGGGAGAACTTACCTGACAAGGAGCCTGCTCAAACGCTGCGGGAAGTTGGTGGCGTTGGTGGAGCATTGGTAGATGAGGCAGAACGCATCTATACACGTCTAACGCCTGAGAAACAAGCTATCGCTCGAAGAGTGTTTTTGGGCTTAGTACAGCTAGGAGAAGGGATTCGGGATACTCGACGACGAGTAGATGTTAGCAAATTAGCTGCTGCTAAAGATGATCCAGAGGCGGTACAAAATGTAATTCAACAATTTGCGAGCCAAACGGCTCGGCTAGTGACATTGTCTAGAAATGAGGCTGACAATGTCGTTATTGCAGAAGTCACCCATGAAGCACTGATAGATCGTTGGCAACGGCTAAAGGAATGGCTTACCGACAATCGTGATGACGTGCGTTTTCAGCGACGGTTGGAGGAAGCCACTCAACAGTGGAATGCCCAGGGGCAGCCAAAAGGTTCACTGTGGAGTTCTCCTAATTTAGAATCGCTACAGGCTTTTGCTCAGAGAGCTAGCCAAAATACGGCTAGCCTACAGCTTACGGCTCCACAACTGGAGTTTTACCAAGCTTCCCAGACACGAATGGAAGAGGAGAAGCAGGCTGAGAAACGACTCCTTGAACTTGGGAAGCAAGAAATTGAATTGCAGAAACAGCAACTTAAACTTGAGAGAAAATATGCTCGACTGAGGGAAATTTCTTCGTTAACAGTAGCTGCATTTTCTATTGCGATCGCAATAGGTTCTTGGGCCTTCTCAGGCAGATTGGCTGAGCAACGACAAACGATAGAAACTATTTTCCTAGGAGCAAATACTATCGAAATAGTAGAGGCACTACCTAAACTAGAGGAATCTGCTAATAAGTTTAAACAAAAGATAGATGTCTTATCTGAATCTGAGCCTCCTGAAATATTAATTGCCCATTATGCTAAGCATGAGGAGTCATTTAAGAAATTATTTGCTTACTATCGGAATGTTTTAATAGCTATAGGTAGAGTTCAACTTGAGAATCCTGAATATAAGGACAAGCAGGCTGCTAGAGTTGAAAAAAAATTAGTAGACCTGTTAATAAAATATAGGATTCCACAACTTCAGAAAGACTTATCTGACGGAAATTTTAGTCAATATTTAAATAAACCAGTAAATGCATTTGAGAACCAATATTCCAAAGGTGCTACAAAAACAACCTATGAAATTTTAATGACTAACACGGGTAGTGGAGCGGATATAAACAAAGATGGATTCATAAAAGATGAACAGGAGGCTAATCAGATACCATGTCAGCTCTTAGCTGAAATTGAGAAATTATGGCGTGATGCGACAGATAATCAATGTGGTTGGTATAGTTTGGATGGTCCATATGCTCCCGATAGTGATTGTAAACAGCTTGATGAAGATAAAAGTACGCTCTACACCGCAATCTTTGATTACGGTACAGATCATGCATTTACTCGATTAGAGTTTTGTGAGATTTCCCCAAAGTAATTAGTTGTTTATTGTTTGAGACACGAAAATCACTGTGAGAGATTTCATGTTTTTGCCTACTAAATATTCTAAATTTTTCAAAAAAATCAGATATCTGTTACTTGTTTTGCTAACCAGTGTGATTCTGATTTTTCTACTAAATACTAGTAGAACTGGTTATGCTGAAAATCCAAGACCTACAGTAGCAACTTTTAGTGAGATTCGAGGCACTGTTCGGGTTTATCCGAATGGCAATGCGCAACAGAGAATAACCCCTAACAGGGATTTCAGAATGAATAGCAACAATAATGATCAGTTATGGGTTGCTGCTACTACTCCACGATCGAGTTCTTGGGCAGACATACTTTTTCGGGAGCAAGAGCAAGTTATTGATCCAGTAGTACGTGTTGGAGGGGCATCAACGAGTACTGTATATAGATTCCCTTGTTGGGTAGAACAGCCAGGTTCTAGTCTTTTTGGTTGGGGATTTGAAAAGGTAGGAGCTGCCTGTGATACTGTTACTGCCAATATTGTTAGTGTTGAAGAGTCGATTGCACAAAAGTCATCCTCTCCTAAAATTTCTGATGAAGCCGCTTCTAAGCAAATTACTATTAGTCGTTTAGAAGATGTAACTCTTATTCATGTTTACAACAAAGACGGTGATGTGGCGGTCGATGTGCTTGTTGGTGCAGTTAGAATTACTGCTTTGAATGGTTCGATCTTCAATGTTAATGCTGGAAATCGCTATATTCAGTCTGCTGAGTTAGGAGGCACAGACCCTTTGGACTTAAGTGAGGCGTCTGAATCTCCATCAGTCGAAGATTTCTTAGATGAAACTAGTTGGCCTTCAGAAGTTAAACCATTATTGGATAATCTGAAAGCCCAGCTTCCCATTACATCACAATTGACTGAGACTCAACAAGAAATACTGGATACCCATAATGAGCTACGAGCTGAAGTCGATGTTCCGTCTCTATCATGGTCTCCTGAATTAGCGAGTGCTGCTCAGGAATGGGCAGATACACTTTCTCGTGAGAATGACTTTAGGCACAGTGATGGCAGCAATGGCGTCAGTGGTGCAGGAGAAAATATTGCTGCAGGCAATTCTGTAGGTCGGATGTTAAGACTATGGTCTAGTGAAAAAGAGGATTTTGATCTTTCTAGTGGGCAATGTCGTAGAGGAGAAACCTGCGGTCATTATTCACAGATGATTTGGAGAAGGACTACAGAACTTGGGTGTGGTGTTGCACCTCATAGAAGATACGGAAATGTAATGGTTTGTAACTATAGCCCACCAGGTAATGTTATCGGGCGTTCACCACTTCAATGACATAAAATGCTGACTTTAACCCTTTTTCAGTATTGACATGATTCAAAATCTGAATAGTTATGGACAAATCCACCTTCAATGCTAAGGCTAGGTTTTACTAGAAAGAAGCATTGGGAGAATTAGGGTGTTTGGACTCGATAATCTGATAGATATGCTCTTCGATACTGCAATGGAGAGCGTTAGCCGAAATGAACGGATTATCAAACTGCTCAAACACCTAAAGCTTGATCCCGAGCACCCACCAGAGGATTTTCCTGGTGTCTATAGATATGCTCTGGTGGAATACGGGGTAGGCAAACCTCGCCCAGTACTGGAAATATTCAGACAGGATAAGATTCAGGCGCTTTTCCGTGAAGCCCTAGAACAGAATAGCCCCTCGATCCTGCTTAAGAATGGAGAAGCCTTTCTAGACGACCACCCTCTACAGACTGATCTCCAGGCCAATAACGTCGATGTACGCCGGGAGTTCTACGAGTTCGCAGCTGTATTCATTGAAGTCGCCAAACGTACCCGTACCCCAGCCGAAATTCTAGCTGAGCAAAAACTGGACTCCCTACATCGGCAAATTGGCACCTTACAAGAACGCCTGAGCCGTCTACCCACTCTTGAGGGGATGCGTACCGAAATGGCACGCTTAGCAGCCCAAGATAATCCCGCATTGCCAGCAGGTGAAGCCTTTAGCGCGGAGCAATGTAAAGCATTTGTTCTGGCTCAGCAGATGCGTGGCTGGTTCGAAACGCTGGGCTTTCGTTTTGAATTCCACGAAGTTTGGCAGGATGACTATTTTGAGTGGATTATCAATATTCCTATACGGCGGGGACGGTACGATCGCATCCTGGTACGTGGCATTGATGGAGAAGCTGGACTGCGAGATGTAGAGGATCTAAAGCAAGCGGTTGAAACCCACCGCACCGACGAAGGCTGGCTAATCACCGCCCGACGCATTAGTCGAGCTGCCAGAGATGAAGCCAATAAGGAAGAAAACGATGGACTGGGCTGCTACACTCTGGATGAACTCCTTGACCAGGATGCTGATTTTAGTGGTTACCTTAACTGGCTAGAATCCGAGATTCAGAAACGGGGTATCGCTCAGAAGTATGTGCCGTTGGCCTGTCTCAAGGAAGAAGTTGACCCTGATACTAAACAACGCATTGGAGTCAGCCGTTACGATGATCGCGATGGTTGGATAGATGGCTATATAGACCTTTGGCTAGATGACCCGGTTAAGGAACATATATCTGTCTTAGGTGAGTTTGGTACAGGCAAAACCTGGTTTGCCCTTCACTATGCCTGGAAAGCCCTTCAGCACTATCGCGAAGCTCAGAAACGGGGGCTAGAGCGACCTCGTTTGCCATTAGTGATTCCCCTGCGAGACTACGCAAAAGCTGTCAGTGTCGAATCTCTATTTTCAGAGTTCTTTTTCCGCAAGCATGAGATCCCTATTCCTGGTTATTCTGCCTTTGAGCAGCTTAACCGTATGGGCAAACTGTTATTGATTTTCGATGGCTTTGATGAAATGGCTGCCCGTGTTGATCGTCAAGAGATGATCAACAACTTTTGGGAATTAGCCAAGGTAGTGGTTCCTGGGGCCAAAGTCATTCTTACCTGTCGTACTGAACATTTTCCAGATGCCCAGGAAGGTCGTGCTCTGATGAATGCAGAGCTACAAGCGTCTACACGCGATTTAACTGGAGAAACACCCCAGTTTGAAGTACTGGAACTTGAGAAATTCAATGATCAGCAGATTCGTCAGGTCTTAGAGTATCAGGCACAGACAGCAACAGTAGAGCAAATCATAAATAATCCTCAATTGCTTGATCTGGCTCGTCGTCCTGTATTGACAGAGTTGATTTTAGAGGCTTTACCAGATATTGAAGCGGGTAAACCAGTAGACATGTCTCGAATCTATCTTTATGCTGTGCGTCACAAGATGGAAAGAGATATTAAGGCTGAGCGGACATTCACTTCAATGGCAGACAAACTCTATTTTATGTGTGAGCTGTCTTGGGAAATGCTTAGCACCGATCGTATGAGTATTAACTATCGAGAGTTTCCTGATCGTATTCGCAAACTATTTGGTTCTGCAGTTGAGAAGGAGAAAGATCTCGATCACTGGCATTACGATATGATGGGCCAGACTATGTTAATTCGTAATGCTGATGGCGACTATGCGCCTGCACATCGTTCTTTGCTGGAGTTTTTTGTAGCCTATAAATTTGCTGCAGAATTAGGGGCTTTAGAAGAAGATTTTGTTGATTTGATTCGATGTCCTCAAGAAAATCTTAGTACTCAATCAATTGATAGAAAATATAGGTGGTCTGACTATTTTTCATTCACATCAGCATTTCAGCAAGAGGCCAAAACTTCTGAGATCAGTGAGTTCTGCCCAGAACCTATAGAAAAAATAAGTAAAACATTCGGGAAGTCACCCATATCAAAGGCTGTAATGGATTTAATACAGCCTTTGATCATCAAAGGTAAAGTTGGAGAAGATAGATTATTGCAAGTCATTTTTGACTCTAAGCAAGGTCCTGAGAATGAAATACGATATCTATGTGGAAATGTCTTAAAACTACTCACTGACCAAAACCCTCTAGCGTTAGAGGGCGTAGATCTAAGCAATTGTGTCATCATTGGCGGTGATTTTTCTGACGCCAGTTTACGTAAAACAAAGTTTATCAATTCTACTATAAAAGATTCTTCTTTTATAGAGCCGTTAGGCACGATTTTTTCCGTTTGTTTTAGTCCAGACAACAAATTAGTGGCAGCCGCAGAAGCAAGAGGTCAGATATGTATCTGGAATACTGCAACTGGCATCGTAACAGCTACGTTAGAAGGACATACTAACTGGGTTAGAACTCTAGCATTTACTCCTGATGGCAGATATGTTGTTAGTGCTGGAGATGATAAAGAAATTCGAATCTGGGAGGTATCTACCTGGAATTGCCTTCAAGTCATTAGAGGTCATATTGGACGAATTCGCTGTTTAAGCATCTCACCTAGTGGAGATAGAATTGTCAGTGTCAGTAACAATGGTAGTATTAAAATCTGGGATTTCAATGGTAACTGTGAACACAGTTTAGACGGTCATGCTGCATGGATTTTCTCTGTAGCTTATGATTCAATAGGGAATAAAATCGCTACAGGTGGTGATGATTCTAAGGTAAAGATTTGGGATGTTAGAACGGGTGAATGTCTTCAAATACATGATTATCATCACGGTAGAGTCAATGCTTTAGCCTTCAGTACAGATGGTCGATTCCTTGCTAGTGGAGGAAATGATCGAAAAATATACCTGTTGAATATGGAAACGGGGATGCTCACGCATGTCTTAGAAGGACATACAGGCTTTATTCGTTCTGTTTGTTTTAGTCGTGACAGTAAGTATTGCATAAGTGCTGGGTTTGATTCAGTCATTAAAATTTGGGATATAAGACAAGGACGATGTATTAAAAATCTGACGGGGCACTCTAGCTGGATCCGATCAATACATGTTTCGCCTGATGGGAAACATCTTGTAAGTGGAGGGGATGATCAAACCGTTAAGGTTTGGGATATTAACTCTGGCGACTGTATTCGTACTTTTCAAGGGTATGCCCATCTCTTCTTGTGTGTTGATATTCACCCTAACAAGAATATTTTCGTTAGCGGTAGTAAAGACTCACTATTAAGGCTTTGGGACATAAAGACTGGGCAATGTCAAAAAGTTATAAATAATCATGCTGATTGGTCAAGGCCTGTCAAATTCAGTCCAGATGGAAGAGTACTAGCGACTAGCAGTGGAGATAATCGTGATCTGTCTATTAAGTTGTGGAATTCTGAAACAGGAGAACTTATTCAGAAGATTGTAAATGATGCAGGACGAATCAGAGATTTTGTTTTTGATCTTCAAGGAAGGCTGATCATTAGCGGAGGCGATGATGCAGTTTTAAGGTTTTGGAATATTGAGAGTGGTCAATGTCTCCGTAGCTTCATAGGGCATCAGAATTCGATATCTTCTATTGCTATATGCTCTACTCAAAATCTAATTGTGACCGGCAGTGAAGATAAGACTATAGGGTTATGGGACTTAGATGATCTTGGCAGATTTCGGCAACTTGAGGGCCATAATAGTGGTGTGTGGGGTATTGCATTCAGCCCTGATGAACAAATACTTGCCAGTGGCAGCAGAGATCACTCAATCAGACTTTGGGATATTACTGCTATGGAATGCTCTCGTATCTTAGAAGGTCATACTGATCGAGTAAACTCTGTAGTGTTTAGTGCTGATGGAAACTTACTGATCAGTGGAAGTCATGATCGCACAATAAGAATATGGGATGTCCATAGTGGTCATTGCTTGCATATTCTCAAGGGACACGATAACTGGATTTCTTCTCTCAATTTGATTCCTAACTCTTCAGTGGTCATAAGTTCCAGTGAGGACGGTACAATAAGAATGTGGGATATTAATCAAGCTAAATGCTTAAAAATAATTACCCCCGATAGACCTTATGAAGGTATGAATATTTCTGGTGTTAAAGGCTTATCACCAGGGGAAAAGTCATCCTTGAAGACTTTAGGGGCTATCGAAAAAGCTCTGTAAACCCTTACTATTTGTTTGCAAGATTATGACCTTACATTGACTCAGAGTAAAGTCTTTTCAACTTGGGTTACTCACACAAAGCAACAACCTCTCGCGGGCTCTGGTGGCGGCTACATAGCGCTCACAACGATCGATAATATCAGCAGAAGTCAGGTTATTCATGGCATCGCTTTGTTCAAAGCAAGCCATGATAATGGCTCGGAACTCCAGTCCTTTAATGCGTTTCATCGTACCTAAACGTACTCCCGGTTCTTCTGCACCAGGGTCTGCTTGTCGTGGCATTAACTCATAGGTTTTGAACCCTTCTGCCAGTAGAGTTGTAACAATATCTGGCTTGTAGGGAGTAATGCAAATTTCATGGGGTTCAAACTCTTGACTGGCAACCAGTTCTTTAACCCAGGATGTAATGATTTTGGCTTCAGATTGAGCGTCAGTGCATGGATATACCTCAGGCTCAGGACCTGTAAAGACTGAGCTGTCGCCAATAGTAGTGGTAGTGCCCTGATCGAGGTCATCTACTTCTACACCTTTTAGAATAGACTCTGCAAAGGAGCGAATTTGTGCGCTGGTGCGGTAGTTGACTTTGAGTCGAGAGGAGCGTCCACGGACCTCAATGCCAGCACGACATAAGGGGACTTTGGTGCGATAAATGCGTTGGTGGCCATCGCCTGCAACGCTTAATGGGTCGGTTAAACTTTCCTCTATAGGGCTAAGTGCTGCAAGTAATCGTAATGCTTCCAGGCTAAAGTCTTGAACTTCATCGGCTAGAACATGTCGATATTTTGGAAAGCTTTCATTTTCAACAACTAGCCTTGCCTGGTGAACTGCGCCTTCAAAGGTCAGTAGGTTTCTTTTTAGTAGAAGACGCCTGTACAGTTGAAACACTGGCCAAGTGGCTCGGCGTTGTTTGCGACCTAGACGGGGCCGTCCTGTTCTGACGGTAGTGAGGTAGTCTTCTTCTGAAGTGATGCCATTGGCATCAACCACTAAATCAAATTCTTTTTCTAGTTCATCTGTTGTTATGGGGAGATCGGTCATGGTTGGATCTGCCCATACTTCTTCCCACAGCTCTTTAATTTCTTCAGGGGAGGCTATTCGACCTTTCCAGCCGCCTCGGATACAGATGGTACGGGCTAGCTGATTGAGGTGAGTGACTTCAATGCAATCAGCTACATTCGCATCCATTCGTTGAATGTAGTTTTTGATCGTAATTGCTAGATTGGTTGTAAACGTAACCAGTAAGATTTTCTCTTTAGCACTGTCAAGCTGTTGCGCATGGTGGACGGCCCGATGCATAAGGGCTACGGTCTTGCCTGTACCTGCTGCCCCTGAAATGCTCATGGGGCCATTAACCTTCCACTCAACAATTTTCCGTTGACGAGGGTGGAGAAAAACACGCCATTCATCAAGCGTGCCGCCCTCAAAAATTTCCCTGAGCTGCTCTTCTCCATCGATGATGACCAAATCACGATTGATACGTTCAGGCAGTTGGGAGAAGTCTCCAGGTCCCTCGACATTGGAGATAACGGTTTCTGTAATATCATTGCCCATTACCTGGGCTAAAGACTCATCCAGGGAAAGGCCAGCTGCAATGCCAGTTAAGACTTCTGCACTCTCTGCTGGTAGATAGGTGCCTAGGGCTTCGAGTTCATGGTCACTTTTAATTTGACGAATAGCAGGAATCAGTGGTTCGGGTACCCCAGCCTGAAATAATTCTTCATCGCTGAGTTTGCTAATGGGATAGTAATTTTCGGTAGTCTCGGGTGTTGCCGCTGTTGTTTTATCTACAGCATCAATGGTTTCTTGAACATCAAATATTTGAAAAGCACCAGTGCTGCCATGGACCTCAAAGCGTTTGTTTTTAGCCCAGTCGTAGGCGCGGTCGTGGGAGTCGATATGAACCAGTAGAAACGTTTCACCTTTGTTAGGTGCGATCACAATGGCACGATATCCATCCGGTAAGTCGGCTCCCCGCACCTTTTCATCTAACATGGTGGCCTTAAGGCCATGGAGGCCAATAGCGGGATCCCAAGGGTCATCTTGAAAACGTTCGAAAAATGTAGCGACTTTCTTTTGCACCTTAGTGGGTAGCTTATGAAAGCGCTTCAATACGTTGGCATGCATCATCAACTGAGCCATAACGTTAGCCTCCTAACTAAGTGCGAACTAAAGCAATCAAGGATTTCGGGCCATCGGCTTGGATATCCTCAGCCGTGACAACTTGCCAGCCTGCATTCTGCCAATCAGAGGCCAGGGTTGCCTGGTCACCGGCAAGAACAGCTATTGGGGGCGTATGCTCTAGCCATGCTAGTTCCGCGATCGCATCTTCTCCAATATCCTCGTCCTCATAGGCAGCTTCTGGTAACGGCACCTGGGCTGCTGCCAGAGCATCGACTAACGTTTGGAAGGATGTGATTACCTCCGAACGCACATCGGACCATTCACCACTGGCCGCACTGACCGAGGTTTCAGGGATTACCTCTGGTGCTGTGCCAGCAATAACCTCTGAGGTAGTAAAAAACGAGAACGATCCGCAGAATTGAAATAAGTTAAGGCAGGCTAGAAACTGACGCCAGCGGGGACGATAACTATTTGTAGCTTGTCTCTCGTCATTGCTATCGCCTAATCGGGCACTGATGCGTACCTGCTCACGACGGTTGCCCAGACAATCCTGGGTAGCGGAAAAGGCAATGATATCTGGAGTGGATGTAGCTTGAGGGTTGCAAACCCAATCTCCACTATTGGTGTACGGAGGTGGTATAAAGCCACTGCCTTGACGCCACTGCTCTAGCGAATCAACCAGGTTTGACTGGTCATGGGTTCTTTGGTGGGTAGCCAGAACCTCTAGTGGAAACGCGACCGTGTACTCTGCCAGTTTTCGCCATCCGTGGACCTTTTTAGGATTGCTGCTGCCAGTCATCGGTTCTAGCTGTGGGGTTTTGATAAATGCCAGCAGTTGTTGCCACGGAGTACCTAACGCTTGCTTAAACAAGGGAAGCGCCATACCCTGGCCAAACGCAGCATTGCTAAACTGCTCGACTTTATTTGCGATCGCATCCGGCACTATCCGAAAGCCAGGGCTCCCTTTTTTCTGCAGATCGTCCCAAGTAATATTCCAAACGAAATAGCGACCTGAGTTTAGAATGGCTCTTCGTTTGGCCATATCATCCGCTAAACGGTTAACCGTCACATGGAACTCATAGCCATCGGTAAAAATGGCCACGGGCCGAATGGTTTCATCGTCGGGACATCGGAGCATAAAATCTGGCCGAGATGGCTTCATAACACCCTGGGCCAATCCTAATTTGGGTTGTAACTCCAGTTCCCAGGTACGAGCAGGATTCCCCACACTAAACCGAAAACCTGCCTTACCTTCTACGAGGGCTTTTTCCCAGGTACCCGAATGATCGTTTACCCATGTCTCTAACTTATTCACCAGTTGGCGTTCGAGCATACTGCCAAATAGGGAGGTATCTGGAATATCAGTCAGCTCCTGACGCTGCTGTCGTCGTTCACCAGCGGTAATGAGCTGTTTGAGGAGTTTAATGCCGAGGGCTCGGCTAACGGCATCTGCGTTGTAACGTTGAGAGTAGGTGCGAATGCAGCGGTAGCATCCATCGGTATCACGAACATTCTCCTGAGCACTCATGCGGCCACAACGGCAAGCTTCTAGTGCATCAAGGGCCAGCCGCATCACGGCCATGATGCCTTCTCCGGTGCGATCGCTCTGATCAGATTCCTGGAAAAGTGCCTTTAAATATCCGGTTCCCCCTGGTACACGGTCCAGAATAACCAGATAATCTCTCATAATATTGTTTTCACCATCCGGTAGCTTCTGCGGGAAAATAGTGATGTGACTGGGGTCTCCCTCAAATCGCAGTCTCAACCCTAGCAATAAGCAGGCTCTGAGGGTTTGAATTTCATCATCTGTGAAGGAAGGGACTAAAACTCGAATGGCTTCTGATCGAATTTCTCGATAGAGATAGACAGATTCCTCCTCATAGGGATCGATAGATCGTCCTTCTGCTTTCGCCTTCTCAAATTTACGCCGGGCAGAACAGCTACGACGGTGGCGTACCTGGTCAATGCCCTCAAACGGATGTGCAACTACACCACAGCTAGTACACACCCGGAAGCCATGTTCAGGAGCAGGGCCTTCTGGCCCAAAGGCAACACTGCATTTATCATCCGAGTAGCCAATATTGACGTCCCGCAAAACCACAGCGGCTCGATACTCAATACCAAACGGTAACTGCTCATCACCTGTGGCTCCAGAGGGAGAGTCCACTGTGAGATCAAAGCTATAGCGACGTTGGTAAAATTGATTTTCCCGTTCGTCAGAGCGGTCACTCGACAAACTCTCATAGTGCTCCATGACTGAAATTGCCTGGGAACGGGAATAGTCAATAAATTGTTTGTGCTGGCCAATATCTGTTTGGCTATCGGACCCCCCATCGTAATGACACTGGGGACAGGCCGGTCTAGCATCCTCTTGTTGCAGTTCGCTGGTGGGGCGCATGTGGCCGCACTGACCGCAAATGGCCCATGTCTCTTTCAAAGGTTCTTGGGGGTTGCCAATGGCCATTTGTTGAATTTCAAACTGGCGCTTATGGGTATAGAAGTGATTATGGGGAGCAAGTTCTCGCAGGGCACTGGCAGCAGGTCTTACTACTTCAATGGGAGGAATAGGTTCTTCGGCCTTGCGATGGCGATTATAAACTGAGCCATAGAATCTCACCCCGGTTTCAGGAAATGCATAGTTGGGTAACAACCCATGGTTAGTGAGCAGTTCTAATGAGGTTGTTTTTGTCAGACTATTGCGGCGTCCCTGAAGGATGCGCAGTTCGTCTTCTATTTCCTGCATTGCCTCTGTTTCATGCTCATCTAGTTTGGCCTTTTGGTCTTGTAGCCGTTTACGGGCATTTATCAGATCGCGTCGCTGTCGGTCAAACTCTTCAGCAGCCTTGCGAATGCGCTGCAACAGCTTTTCGGACTCAGTTTCTTCAACAAATCGCGCTTTAGTATCTGGGCGAATAACATCACTGGCAAAGCGAGCCAGGAACTTTTGCTGTAGATCGGCTTCATTTTGAGTTACCCAAGCCATCATGATGGGCAAATGGCCATCTAATGTATCTAGGTCCGTCACTAATTGGGTAGCTGCTCGGGGAAGCTGTAACAGCTTGCCAGCAGCGGTGGCTGAATCAATGCAATAGGCCAAATATTGTCGTACCAGCACAGCTGATGCATCGACCCAACAGCCTGGTGGATCGACCTTTCCCCGGAGCATTTCCGTCGGTCGGCCAAAAAAGAATAAATCGTGGGGCTGATGATTAATCACCGATACGATCAGGGCCGTCCCTGTAGAGCGTCCGGCACGACCAATTCGCTGCAGGTAGCTGGCTGTGGTCGGCGGTACTGAACACAGCATAGTACTGGACAGATCCCCAATGTCTATGCCCATCTCTAGGGTGCTGGTGCAGGTCAATACATTAGGGTCGTCGGCATGTTCAATATTGCTAAAGCTGTTTTCTAAGGATTCACGTTCTTCCGTGGTCAGGAGGCCAGTATGTTCGTTGGCAACTACCCGACGTAAGGCCCCTTTTCGATAGCGATCTTGATAGTAGCGTTGTCGTTGAGTGAATTCATCTAAACTATATGTCCCTGCCTGAGCGCTGTACTCCAGGCTAGGTGAATGTTCCCACAGTGCTGCCTCCTTAGTGGGGCGAACTATGCGTCGTCGTGTTTCAGCACAGGTTAGTTGCACCCCATTGGAGACTAATCGGGCTGCCTTAGCATTGATGGCATAGAGGGTTTTATCTCCAACACTAAGCAGACGTCTCAACAGTCCTGTTGCTTCGGCTTTGTTGTAGAGCAACTGTAATAAATCCAGTGCCTCAATTTCTCCTAAGTTGGGTCGGTTTAAGACTCTGAGGGTCCAGCGGACATGCCAGGGTTGAGAACTCCCTGAGGTTCTACTAAGGATATGATCGTGGTAGCGATCTCCTTTAGTGACCATGAGTCTGGGACGAAACCGTGAAAACGGCGGATAGACCTCTCTCTCCGGGAAAAACCGCCCAAAGGGAGCCTTGCCCCAGTAGTTGTAGCGGGCATACTCTACCAAATAGGGATGACTGAGAGCCCCCCGTAACCGATAGCGATGTAAAATGCCTAACAGCCAACGGCAGAGGGTGGGCAGTGGTAAGTCTTTGAGACTGGTATCCACTGCCTCAAGGCTTTCAAAAATAGCAGTGACCGTTAACTGAATTAGAGCCCAATCCCAGGCTAAACAGGCAGACCCGCTAGACTCCATCGTGCGGCCTCGCAACAACATCAGGCCAAATTCTCGGGTGGCTTGCCACGTTAGCCGGGTTTCAATTGCGTTTCGTAGTGACGGGGGTGGAAGCACCTGATTGCTACTATTTCTGTAGGCTAGATATTCTTGATAGTCGGCTAAGTCAGGGGGAATTAAAGCAGAAATCGCATCTTTTATATTGCCGGGACGTCCCAGTCCAGGAGTGCTCCACCAGTCTAAAAGTTGAGGCCCGACAGCGTTTAGGGGCACTCCCTCTGGGCCAGCTTCGTCAATGATGCGCTGTAGGGCAGTACGAAATGAGAAATTGTAGGTACGTGCTGATAGAAAGCCAGCTCGGTGAGATGCATCTTGCACACTATCGGTAAAGGCCAGTAATTTTGGATCGCTGTTTAGCACTGAGCCAAACAATTCATCCACCATGACGCTGGACAATGTGGCGGAGCGAGAACCAATAATAAAGACGCTCTCTTGGGAACCACAGGAGGGGCATCGTTGCTTACCTATGAGCTTTTTACTCTTTCTATCTTGTTCAACCTCCTGGCTAATAACGACTGGATAACCACGGGTGGTATTGACCAAGGGGCAGGGACCTTCGCCTTGACGTAATACTAAGCTTTCAGGGTGGAAATACCATTCACCAAATATGTTCTTTTGATAATTTTGCCCCTGCTGTTGTGCTGCGTTATTAGCTTTAGTATCTGGTGCGATAACAACAATTTTAGGATCGTGACCCTCTCGGCGAAACCATCCCTGATAAATAGCTTTAATATCATCGGTTAGCTTGAATCCCTGGACTCCTCTAGCTCCAATGGCAGAATCATGCCTGTTATCCCTAAGGCCGATCCAACCGGATGCTCCGCATTCACTACATTGAAAGGCTGGCAAAATCTTGCGGTTTTGGGTGTCGGGTTCATCTAACCAGCCAAAGTCAGGGGCAGCTTGTACATAGCGACCAATACGGGTTAGTTCTCGAATCCAAAGCTGAACTTGGGTAGGGACTAGTGGAAATGCCCTACCACTGCGCAGTTCCTTGGCATGGGCCACCAGTGCAAAAAACGAAACCAGAATCCATCGGGGCTGCTCCAAGTCATCAACCAGTAGAAAGTCCCATTCTTTTTGCGCGATCTTTTCTACTAATGTCTGCCAGGTTAGGGGAGCTGAGCTGTTGTTTTCGTTAGTGTCAAAAACATCGAGCAGGTACTTAAATAGCTTGGTCCCTTTCAACCAGTCGCCCAAGGCAACGCCCCACTCGTCAACGGAAGATTCGGATTCAATGTCATCACAGGTAGGGGCACCCCATAGTCCTGCTTGTCGATTGGCATATTTAATAGCGTCTTCATCGCTATTGGGCTGACAGGTTTCAGGGGTGGGAAATTCTAGCTCTAATAAGTCTGACTCCACACCTTTAATAATCTCTTCTACTTTGAGACGGTCTTCAATGATGACCGCTTCTGATGGGATGTCTTCTTCAAAGAGCTTACTGGCAAAGCGAGCGAGCCGATCACCGCCGGTTTCTGTAGCATCGGCAATGGCTTTACCCATGGCGCGATCGCTACGGTCGCGATCATCCATGGTGGCGCTAGTACCGACCACACATAGTCTCCCTTTAGGAATGCTGAGCCGTTCTTTTAGCCGTCGAATCAAACAGGCAACATCGGCTCCCTGGGCTCCATCGTAGGTGTGGAGTTCATCAAGGATCAGGTACTGGAGGGTGCCGGGTTCATTGAAACGCCAGAGTCTCTGATCTTGCGGGCGCAAGAGTAAGAAGTCCAACATTTTATAGTTGGTGAGCAAAATGTCGGGCGGTGCCTCTAGCTGGGCTTCATGGTTGGCGATGCCATGGTCCTTGCCCATTTGGGTTTCGCCTGAGGCTTGGGAAGCGGGATCGGAGGGATCGTAACGTCCGGTGTAGTTTCCAACGCGAATACCGGCTGCTTTGAGTTTTTCATCTTCCCAAATGGTTTTGGCAAACCGTTTTTCCTGATCGGCGGCCAGGGCATTCATGGGGTAGAGAATGATGGCTTTGATTCCTGGTTGACCGGCCTGTTGAGAACGCAGGCAATGGTCTAGGACAGGGTACATAAAACACTCGGTTTTACCGGAGCCGGTGCCGGTGGTGACCAGGGTGGGTTGCGGTTGCTGATTGCGGCTGTGGAGTCTTCGCCAGGAGCGGGATTGGTGCTTAAACGGATGGAAGGGAACGCCTAGCTGAAAGGGATGCTGGTAGGTGTCATCGGCAGGGCGAAAGGGGCGTTTTAGCTGGATCCAGGGTCCTTTGAAAATGCCCTGCTCTGGGTTGAGTAAAAACTGCTCAAATGCTCGGGTGGCATCACCATCACGAAAGTCAAAAGTGGACTGCAGATAGTACAGCACCTGACGGCGAATATTTTCGGCAAGGTGGGCTGGGAGCATGGAATGCAAATAGAGAAATGACGATTTGCAAGTTCCTAGGATAAGGATTTACAGACAGCTTTACTACTATGCTCTTAAAACTTCAAAAAAGCTTGATTTGAGCAAAATTACGCCATTTTTACCAAAAAATCTTGGCTGAGCAGAGCGCCCCCAAGTCTTAAGAAAACCTGACATGCTTAGATGCCTTGTGCTGCAGGCTTTTTCTCAATTTTAGAAAGGATAAACCTGAAATCATCTGTTTAGGACTGTAAAGAGATGCATATTCAATAGTTTTTATGTACTAGTATGCTTGATGGGTGCATTGGTACGCATGAACTATTTTGCAGTCTTCAATCATAGTGATGAATAACCTATTCCGCTTTCTATACAAGACCGTTCTAGTACGTAAGCAAGCATCTGAGCAAAAGTCCCGAAGCTATAGGTCTACTAGGGGGGGATAAATCTAAATATTTCCTTTGTGACCGAGTACATTTAGTCCAATTAAATAGCGTCCAAGAGAGGCTCTAAATTCCAAAGTCATTAGTCCTGATTTATGGCTGTTGACAAGAAGAGGTATTTAGTGCGTATCTTTTGGACGCTTTGTCATGTTTAATCAGTCACGTTCTGGAAATGTATCTGTTTTAAGAGATATTGCTGACTGGGGTTTTTCATTCGCTGCCAATGCAACTGTTGCCTGGCTTGCTCTAATTAGCGGTATTGCTGCAGGAGTTATAGCAATACTACGTCATATGTATATCAAGGGTATGCAAGACAATCAAAGACTACAAAGGAAAGCTAGAGGTAACAAAAGGAGATAAAGTCTATGTCAGTTAGAATATAGATTCTCGACAAGGCAATTCATATAGAGATCTATTTTTCTAACTATGCTTACATCAAGATATTCTGGAAAGATACTTTTGATGTACTCAAACGCTGTTTCATAGACATCTGCGGATAAAGAAGGACCGATATCATTATTAATTAATAGCTCTTTACTATCAGTCAGTAGAGAGCCGTATATTCGCTCCAAGTATTTTTCAAATTCCCATTGAAAATCTCCAATCAGCTCTAATTTCTCTTGTTCGGAGGTTAAAGTCTGCAGTTCCAGTTTGAATGGCTCAGAGTTTTCAACTGCGTAGTCAGAAGCTTGCTTAGCAAGATTGACAATACCTTTTTGAGAAAACCATTCAAGGGCTATCCTTGTTTGCTTTCCTAACGCTAACCTAAGGGGCTTATCCAGGAGATTTAAGAACCAATTAGAAGCCTGCACTCCCGTCATTAGTATTTGGTTACGCAACTTATTTAACTCAGGAACTCTGTCAAAAATATTAGCAGCCGCTTCAACGGACACCCCGTATCCCTGGCGACTATCGCCCTTGTTTTTCCGGTTAATGACACCGACTACTTTTTGTAGCTCAGGTACATATATTGGTGAGCCACTATAGCCTTTTTCTAATGGAGATCTTTCATCCATTTCCAATTTGTACATCCAGGCAGAGCTAGTATCAGATTCGGCGATAAAGTCTGCGTAGAGAGTCCCGGACACAGGCCGCATACTTAATGTATTATTGGGGCCTCTAAAGTTTCCTAAGGAAATAAAGTCCAGGTCCCTACAAGTATCCTTAATAAGGTCGAGCTTTTGCATACTATAAAGCCCATCTACCTTAAAGACAGCCAGATCATGGTTGTCTTGTAAATTGAATATTGAATCGTTGTCTAGACCGGCCAGTTCAACGGGTTTATATATATTTCGGTTTTCTTCTTTGACTCTGACCTTTTCTATGCCACCAATATCTTTAATGACGTGGGCACAGGTGAGCCAGAAAGTCGAATTTCTAGTCTTTTCAATTAAAAAAGCGGTACCAAAGACAGCATTAGGATTTTCGTAGTCAATGCTTTCTACTTTGATAACGGACGGTTCTAGCTGGTCTAAAGATTGCTGTTTATTTACCATCGACATCAACCAGGGAAGGATCGCAGTATCTAGATTTGGGTGTTTAGATTTTTGCTGTAGAAAAAATTATTCCTTCTTCTTCATGATCAACTTGATATTCAAGTTGGCACTAGCTTTAGAGCGGGTGATGTAAATATTGCCTTCCCCTTCGAAGCTCAATCCAATATCAACTTCTGCTTGCTCAATGGAAACATCCTGGTTTAGCTCTTCCCAGGTATTGGCAATGGGCTTACAAATCTGCTTTAGCAGGGGAGCGACTCTCTCTAATGCAGATTGAACATGCTTAGCAGCAGTACCGCCGCTGGATATATCTTCATAGTCGTCAGCAGCAGCGATTACTTCAACGAGCGAGTTATCTTCTAGGCGGATAAGCTTTGTATTATTTGACATGGGTAGATGATCTTTAGCAACGATTTGTATTACGGCAGAGTTTGCCTGTTAATAACTTAAATCATTGCATATTGGTGGAATGTGAGGCTAGTCACTAAAACGGACAAAACTTTAAGGTTTATCGTTCAAAACTTGCTTAGCTGCTTATGCAGCTAGTAGTGAATGTATGTAGTACATATGCTCATGACGACTAAAGTCTGAAATTGATTGAAAAGCCAGTTTGGTAAGGGGTTTATGTACATCACTTATTACTTTGCAGCAAACCGTCAGCACAAAACTATCTGCTGCACCATCCTGATAATGGCAATACAGCAGATAGCTTGGAGTATTCTGAAAGTAAGACCAAAGTCTAATACAAAAAGGCTTACCAGTAAGACTCAAGAAGTTTGATGTGCAGGATACCGCTTCCTTATGACTCTCAATCGTCCTTTAACGAGCATTCTACTTGAATTTTGAGGTTGCTCTTGGCAGTACCCTTTGTGACATAGGGAATCCCTGCTTCGCCACCAACCTCGACTCCAAATTCTAGTGTCACTTTATCAATATTGCTAATTGTAACTTTTTTAAACACTGCCAGGCTGTAATTTGTGTAAGCAAAAATGGTACTTTGCAGATCTTGCATATGCTTTCGAAAGTCCTCTTTGAGTCCCTTTTCGCTAGCTGCTTCTTCCTCTTCTTCGTCTTCAGAAATAGATAAAGTCTCTACTTCAGGAGCTTCTACATCTTCAGTAGCCTCAACATAGATGACTGTATTTTCGTCGAGCTGTAGAGGAGTTAGCTTAATTGTCATAAGTAATAACCTAATGTGATGGTGAATTGGACTTGAGCGCTATGATATCGAAAAGCTGCTGAGGATAAGGCTAGCGTGAGTCGAGATGCACTGATTGTTGGAATTAGCACATATAGTTATGGTGGTCTAAAGAATTTAGAGGCACCTGCCAAGGATGCTGAGGCAATTGCCCAGATATTAGAATCTAGCCCTTCGACTTTTCGGGTGGAGCGCCTACCAGGAATTAAAGACAAACATAACGATAGCTTAAAGACAGGTAAGAAAACGAAAGTATCGTTGCGGCAACTTAAACAAGCCCTGGTTCGCTATTTCAAACCTAGGGGTGATACCTATGCTGATACTGTTTTGTTTTATTATTCAGGTCATGGTCTTTATGACGACCTGACGGGTAAGAGCTATTTAGCTACAAGTGGTGCAAACCCAGAGGATGAGAAATGGGGCTATGCTCTGAGAGATTTATCTGAATTACTGCAAGACAGTCCGATCAAGCGTCAAATTATTTGGTTAGATTGTTGTCATAGTGGCGGTCTGGTTGCTGTTAAGGATGCAAATCCAGGTGAACAGTCAGGATATAGTCGATGTTTTATAGCTGCATCTCAGGCCATCGAGTCGGCCTATGAATTATCCAGCGGTTCCCATGGTGTACTGACGGATGGACTATTGCAAGGGTTAAACCCTGAGCGAGTTCCAGGACAATGGATCGACACTTTATCTCTATGTGCTTTTGTAAATCAGTATCTTAAAGATGTACGAAAGACTTATCCGCAAAGATCGCTCTTCCTAAATGTGGGGGAACCCATTGACTTAACTCGTATTGATGAGGGTCCCGAAGTTGACTCAGCAGAACTCAATTCATTACAAGCAGATATTTGTCCTTACAAGGCACTGGATGCATTTGAGATTGAAGATGTGGATTTCTTCTTTGGGCGAACTGCTTTGATTGATGAGTTGTTGGGACAGATCTACGAGCATCATTTCTTGGCTGTGTTAGGTCCATCGGGAAGTGGTAAATCCTCTGTAGTTAGGGCAGGGTTGTTACCTGAGCTGTCAAAAGGAGAGCGACGATCTGGCACAGAAAATTGGAGAGTTTTACCAATCATTAAACCTGGGGAAAGCCCCCTTGAAAGCTTGGGGTGTATTTTTGTCCCTGAAGAAGTCCTTACCAAGAAGAAAGGGAAAACGTTACTCAAAGGTTATGTTGCTGACTTGATGAAGCGAGGAGAAACAGCCCTGATTGATTTGCTCGAAGGTGAACAGGATGAGGAACTAACGGATCAAGTTTTTCTCTTAGTAATAGATCAGTTTGAGGAGATTTTTACCCTGTGTCGAGGTAATACTCCGGAGATACAAGCACAGAAGGAGCAGGAACGCTGGCAATTTTTAGACTGCTTATTTGGAGCAGTGGATGCTTTAGCAGGGAACCTACGACTAGTTTTGACCATGCGGGCAGATTTTCTCGGTAAGTGTTTGGAGCAAACGCAGGGAGATTTACCGGAACGGATAACCAGAGGTCGAGTTGATATTCGACCTTTGACGCAGCGAGAATTAAGTGATGTTATTTGTAATATCAAGTCAGAATGAAGAACCATAATATAGACAAAGTCTTGTAGAGCCT
>ERZ1740065.383-NODE-383-length-23373-cov-5.449996_pt1 | contig 23373 bp, 14 predicted proteins | sample MGYA00581738_ERZ1740065 | MGnify/ENA primary metagenome ERZ1740065 (study PRJEB43018, sample SAMN04849749) | marine metagenome | isolation source: floating plastic debris | place: Pacific Ocean | collected 2008-09-01 | study: EMG produced TPA metagenomics assembly...
GTAGATCCACACTGGGGCTTGCAGACAAATAAGCTTCGGGATCGGTCGTATTCAAGCGAACACTGCTGAAGTAAGATACCTGGTACTCCTTGAGGCCCTCACTTCCCCCACTGAGCAATTGCTTATTGGTAATGGGCTGTAGGGATTGGGCGCGCGCACGACGGGTATCGCGTTTTAGGTCACTGGCCATCGCAAACGAACTTTGATCCAGTTGCTTAAACCGAGCGCTTTGATCAAAATCCATCCGGGTCCCACCGCTAGCGTCGGTATCAAAATAGGGGTTGAGTTGGATACTCACCGCCCGCTCCCCTCCGTAGTTGAGGTAGGTTTGATCCACATCGGTCGTCAACTCACCAGCGGCCTTAAAATAAAAGGGCTCGTAAAGTCGGTCGGTAGCCTCGTTGTCAAAGCGGAGGCGATCCTCAAAATCACTCGGCCACTCGGAGGATTGGCTTACCGACCAGTTCCCACCGATATTGCCCCCTAAGTCAAAACCATTGCCAATCCCAAATTCGGGTCCACCACTGCTCCCTCCCGTAAAAGATTTCACCGATGGATCGGTAAATATCCCGACGTCAGAGCGGTAAGCCCGGTAGGATGCCCCGATTCCTTGTCCGACTACATTGTATACATCGGGCGTACTGATGGGGGTAGCCAGATTGGAAGTACTGGAGCGAATGGGCCCATCCTTTTCCCGATTAAAGTCCAGCAGGGCATCCTTTTCCATATCCGTAGCCCAGCGGTCTTTGGAATATAGAAAACCATAAGCCGGAGCACTGGTCCAAACATTGCGCTTGGCCAGGTACTGTTCATCGTACCGGATAGTAGCATTTCCCCCCAAGTTAAAGACTCCCGACCAACCACCCAGCGCTACATTTGCACTGAAATTTAGCCCGTGAAAAGCATCACTGACCTGTGGGGTATAAGCCACTCGGTTATAGCTGTAGTTCCCTCCCAATCGTCCCCCTTTACGAGAACTGGACTTGCTTTCTCCTTGATCTTGGGTAGAGTCGTCGTCGGTAGGTTCGGATTGAGCTGCGGCCAAACTGTACCCCAAGCCCAAATTAGAGCGACCGTCACGAGAATTAAAGCCCGAAGAAATCGAAAGGGATTGATCGATTTCCCCCTTGATACTCGTGATGGAGACGGAAGGCTGTAAAGTAGCACCTTCTTGAGAATTGATCCCCAGATCATAACCGGCACCGTTGGCAAACTTGTCTTTAACCCGAGACTCCCAGCTTAAGCCAGCGCGTATTCCCGTGCTCCACCCACGATAGTTGTTGTGGGCAATTTGACGCCCCAAGTTAAGTTTGATCGCAGCGTTTCCAATCTCCCCCGCCTCGGTTTTTTTGAAGCCCCAGAATTCCAAGTGGGCATCCCCACTGTAGGTCCACGTCCGATTCGGCTTCATATCCGTCTTACGCTGTACCTCCACCCCATTAAAATCATCCGGCAGGCCCCGCATGATGCGATTGATGGCGCCGCTGTTGAGCGTCCAGCCCAGGCCGACCCAGGAGGCCTCCTGGTCCATGCCGATACCGGAGTGGTAGGCCAGGTTAAAGGGATAGCCGCCATCGGGGCCGGGCAGCTCGAAGAGGGGAATGTTGTAAACAAAGTCACCGGAAAAGAGGTCGACCATCTGGGGGGTCCCCACGGGTTCGAAGCTGGTAAATTCCGGCTGAGCCGGGCCCGAAGTCAGGGCCCAACCGACGGTCGGGAAAGCCGCCTGGAAGGACAGCAAAAAGACCATCACCAGGGCTACGCGGCGGTGAAAGGGTAAATTGGAAGATGCAATCATTGGTGTTGAAGTTTGATGTCGGGAATCCCGTCAATAGCTTTTTGAGTAATTTTTAGTTTGACCGGGCCGGCGCCCAGTTCGGTGGCGTCGAGGAGCAACTGCCGGTCGACCGGTTCTTGCCCCCGGGGAAAAGCCAGCATAAAGGTCCGGTGCGGGGCGATGTCGTAATTGCGCTCGAAATGGCAAAAGCTGGCCCGCAGTGTATCGCGCCCCTGGATGAGGCGGAGGTCATCCTGGAAGTGGTAAGACAGGTAGTACAGTCGATCTTGCTGACCACCGACGTCGGTCACACCGTAAGTCGTGATGTTTTCCGAGCCATCGGCCACGCCAATTTTCAGCCGGTAATATTGCAGCTCCGTCAGCGCTTCCCTACGGCTTTTGAAGACCTCGGGCGCAATGGCGTTGGTGCGCAGTTCGTTGGCGATGATATAAGCTGGTGCTTGGTACAGCAAATCAAATTCTAGCCCACCCACCCGTTTGACGGTACGCAATCCGTTGGTGGGATCATTGGCGTAACTCAGAAAATCGCTGGGCAAATATTCGGATCGACAGGCCAGTAGGCTGCACAGTAGCAGCACCCAATAGACTTGTTGCTTAGGCATATTCATTAGCTTTAGGGTAGATAAATGATAAATGGAGGAAGGTTGCCACCCTCGTCTTATTCATTTTATTCGCTTTATTCGTGTTTGAAACGCAGTACTTGGGTTTCCCCCTTGTTCATCCCCGTCACCTCCAGGATGTAAAAACCAAAGGTTAGCGACTCCACGTCCAGTTCCAGCCAGTTGCTGCCGTAGAGGTTACCAAAGGTACCGGTCATACTGGCGACGGGCTGGTAGGATTGGTCATAGACCTGATAGCTCAACTGATCGTTCTGTCCCGTACTGATGGCGTATTCTTCGGTATAGGTGTAGCGGAGACGACCGTCATCGACTACGGTGTAGGCGGCATCCAATTGGGCCTTGAGTTGGGCGTACACCTTGCGCGTGGGCGGATCGGAACAGCCACTGTCCAGCCAGGGAAACTTCATCCAGATAAAGGGTTCGTTGCCGTTGGTGGCGGCCAGGGCGCTGGTTATCTGAAGCCGGGCGTGGAGGGGAAAATTGTTGTTGGTGATGGGGGTAGACAGGATTTCCGTATCGTTGATAAAATAACGGATGGCCGTCGAGCAACGTTGGATGCGAAGGAAGTCGCCCTGCTCCAGGGAATAGCTCGTACTGCTCCCCGGTACCGAAACGTAGCGGTTGTTGAGGGTCATGGTAAAGACTTGGCCACCCCCATCTTCCTCCAGGCTCAGGCTACCCTGTAGGGCGATGATGTCGTCGACCTGAATGTCGAGGAAGCCATTTTCCCCCGCCGCTAGCCCGTAGAGTAGTACCTCGTCGCCGTACACCTCCCCGTGGCTCACACAGGAATTTTCGTCAAGCCGCAAGTAAGTGTCGTTGCTACTGTCGTTCATCAAGCGCGCCTTGACGACCTGTACCTGTGCCCGAAGCGAAAGTGGGAATAGCAGGCCAAGCAATAGCAGTGCTTGGCTAAATCGTTTAGTCCAATACATGTCAGTATATTTTTTAATAAGGGCGAAACAGTAGCGGTGCTATTGTTCCAAGGCCTGAATCCTGGCTTCTAAGTCCTGGATGATTTGTTGTTGTTCCTTGATGGCACCCACCAGTACGGGCACCAGGGATTGATAGTTAATGGTTTTGTAGCTGTCCAACAGTTCCATCCCACTGGTATCCTCCCCTTCCTCCGGGCTGGACGCCACGCGTACTTCTTTGACGATTTCGGGAAGGATGACTTCCACTTCTTGTGCAATCAAACCCACTTGTTCACCCATCGGCAGGGAAACACCGAAGATATTGTCCCTGAAATCGTAGCGTTTGGGCGCCAGCGATAGCACCATACTCAGGGCATTGTCCAAACTGCGAATGTTTTGCTTCAGCCGGCGGTCGGAACCATGATTTAGGCTACCGTTAATACAGACGTTGCCATCAAAAAAACCCGCAAAATGATCGGTGTCCGTAGAGTTGACCTTGGCGTAAATCGCGTAGCGGGAGCCCGTACCAAAACCACCACCCGTTTTCTTGAGAAAGACGTGTAGCCCGTATTTACTTCCCACCGAACTGGTATTACACCGCGCCAGGACCTTGATGCCCGCCGATTGGTTACCACTACCTTCCAAATACGCCTTATTGTGAATGCCATAGATCGGCTCCGTGGCGGTCCCATTTTCTTTGAGGTTGATATCAACCCCCGTCGCTTCCGAATTGTGATCGTCGTCCAGGTTGATGCGTAGGCCATAGGTATCGCCGCTACCCAAATTATACATCCGAATGTGCTGGCCAATACCATTGCCATTGCTGGTGTAGACGTGATTGACGTTGAGCCCAATGCCTTTGTCGTTTTGGTTGCTCACCAAGTCCAACTTGGCATCTCCCAGGCCGTACTCGGTTCCGGTAGCGGTACCGATGGTCACTACTCCCGTGTCTTCCACTTTGACCTGCCCCCACCCTACTCCGCAGAGTAAGACCGATAGACCAAAAGCGAAAATTAGTTTTAACTTCATGATTTTACATTTTTTAAACGTTGAGGTAAAAGAAGGCCCACCCACTGCCAAACGGCGAGCTATCGCCAGGGCATAATGGTACCAGGGGTAGCAAAGGAAATACCTTCACCAACCGATGTACAGCATCGTGCTTAATTGGATGTCATCACAATTCTAGCGCATCAGTAAATGCGTTTGTAGTATCAACACAACAGAAGAGATGGAAACAGTAAAATATCGCAGGAACTTACTGCGTCTGGCTTGATGGATAAAAAATTAGGAAAGCAAATTTCGTGAGAAGTTGTTTTCAATAGCCATTGTCCTTTATTTTCTTGTACCGTAAAGTTAATACGCTAAACACAAAAATGCAATATATTTTCGAAAAAATAAACAACTTAATCTTCCCCCAGCAAAGCTTGTTTTTCCCGTTCACGCTCCGCCAGCTCCGCCAGCCCCTTGGCTAGCCGTTGCTCCAAATCGCACAACCAACGCCGGACCCGATCGCTGACCTCCCGGACATTGCCCCGAGCATCTTGAATACGCTGTTGGATCACCCAATCGGAAATGGGTTGCTCCCAAAACAGATCGGACCAACGGGCGAGGTGATCGACCTCGATGCGCAGCTGAAACTGACCCAGGTCGCGGTAGACTTGGCGGAGGGATCGCTCAAAATCCAGTAGCAACTGCTGGGCCTCAATGGCTCGCTCCCGGGCCCGGGCCAGTTTCGCTTGCCCGTAGCGAGTGGCCAGAGACCGACGCGATTTCCAATCCGTTTGGAGCAAGTCCGCAATCTCGTCCAATGCCTCGCCAGCCAGCTGACCCGCCGCGATCGCCGTACGCAAGTTTTCCAAATCCAGGTGTTGTTGTTCAATTTGCCGATGTATCCGCAGCAAGCTAGCCCCCATCCCGTTTGGCATCGACCGCAGCTCGCGCTCGCGTCGTCGTAGGAGTTGTTCCAAATCATCTTTCAGACGTTCCTGCCCTTCCCATTTTTCCACCAACACCCCACGTTCGTACTCCAATAGCATAATGGTCTTTTGGTGAGCATCGTACCGAATCGAAGCCTGCAAGTATTCCTCGCGTTCGCGTTCCACTTCTTCGGTTTTGCTACCGAGTATTTTAAAGAACACCGACCGAAGGCTCCACCGCTCCAATTCCGCCAGTTCGTCGTACCGCTGCCCCAGGAGCTCCCGCAAGCGCTGCTCCTCCGCCCGCGCCCCCTGTAGTCGCCGGTCGAGGTCGGCCAAATGCTCCTCGACGCGTTCCAATTGTTGAAGCGCCAGCATTTTTTGTCGAATCTGTTCTGCTAAATCGCTCATCGAAATGATCTTAACCGATCGGTACCAAGACTTGATTCTAATCCCCGGTCGTAAATTCTAAATTAAACTTTTTTTCACTACTTTACAGCTTTCCACCAAATCTACCCACCATGAGCCAGGCTTTCTCCGCCGCTGAAATCGAAGCGTTCCGACAGCAGACCGAGGGGACGCAGCACGTCGTTCACCTCAACAATGCCGGAGCGGCCCTCCCTCCCGACCGGGTGCGCGATCGCGTCCTGAAATACCTCCGGGAGGAAGCGCTTTACGGTGCCTACGAACTATCGGCGCGCCACGCCCCGGACCTCCAGCAAACCTACCAACACACCGCCCGATTCCTCAATGCCGAACGGGAAGAGATCGCGCTGGTAGAAAATGCCACCATCGCCTGGAACCTGGCCTTTAGCTCGCTGCCCCTCCAAAAGGGCGACGTGGTGCTGACCACCAAAACCGAGTACGGTTCCAATTTCATCAACTACCTCAAAGCCAAAGAGGAAAAGGGGATTGAAATCGAATTGATTCCCACCGACGCCGAAGGCAGTGTGGACCTAGCGGCGCTGGAAGCACAATTGAGACCCGCCGTACGCTTGCTGGCCATTACCCACATCCCCACCAACAGCGGGCTCGTTCAACCCGCCGAAGCCATTGGCGACATTGCGGAACGCCACGGCCTCTGGTACCTGCTGGACAGTTGCCAGTCGATCGGACAATTACCCATGGATGTTAAAAAGCTAAAGTGCTCCATCCTCACCGCCACCGGTCGCAAATACCTCCGCGGGCCACGCGGCACGGGATTCCTTTACGTACAAAAAAAGCGCCTAGACCAACTCAGTCCCCCCTACCTCGACCAGCACTCCGCCAACTGGCTAGATACCGACGCTTACGAAATCCATCCGGGCGCCCAACGGTTCGAAAACTGGGAGAGCAATAAGGCCCTGCGCCTCGGCCTCTCCGAATCCATCGCCTACGCCATGGAAGTAGGGATGGACCGCAGCTGGCAACGCATTCAGCTACTGGCGCAGTACACCCGCACCCAGCTCGCCGAAGTACCGGGCATCCAAGTCCTGGACCTGGGGAAGCAAAAGTGTGGCATCGTCTCTTTCCGCTACCAGGACCACGATCCGGTGCGGGTACAGCAATATTTGTTGGAGCGGGGAATCAATACCTCGGTATCGGACCGGCCCTTTACCCTCATCGATATGGACCAACGGGGCATGCGGAGCGTCAACCGGGCTTCGGTGCACTACTACAACACCGAGGCCGAAATCGACCGACTGGCCGAAGCACTGACGGGGCTCCGTAAGGAAAGGAGTTAAAAGCAGGGCTAGGGTCGGGCCTACAGCGTATAAGCACCGTAGATGCCAAACAGGTAGTTGCGGAGCAGGGTAATCTCCTCCACAAAAAATCCCGTGGACTCGGGGCGGTAGCCTTCCGGGTTGTCGTAAAAGCGGGTTAGGGCGTAAGAATAGCGGACCCCAAAACTGAGGTGAGGATTGATGCGGTAGGAAATGTCCGGGATGATGCTCAATTCGTTGCTTCGAAAATCCGATACGATTTCGTTGTAGGCGATCAGATTGGTTTCCGCCGTATCTTCAATACGGCTGCCGATGCGGCGCGCGTAGGCCAGCCCAATGGCCAAGCTCAGGCCCCGGTCGCGCCGCCCGGGGTAGTGGCGTAGGAAAAAGGGGACCTCCATATAATCGAGGTGGATGAGCCGATCCTTGGGACCATTGAGCCGTTCCTCAAAGCGACTGCCTTTTTGCTGGTAGTTGAGTTCAAAGTCAAAGTCCCAGTGCGGGGCCAGTTCGGCCGTTCCCCTTACGCCGACGCTGAGGCTCGGCTTATCAAAACCCACGTACAGATCGCCATCGAGTTGGCTGAGGTAGGCACCGGCCAGGACGCTGGCGGAGAAGCGACTCTCGTCGCGGCTCTTTTTGCGACGGGACCGGCTTTGGGCCAGGGCGCTGAGGCTGAAAAGAAAGAGCAACAATAGGGTAAGGTAACTTGATCGAATCATAGTTTTGGTTTTTGTTAAAACGCAGCGGCCACGTTTACCGTTGCCCCTCCCGAGCACGCCACTGGCGGACTCGCGTCATAAATGTGGCCACCCGATCGTAGTCGAGTGAATTGGCCCAGTGTCCCTCCCGCTTAAACCACGATCCGACGATCAGAGCATCGCTGTGGAGCAGGTAGTCCCCAACGTTTTGCAGATTAACGCCCGAGCCCACTAGGACGGGGAGGGAAAGGCGAGCGTATAGGTCCGATAGATCATTCGTAGCGGCGGGTTGGCCCGTAGCGGGCCCCGTCACGATCAGGCCATCGCTCTGAAAAAAGGCGGCCGCCTCGGCGGTTTCCCGCAGGCTGACGTCCGCACTCATGGCGTGAGCGCTGTGCTTCTTTTTGATGTCGGTAAAAATGGCGATCGACTCGGCGCCGATGCTTTTGCGGTAGCGCAGGAGTGACCCCGCATCCGCGTTGAGCCAGCCCTCGTCCGCCAGGTGACCAAAAACAAAACCTTCGGCCCGAATGAATTCCAGCTCGGCCGCCTGGGCAACGGCCAGGGCTGCCCGATTGGCGCCCGCCAAAATTTGGATACCCACGGGGAGTGCCGTACGGGATTTGACCGTACGGGCCAGCCGGGTCATCATCGCCGTAATCTCCGGCCCCACCTCCCGCGGCAGGTAGGGCACGTCGTGCATGTTTTCCACAATCAACGCATCAATCCCAGCTTTTAGGTAGCAATCAGCTTCCACGACCACGCGATCTTCCAGCGCCGCGACGGATCCCACGTGATTGGGCGTCCCCGGTAGGGCCGGAACGTGAATTACGCCGATGATGGGCTTGGAGGAAGCAAATATTTTTTCAAATTTTGTAGGCATAAACCGTTTGCTGCTTCAATGTACAATATTGCGCTTATTCCACCAATAAACACGCCATGAACTTAGCCCTAAATAAGTACCTCGACGTTCACCCCGAAGTGGCCGAAGCCCTCCGGCAGAAAGCCCCCATCGTCGCCCTCGAATCCACCATCATCACCCACGGGATGCCTTATCCCCAGAATGTGGAAACGGCCCGGGCCCTGGAGGCCATCGTTCGGGCGGAAGGAGCGACGCCCGCCACCATTGCCCTACTGGACGGACGCATCAAAGTGGGCCTCCAAAGCGAGGAATTAGAAGGATTGGGAAAAGCCGGAACGGCGGTACAAAAATGCAGTCGACGGGATTTGCCCCTGCTCCTCGCCAGTCGGCAAGCCGGGGCCACCACCGTGGCCGCCACGATGATCGTGGCGCAGTGGGCGGGCATCCCCTTCTTCGCCACGGGGGGCATCGGGGGGGTCCACCGGGGGGGGCAGGATTCCCTCGACATTTCGGCCGATCTGCAGGAGCTGGCGCAGACCTCGGTGGCCGTAGTCTGTGCGGGGGCCAAGTCGATTCTGGACCTGGAGCGCACCTTGGAATACCTCGAAACCCACGGGGTGCCGGTCATCGCCTTTGGGAGCGACGAATTTCCCGCCTTTTACACCCGACACAGCGGCCTGGGCGTCGATTACCGGGCCGAGGAAGCCGCGGAGATTGCGAAAATCCTACGCGTAAAGTGGGACCTGGGACTTCGGGGGGGAGCCCTCATTGCCAACCCCATCCCCGAGGCTTATTCCATGGAGCCTGGCGCCATCGAGGCCGTGATCGACCAAGCCCTGCGGGAAGCGGAGCAGCAGAACATTCGCGGAAAGGCGCTTACCCCCTTCCTATTGGCCCGCGTGGAGGCCCTTACCGAGGGAAACAGCCTGGCCGCCAACATCCAGTTGGTCTACCACAATGCCCGGCTGGCCGCACAAATCGCGCGAGCGTTTTTCCTACCCTAAGCGCACCAGTCAAAATGACGGCCCTCTCAGCAGCACTTCCGCTTAGTGTGGCATCAAAAAGTCAGATTCGCCCAGGCTGTAGATCGACCAAACCCAGGCAACGGAAGAGCCCAACTTGGGAACCCTTTTCGCTGCTTCATTTTTATGCCCAAAATACCGCATTCCCCCTGACTTTTCGGACACACTTTTTATCTTTGAAAATGCTGAACCAACACCACCGCCTCAAGGATGGCCGTTCCATTTTTCTCCGTCAGGCCAGCCCCCTCGATGCCGCCGCGCTGCTGGTTGCCATCGAGCAAATTATCCGCAGCAGTACCTATACCCTCACGACCCCAGCGGAGCTGGACCGCTCGGTCGAAGATCAGGGGCGACGCATCCAACAGTACACCGAAGCACGCGGTGGCCTCATCCTAGTGGCTACGAGCGAAGAGCAAATTGTGGGGACCCTGGATTTTATGGGCCACCACAAACTGCGCAATCAACACTGTGGAGAATTTGGGATGGGGATCATTCCCGATTTTCGGGGACAGGGCTTAGGTAAGGTGCTGCTCACCGCCCTGTTGGAGTGGGCGACCCAGCACCCGATCATCGAAAAGGTCTGCCTGGGCGTGTTTGCCGATCACGCAGTGGCGCGGCAGCTCTATCGGAAGGCGGGGTTTGTGGAGGAGGGCGTACACCGGGGGGCGATCAAGCTATCGGCCGATCACTATGCGGATGAGGTACGGATGTGCCGTTGGGTAAAGTCAAAATGGCAAGGGCAAGAGAAAGAATAACAGTGGGGATTCGAGACAAAACATAAAAATAAATTGTATGCGATAAATCGTGCACAGACGCAATTTTCCCCCTGGGGTGGGACCCACCCTCAAGGCATGGCCGTTCACCACGCCCCTCCACGGCTACCGCGCCAGGCACGGCTCCGCCAGACCCAACCCAGGGCCCTAGCCCTGATGAAGCAAAAGAAAAGGCTTTTCCCTCTCGATAGCTATCGGAACGCAAACTAGGGAAAATCGTAACATAGACGCTTTTAGGCGATTAATTCCATAAAAATACATGTACAAAATCCTAAATTAATCACCTAAGTACTTGATAATGAGGGAGAAAAAATTTTAAAAAAAATTGCCTCGCGCCGCGTTTTGTATCTCACCAAATCAATGAAGGCATAAAAAAAGCCCGTTTGAGAGACGGGCTTATTGAAACGAATCTTACAATTTTTAACCAAAACTTACACTTCAATTATAACGAATATCGTGCCAAAAACTTTTTATATCGTATATTTTAAATAAAATTTTATTATCTACTCAATAAAATCAATTCCGTTCGCCGGTTGCGGGCTCGGCCCGTCTCCGCTTCGTTGGCCGCCTTGGGCCGTGACTCACCGTAATAACTGATCGAAATCCGATCCGCCTCCAGTCCCCGCTCCATCAAATACTGCTGTACCGCAAATACCCGCCGCTGGCTGAGGTTGTAATTGTACAAACCATCTCCTTCGCTATCGGTGTGCCCCTCCAACTGTAAGCGGTACTCTTCGTTGAACCGCAGTTCGTAAGCCACCCGATCGAGCATGGGGAAATAATGGGATTTGATCCTAGCCTTGTTCGTATCAAATTCCACGACCTCCACGCTGATCCGCCGTCGTTCCGACCGCTCCTCCTGCGCCGGGCAGCCATTCCGGGTGGGTACCCCCGGCAAATACGGACAGTGGTCGGCGTGATCGGCAATGCCGTCCTGATCGGTATCCGGACAACCGCCAAAACGAGCGGCGCCCTTGACGTACACACAATTGTCCACTTCATCCAACACCCCGTCGCCATCGCTATCCCGGGTTTGCTGGTGGCTGGGACAGCCGTAATTGGCCGGATCCCCCCGCAGCCCGGGACAGGCGTCGGCGTGGTCCCAAATTCCGTCGCCATCCTGATCGTTGCAACCCTGCCACCGCGCCAGGCCCGGCTGGTAAGGACAAAGATCATTCTCATCCAAGATGCCATCCCCATCAATATCGCGTCCTCCCCCACCCTGCGTCAGCCGTACCGGAGCGGGACAACCCCCGTAGGCCGATTCGCCTGCCTCATTGGGACAATTGTCCTCTTCGTCCGCAATGCCATCGCCATCCCGATCGGCCAGCACCACCTTGGCCTTGGGTAAGTCCTTCTTCCGGCGCTTGAGGTAGAGGATGGCGGAGAATTCAAACGCTCCGTTGCCCCGACTCACGGCCTTGAGGCCCGAGATAGTCGAGTCGTAGCTCAAACCCAGGCGAATTCCCGGCAGTTGGATGCCACCGTAGAGGATCAGGGCATCCCCCCGACGCAGTCCCAAGCCAAACAGCAAGTTGCGCTCGGCTTGTAGGGTGTATTCCCCCATGGCCCGCAGCAAAAACTCATTGGCATTTTGCTGGCGCTGCCAGTGCAACTCCGGGCTCAGGCGGAAATCGGAGGTCAGGGCCAGGCGCAGGGCGCCCTGCGCGCTCAGACGGGTGGGATAATCGACCAGTTCGTTAAAAAAGGAAGCGCCCGGGCGGTTGAGGTGGGCAAAGGCCAAACCCAGTTCGACCCCCACTTTGGGAGCCGTTGGCAGGGCGGCCACCTTGAAGCGCAGGCCCACGTTGAGGTCGGGAAGCACCATACTGGTTTGGGTAAATTGCTCGTTCGAGCTGGCGTCCGGGTCAAACCCAATTTGCTCGCGGTACTGCTCATCGTAGCTAAAGGCCAGGGGATCGAAGCGCTGTTGGATAATCCCCAGCATGCCACCGATGGACAATTCGCTATTGCCCGAGGCCAAGGCTTTGTGTAGGGCAAAGGCCAGGCCTACCTGGCTGCGGCGCAAGCTGGCCGCTCCCGCGTCGTTTTGGTTGACCAACAGGCCCAGTCCCCACTGCTTCTTTCGACCGTCCCAAAAGGCTCCTATATTGCGGTAAGGATCGGCCACCTTGGCCCACTGACTGCGGTAGTTGACGCCCAATCGCGCGCCCTTGGTATCGCTGCCGGTCAGGGCCGGATTGGTATAGATCGGTGCGGCGAGGTACTGGGAATAATGCCCATCCTGCGCCCGGCCCAGCCCCCACCCCAGGGCGAGTAGCCAGATTATTGTAAGTAATTTTTTCATGTTGAGAAGTGTTTATCTGATGAGGGTAATGTGACCCGATCGCGTGACTTTACGGCCATCGCCCAGGGTCACGCGTACGACGTAAGTATAGGTACTGGCCTGGGCGGCCTGTCCTCGAAAATCTCCCACCCAACCCACGCTGGGGTCCTCACTCTCGAAAACCAACTCGCCCCACTGATTGCAGATGGCCAAGTTGGCTTCGGTAATGTTTTCTCCCCGGATGATAAAGACGTCATTGACGCCATCGCCATTGGGAGTGAAGGCCGTCGGCAAGTAAACCTGCGCCGAATCCGCCGCTCCCGGACTGGGAATGGAGGGGTTGGCTCCGCGGGCTAAGATTTCGACGTAAGCGTCTTTGACCAAGGTATCGCGACAGCCCGCCTCATCTTCCGTACGGAGCATGACCCGGTAGCGCCCCGTGGCGGTGTAAACGTGCTGGGGATCCTGCAAGGTTGAACTTTCCCCATCCCCAAAATCCCAGCGGTAGGATGCTACCCCCACCGTTTGGGACCTAAACTGGATGGCCGCATCGTCGACGTAAGCCGTTCGCTGCTCCGCAGTAAAGTCTTCGATTTGTGGTGGTTGCCGATCGATGTTTAGCTCGGCAGAAAAGGCCACCGCGCCCGTACTGTCGCTTACTTGTAACTGGTAGATGCCTACCGTATCTACGGCCAGGGTGGGCACCGTCGCCACGGGAATGGGCCAACCATCGAGGTAACAAAGGAAGATTTCGGAGTAATTGGACTGGAGCACCGCCTCCTCTCCCGGGCAGAGCAATTCGCTACCGCTTAGAAAGCTGATGGCAGGTGCCTCGGCTTCCTGTTGGGTGGTAACCACCACCTCGCGCGAGGTGCCAAAACAGCCCTGCTGGTCTCTTACCTCCACTTGGAAGATGCCCGATTCGAATACGGTAATCAAAGCAGTAGTGTCACCGGTATTCCAGAGGTAGGCTTCGGCTAAGGAAGCGATTAGCGTCACGGAGTCCCCCTCAAAAAAGATCGTATCCCCCAGAATGCTGATCTCGGGCCGGGGGGCGGGAATGACGGTTACCCGCAACTCGGACGAACGGATTTCGTCACTCCCATTTCGCGTTCTCACCTGCAGCAGGTGATCGCCAATACCCAATTCATCACTGCTAAAGTCGGGGGAACTCCCCTGCTGGGCCAACTGACCGTCGATCCAAAACTCATAATTATCGTGCGTAGCGGGAACGGCACGAAGCGACAGATTTTCCCCTTCGCAGAGGATGCCATCACTAGGGCGTAGCAATTGCAGGCCCAAACGCTGATCCTCCACATTGATGATCTTACGGACCAGGTGATTGTAGGCATCCCCGACGTAAATCTCGTTGGCCAGGGGCCAGTAAGCCAGCGCCGTGGCACCACTAAAGGAAGCATCCGGACCCGAGCCATCGACGCCCCCCGTCACCCCAGCCGTACCGACGTAAGTCGATACCGTACCGGTTTCATCATCAATCCGGCGAACCACATTGTTGTAGCCATCCGCTACGTAGATCAGCCCCTCATCATCTACCGTAATGTCCCAGGGATAATTAAAGCTGGCTTGTATTCCCAGGCCATCCTCATCACCAATCTCACCGGTTCCCGCGATGGTCGTCGTCACCCCTTCCGGGGTTACCCGACGGATCAGGTGGTTCCACTCGTCCGCCACCAAGATGTCGCCCTCGTTGTCGAGCGTCAATCCGTAGGGGCGGAAAAAGCGAGCGGTGCTCCCCGTACCGTCGGCATCGCCCGGCGTGTAGGCGCGACCCGCAATCGTACGGACCCAACCGCTGGGTTCGATCTTGCGGATGATGTGGGTCAGGTGATCGGCGATGTAGAGGTTGCCCTCACTGTCGATTTCGATGCCCGTGGGATTGCCAAAGGTGGCGGCCTGTCCCGGGCCATCGGAAGTACCGTAGTTGCCCGATCCGGCGACGGTACTGACCTCCCCGTTTTCGATTTTACGGATCAGGTTGTTGCGCGTATCGGCGACGTAAAGTACGCCCCCCGCCGTCGTACAAATGCCCCAGGGCTCGTTGAAGCTGGCCTCCAGCGCGGGCCCATCGGCGCGCCCGGTTTCCCCCGTGCCGGCGATGGTCACCACTTCCCCATCCGGTCGGATCTGACGGATGTAGTGCCCAAAGCGATCGGCGACGTAGACGTTGCCCGAGGAATCCACGGCGATGCCGTGGGGATTGTTGAATAGGGCTTCAAAGGCTTGGCCATCGCGCTGGCCCGCCACTTCGAGTACGCCAGCCACCGTGACCACCAGTTGGCCACGGCACCAGAACGGAGCGCTAACGATCATTAGCAATAAGACGATTCTCCACATGTTGTTTATTTTTTTGGCTCGATGGTGGGCTAAAACGAACGACCGACAGGTTCCGGGGGACCGGATCGTAGGCCCGGGCGGGCCGCGGATACTGCTGTTGGGAAGCTCCCAGATCGGGTAGCAAGACGACTTGCTTACCAGACAGGAGATCCGCGTAGCGCCGCGTGATGGTAGCCCAGGTGTAACACTTGTCGGCGTAGACCTTCAGGTTCTCCGCGGTGGCGTAAAGCGGCAGGTGGTTTTTACCCAACACTAGGCGCCGCAGTTCATCCGCGGTGGAGAAGTAGATGGCCTGATTGTTCGTCGTCACCCGATTGTAAATGACGTCGTAGCACAGTACGGGCAGTTGCAAGTACATCGCCTCGACCAAGGAAGGATTGGTGCCCCCCGCACTGTGACCGTGGAGGTACAAGCTGGCGTTGGAACGCAGCAGGTTCAACTCCCGTGGATCGTAGATGGGGTCCAATAATTCGATGTTGGCGTACTCAGCGTAGCGCTTTAGCAGCGCGGTGCCATACTGGCTGTTTTTCCAGTTGCCTACGATGACGAGCTGCTCATCGGGCAGTTCGGCGTAGGCTTCCAGAATGAGGTGGAGATGATTTTCAGGTTCGATGCGCGCGACCTTGAAAGCGTATTCGCCGCCGAGGAAGGGATATTTTTCCAAATCCCCCGCCTCCACGGGTACCTTGCTGACGTGGTCGGCACCGTACTCGATCAAACGCCCCTGAATATTGTAGCGAATCTTGGCGTAAGCCTCCAGGATGCGATTGTCGGTAATGATTTCATCGGCAAATTTGCAGGCCACGTACTCACTGAGGAGCAAAAAGCGCTTGGCGAACCAATTCCACTTGGGGCGCCGCCATTCGAGGCCATCGATATTGACGATGATTTTCTTTTTGGGAAACAGCAGTTTGAACAGCGGTAAAAAGATACAGCCCGAGACCCCGAGTACCAGGAGGACTTCGGCGTAAAGGAGGGCGTGCATCATCGACCACAGGTCGTAGGGAATGCTTTGGAGCCCATTGGCCTTGAGGGGAATGTACTGGACCCGAGCGCCGCGCCAGGTCCTTACGCGATCCTCCGGGGGATACTCGGCACCACTGGCGTAAACAGTGATGTCGAAGCGATTGTGGAGGTGCGTGACCAAGTGGTGTACTAAGGTTTCGAATCCACCGTACTTGGCGGGTACCCCTACGGTACCAATTACTGCGAGTTTCAATTTCCGGTTTTTCATGCGTTATGAATTTGTGTCTATTTCGTTATGGAATATATTTTCTCGTAGGGGGTACTAAAAAACGTCCAATTTTGGAAGGCCCTGTCGGTCAAGACCTTACACTTGAAGCCAGAATGACCTATTTCTCATTTTGACAAAACGGAATCATTCTGACGCGTCAAAAAGCTTTGTCGGATGCCGTAAATGCTGCCCACTAGGAGGAGGAAGGCCAGCGTCTGCAAGCTCAGGTGCAGTACCGGGGGCCCGAGGGGCAATTGGAGGGCCAGACCAAAGAGGGAGAGTTCGACCACCACCAAGAGTAGGCAGATGATGGGCGTGCTAAAGCCCTGTTGGAGGAGCAGGTGGTGGAGGTGGCCGCGATCGGCGGAAAAGGGAGAGCGACCCCGCAGCAGGCGGTAGCCACTCACCCGCACCAGATCCAGCACGGGGATGGCGAGGAGGCTGAAGACGATCGCTACCACCGGCAGGGCCTCACCGGGGACGGAAGCCGTATTGAGAAAGCGAATGGCAAAAAGCCCCAGTAGCAAGCCCAGGACCATCGACCCATTGTCCCCCATAAAAATCGTGGCGCGGTAGAAGTTGAACCGCAAAAAACTCAGGATTGCTCCACTCAAAGCCAGCGCCATCAAACACCAGTCGAAATCGCCCCGGAGGTAAAAAAGCAAGGCAAAAATCAAACTGCTGGTCAGCGCCAAACTACCCGCTAAACCGTCGATACCATCGATCAAATTGTAGGCATTGATGAGGAGCAATAAAAACAACGTCGTAAGTGGAACCTGGGCCCATTCCGGGATCGCCCCCCAGCCAAAGACCCCGTAGAAGCCCTCCAGTCGAAATCCAGCACCGGCCAGTAAAACCACCACCCCGGCCTGTAGGAATAACTTCTGCCGCGCCCCCATCCCCACCAGATCGTCCTTCAAGCCCACCAAGCACAACAGCAGCCCCCCCACCAACACGTACCGCCACTCCGCCAAACCCGCCGGGCTGGCAAACAAGAGCACCGGGACAAAGAAACCCAAAAATAGGGCAATCCCACCGAGGGCGGGGACGGGCTGCGCATGCGTCTTACGCCCTCCCGGCCGGTCAAAAAGTTGCTTCTCCTGGGCCACCTCAATCAGCAGTGGTATGGTACAGTAACTGATGCCCAAGGCACTTATCAAAGTCAGTATAAAATTCAATTCGGAATACATGTTCTAATGTTTGCGAAGGGTCCGAGGGGAAAACCTGATTTAGTGAATCAATAATTTTCCGAGGTACAATTTGCCATCCATCCCGACGGCCTGTACCGTGTAATAACCCGCTTGCAGGCTTTCCTCTTCCAGACGGTAAGCATCCGCTCCGCCCGCCGTTCGGGTGAGCAAGAGCTCGCCCGTCAGCGAGTAAATCATCACGCTCTGGATGCCAATTACCTCGCCCGAGCGTCGACCGTAAATCGTCACCTCACTGTAGTCCGACATCGGGTTGGGTGCCAGCGACAATTGACCCGGCGCCTCTCCACCATTCGGCCGAATGATATTGCGTACCGTATTGGTGGCCACCGGCGCTTGACTGTCAAAGAAAATCAGCGCCTGGTTGTCGATGGTCGTTCCCGGCTCCAAGTCCTTGGCCGGGCGCAGACGGAAAGTGACAAAACCGTGGCTCTCCACCTCGTTGCTCGTACTGTCGGGCAGCTGAATGTTTTCAAACAACCACACCAAACGCCGATCGTCCTCCACAAAGAAGCGATAGCTGTGACTCGCAATCCCCAATTCCAAACTTTCGAGGTCCAACTCCTCCGGCAGCTCATCCTCCAAACGCACCGTTTCCACCGGCGCATTACCCACGTTCTGAAAGCGGATGCGATAAGTCAATTGCTGGTGCGCCTTGATTGGCCCTTGTGGGTTGACCAGGATGTCGTTCGGGTCGATGGCCCCGGTAAATTCTTCTTCCAAGCGGTGGACGTCGTTGTTGGTATTGCAATCCGTGGTGGGCGACAATAGGGTCGCCACCAGGGTCGCAGTATCGCCGATGGTCGCCGTCGTCAGTACCGAGTCCTTGATAAAGATGGTCTGATTGGTACCGATGGCCAGGCTGTCCAGCGTCCAGTAATACACATTGTTCTCGATCGAGTCCCAGTTGCGGGAGGATTCGAGGGGTTTGATGTGGGGGCCAAAGTCGACGGCCAGCGTCACTTCGTAGGCCTTGGCGGTTCCCGTATTTTTGTACTGGATGGCCGTCAGGCTTTCAAAGCCCACCCGGGCCGCTGTGGTGGCCATGCTGACCTCCAGGTCGGGCTGGCTCGGACAGGTGCCGCTGGGCTGGTGCCCAAAGTCTTTTTGACAGTATTCGGCGCCCATCTCCGTCACCGTCACAGTATGGGTCAGTACCGATGCGGGACACACCAGGTCCCACTTGCTGATCGACACTTCCTCGACGGTGTAGGTGCCCGGTGGCACGGTAAAGGCGTAGGCGCCCGCTTCGTTGGTGTAGGCGGACAGGTCGCCGGGTTGCACCCGGATCCGAGCGTTGGCCAGGAGGGTCTCTCCGTCGTCGTACTGGCAGTTGCCATTTTCATCGTGGTAGGCAACTCCGCAAATCTTGGAGCCATTGTCTTCGGTAATCGACAGGCAATTGTTGGCGCTCTGACTGCCCAGGTATTGGACGTAGCCCGAGGGCCAGGTAACGATGATGGAATCCACCTGCGCCGCATCGCCAAGTCCGAAGTGCAGCCGCATGTCGTTTTGGCCGCCGAGCCCTCCTCCCGACTGTGCGGTGACGTAGCGGGTTTGCCAGCGGGCCTGGCCCCGGATCGTAGCGAGCAATTCTACTTTGGCTCCAATGGCCGCCGCGTTGCTGTTGGTACCCACCAGGGCGACACAAGCATTGCTCGAACAACTGCCGCGTTCGTTTTCGTAAAGGAAATTGACACTGCCGTCTTCGTGGTTGGCAATAAAGATGTCCAGGTCCCCATCGTTGTTGTAATCGGCAAAGGCTACCCCAAAGGAATTGCCCCCATCGGTGGTCACGTTATTGTCGACGGCCGTAAAATTGCCGTTGCCATCGTTCGAGTAGAGGAAGTTGTTGCTGGGGCCATCGTTGGTCACCACGAGATCGAGGTCGCCATCGTTGTCGTAATCGCCCCAGGCCGAGCCGTGGGAGTCCCCACCGTTGTTGACGACGATTCCGCTGCTTACCTTACTGAAGGTGCCGTCGCCGTTATTGGCGTACAGGAAGTTGTTTTGATTCCCGGAGTTGGCGACGAACAGGTCGAGATCGCCGTCGTTGTCGTAATCGCCCCAGGAGGCCCCAACCGATTTTCAACCATCGCTGACGAAGGCACCGCTATCCACTTTACTGAAGACGCCGTTGCCATCGTTGCGGTAGAGGTGGTTGTTTTCATCATTCGTATTGGCGACGAACAGGTCCAGATCGCCATCGTTGTCGTAATCGCCCCAGACGCCAGCTACGGAGGAGCTGGCTTCCTGGCTGACCACATTGGTCAGGACCTTGGTAAAGGTGCCATCGCCGTTGTTGTGGTAGAGCAGGTTAAAACGGGTAGCGAAGAATTCAGCGACGAATAAATCGAGGTGACCGTCATTGTCGTAGTCGCCCCAACTTACCCCGTGGCTATAACCGCGTTCGTTGACGATGGGATCGCCAAGTACCGAAGTAAAGCTGCCGTCGCCATTGTTGCGGTAGAGGAAATTTTCGTAGCCAATGTTGTTGGTCACGTAGAGGTCCAAATCGCCATCGTTGTCGTAATCGCCCCAACAGGCCGCACTCGAGCTGGCCCGATCGGACACGCAGCACCCCGACGTCATCAGAGTAAAGCAGCAGTCACCGTAGTGGCGGGACAGAGGATTGGGTTCGTCGATTTCGTAGTTGGTGACGAACAAGTCGGGATCGCCATCGTTGTCGTAATCGCCCCAGGCGGCACCCCAGCTGTTTTCCGCTTCATCCAAACCGACCCCCACCAGCTGGCCAAAGACCGCATTGGGATCGTACTGTAGGGTGACGGTAGAGAGCGTATCGCCACAGGCTTCCAAGCCGCCCACGCGAATCTCTACCCGTTCCCCATTTTCAAAATTATTTTGCAACTCCAAATTAAAATCCAAACTGATTTCGTTGGCCGTAATGTCCGAAACGCCCACCAGCCCACTGGCCGCAATCGTCGCGTCGAGATCGGTCGTTGCGAAGCGGTAGACCGTACCCTGTAAAGTAGGTGTACCCAAAGTCGTCTTGGTACTGCCGATGGGGTATTCTTTTTGGACGGAGCCCTCCACCAGCAGAATACTCTGGGTAGCCGGGATGTCTACTTCCACCCACAGCTCCTTGACGTAGCCCAGTTTGGAGCTCAAGATGTCGATCGAAGTGCTGACGATCGGCGAGCAAGGATCGTTGGCCTCCGCGCTACCATCAATCCGCACCTGCATGCCCGCTTCCTGCGGATCGACGAAGAGCGAATACTCGTTGTAGGGGCAGGTCACCCCCGCAAAAGTCGTGGGGTAGGCATCGCAATTGTAGCCCGTATAGACCTTTAGCTCATCGATGGTACAGCGATCGTAGGTAGCCGTGACCCGGTAATTTTTCGTCTTGTTTTTGGCGATGTCACCCAGTTGGTAAAAGTCGCCCTGCTTACTTAGGACGCTGTTGTTGCTGAGGTCCATGACTTCGATGACGTCGATGTCCCAGCTTGGGGCGTAAAAATGTACCCAAGCGTTTTCGGCATTGCCCCGATTCGAGGAGTTCTTGACCTTGATGTCCCAACTCACCGTCGTCTCAATACCGTTCTTGGTTTGCTGGGTCGAACTCACCGTAATGTCGCCCCGGTTGTACTTGATCCGATCGGTCCCCGAATAAACACTGGTCACATTCCCACTGAGGATATCTGCCTCTTGGAAATAATAATCCCAAGTGATGTTTTCGTTGACCCCCGTCGTCAGGTTACACTCGGGATCCAGCCGCAGGTATACCTTTCCATCAAAGCCATCGTCACTTCGGTTGATGTTGCCGCCGTTTTCCACGAGGTACTGCGACAGGTCAAAGGTGTAGGTATTGCCCACCACCGAGGTGGGGCTGATGCTATTTTGCGTTTCTTTTTGTTTGTTATTCGTCGAAGTCGTTCGATTTTGTTCCATCCACATCTCCGTGACGGCATAGCCCGTGGGGATGGTCACCGTCAGGTCTTTGATGATGGCCCAGTGGCGGTATTCAAAGGGAAACAAATCCCCTCCCGCATAATTGGTACAGCAATCCCCGATGCTCAGCAAATAACTTTGCTCCACCCGTTTGTCACAGCCATTGACGCTGTAGTTGTTGGTGGATTCGGTTTTAAAATAGTAGCCGATCATCGTCAGATTACCCGCCCAGGAATCGCACTGGAATTGGTTGGCGCTGTTCGTTGGGTTGGCGATGTCGGACAGGTAAAAACTATTGGTCATCGCGATTTGCTCCACGGCCCCGCCGATATTGCTCGTCACCTGGTAGCGGGGCACCAGCGTGATTTGATCACCCTCCCCAAATTCAAAATTGCTAAAGGTCGAACAACCATTGGCCACCAAGGTGGCTACGCTAAAGTCAAAGTCGGCCTTTAAGGTACTGGTCGTCGAACTCGTCATCCCAACGGATTCGCAGGTCAGGGTCTGGCCCGTACTCTGATCGTATACTTCTACTCGGGCATCGAGTAGCGTGAGGTAGGCTCCGTTGGGAATGTTGGTGCTGGCGTAGCCGTAGCTCCAGGAGGGATAGCTGCTGGAGGTTTTTACCGTTCCGATAAAAGTCGTGCTAAAGGTATCGCCCACCATCACCCGCTGACGCTGGATGCGATTGAAGTCCAAACTCCCCGCCGCATCGGGCAAACCATCTTGGTCATTGTCGGCTTGGCCCAAGCTGGTCCGCTGGGGACTAAACGATTGAAAAGCCAAACCCTCCCCACAGGGTCCCGGGCAGTGCAAATAGGTCTCCGCCGTTTCGTAGCAACTCAGTGGCAGGGTGTAGGGTGGACTACAACTGTCGTCCATACCGTAGAACAATTGCATGCCCACCGTGGCGGCGCCATCACTGCCATTGCTACAGTTGGCGGTAAGTTGGAGGTTAAACTCCGAACGCGTCAGGGTAAAGGGAATTGGCAGGGCGTAACGCGCCGTCAGCACGCCACTGTTATAATTGACCGAGCTGGGCGTCCAAGTATTGGCACCACTGCGGAACACCAGGTCGCTGCTGTTCCCACTCCAATCCAAACCGGCGGGAATGTCAAACTGCGCCTCGAAATAAGGATTGTTGCCTTCGGGCAAATTCAAAGTCGCGCTGGATAAAATAAAATTGTACCCCCCCACTTGACCGTTAGACAGGTCCGCCGGGTTTTCTACAAAAAAGGAAAAGGATTTATCTTTGGTTTCCTGCCCGGTAGCCGAATCGCTGTAGTCGTTGCTTTGGCAGGCGTCTTCGTAAGTCACCTTGTATTTCCAACCAATCAAATCGAGGGCCCCGCAAAAATCGGTCGGACAGGTATAGCTGTTCCAGATGATCGCGTAGGTATCTCCCGGTGGCAGGTTGGGTAGGTCGAGGGTAAAGCGCTTTTTGGCATCCGCTCCCAAGCAGGCGTACTCCTCGGTATTGGTCGTATTGGCACTACTGCTGGGGCTAATGCTGGTCCAAGCGCCGCCGTTGACCTGGTACTGGATGCTCCCAATGTCCAGACGCGAAAACTGAGGAGCGTTGTTTTGCTCAATCTGTACCTGTAGGTTATTGGCGGGCCCGTTGCCGTTGTTGGTCAGGGTCAGGGCTTGGGCGTCCGGGCTACCAGTGATGCAGGTGTTGAAGTTGACGGTTGGGGTGATGTTCAGGTCGGGTAGAAAAAGAGAGACCGTGGTGTAGGGAAATTCGTTATTGCTATTTTCGGTCTGACCATCACAACCCCAGACGGCGTAGATTTCGGAAGAGATATCGGAACAGCCGATGACCTGAAAAGTTTGGGTCACGGTGATCGACTCGTTGCGATCGAGCCAACCGTCCCCGTTGCCCGTCCCCGTAAAGTCACTGGCGCTAAACACGATTTCATCATTGCCCGAGCCGCCGATGACAATGCCGAGCCCGTCGCGCCCGTCGCTTGTTACATCGCCGGTGGCGCGGACCCGGATGAACGTGCCAGGGGCGGTTTGGCTGAGATAGATGCCGTTGCCGGGCGTGCCGGATGCGGTGTCGACCGCT
>ERZ1740065.384-NODE-384-length-23343-cov-10.646213_pt1 | contig 23343 bp, 23 predicted proteins | sample MGYA00581738_ERZ1740065 | MGnify/ENA primary metagenome ERZ1740065 (study PRJEB43018, sample SAMN04849749) | marine metagenome | isolation source: floating plastic debris | place: Pacific Ocean | collected 2008-09-01 | study: EMG produced TPA metagenomics...
CCCTTTTCGCCTGTGTTTCTGTTTCTTTTTTTCTTTTGTGCTCGTTTCCGTTCAGGGAGAGAGAGAGACAGATGCCCGGTAAGTGTGTTCAACTGTTTTACATCAGTAGTAAGTCTTTGAGCTATAATGGTGACTTCCTTTTCTTAGACTGAGCTCCTTGGCATCTGTCCAGATCAACCGTGACGTTGAAATCACTATAGAGTCAGCAATCAGTGCCTTTACGAACCGATCAGCCAAAAGATGTAACCATGCTGTGGGAGCAGATTTTATTTTGTAAAAAAATACAATCAGTTTTATCTAAACTATTTCCACATTTTGTGAACCTATAGAACACTAACAAACATAGACTGGACATGCAAATCTACCGTAAGTCTGTGAGTGGGGATAACCATGGTAACATTTACTGAGAAACTTGATTTTGCCGGGAATAATCCCAAAAAATTTCCCGGCGGCGCTGCCCTTGGACCCCGTCGGGGCGCTGGCCCTGGACCCCGCGGGGTGCTGGCCGTGGACTCTGCCGGTGCGCTGGCCCTGGACCCCGCCGGGGCAGCGCCCCTAATCACTGTCTGGGGCTTTGCCCCAGTACCTGAAAGTTAGACGGCTCAAATTCTTATAATATAGGCCTCAGCCTTGCAGCACATGATAGTTCTGATTCGCAGCTGAAATTTAGTTCTAGGGCTACATTAATGCGAAATACACTTGACACTCCACAAACAGGCAAACCAATCATGTGACCCGGATTACGTGGAGTTGAGTGACTATTTAACTCCGTACCGTTTTTTTAATTACCAATGCACTCTAAGCTTGTAATTATAACTCCCTAACCAGCGTGATTGTCACTCAGTCTATTATTAGCTGTTTGAATGGCCCATTGTCATGACTTGTCATTTGGACAGCTTAGGCTCAGCGGACTGCCATCTGTCTCTGACACTTCAACAAGCCAGTTGCCTAATCTCCCATTGTCTGACTATCTTGTTGTTAACTTCAATTACTCACTCTCCCTACCTGCCTTCCCCAGTAGGAGAGCCTCACATTCGCCTGTCTCTCATCATGGACTCCAATCATGCGCTGTTGGTTCTCTCGATTCTCTGTGGCGGTATGTTTAGATTATTGTTTGTTCAATGCTGACAATTTTTCTGCTGTACTGATCTGATTGAGGTTACAGTTTTAGTCATCATCAGTGATGCCATATACCATACATACAACGGCTGTACGGGCCGGATCAGCTCTCCAAACTTTCCGTTACCTTCTGATGGAGAAGCTCGTGCTCAATACTTGATAGAGGTTCCCTTCCATCATGTGAGTAGTGAACTAGCTTAGGCAGTGTGAGGACTGCTGCAAGCAGAAACTGAGACCAGTCGGTTTGTTTGTAGAGAGTGAAGCTGGATGTGTTGAGGCTGGATATGAAGCGGTCGGCTAACTGTACTCAAGATCAACTCACAATCCACGATGGCGGCAATGCCGACGCTCCCGTTCTAGCTAGCCTTTGCGTACACGACAATGTAATGGTTCTCAGTCGATATTTTACTAGATATATGAGAGACATTATCACATCTTTTCCACAATTTGCTTGTAAATGATAGACATGGACATTAGTATATGTGTGCAGACAGGTATTAATACGTGTGTATAAAGAGGTGTACAATAGTATTGTTTGTCATGTGAAATCTGTGTCATAGATGTCTAGAATGTTGTGATTTTGAGAGTTGGTTTTCTCATCACTTAATCAGGAGCAAGTCCACGTCATCCGATCTAGCCAGAAGAAAGTCTTCATCCGGTTTCATACCAATGAATCTAACTATGGACTAGGGTTTCTGATGACTTACACAGCCGTACCTCAGGCAGGCGCCCGTAAGTTACTTACTGGACCGGTGTGAATCTGCTGTGCTTGGCTCTGACACCATTCATTCATTGTAGCCTACCCATGTCTATCCTCTGCACTGCCGCCCTCGGACGGCTGTGATGGAGGGTTGAAGGTCATCAGCGGAGCATTTGGAGTCCTGGCTTCTCCCCAATACTCCAAGTATCCTCACAACCTGAACTGTTTCTACGCCATCGACATATCAGGTAAGTTAAAGACAGAAACAGCACTGGCGAGATGTTTCTGTCTGGTAATTGAATGCGTCTTTGACAGAGTTTGGTAGTAGGTTATCACTCTACTGGATTGAACTTGACATTGAAAAAGAAGACTACTGCAAGTTTGATTCCGTAACGCTATACAACCCTCGCACCGCTGTGGTCGATGGTGAGTCATTCATGAACAATTCTTGACATTGTTTGTGCTCAGATCTTGCCTTCCATCTCTTTATCATTTCAGGTCCTTTTTGCAACCGTGTCCAACCTCCTACAAACATAGTGTACAGTACGCCTGTTGTATACGTCATGTTTAAAACTGATCTCGCCACAAGCGGACGCGGATACAGGTTGATGTATACTGCCCATGGCAATCCTGCGGTCGTGCGGCCAGCTACCCAACCCTCCACTACTGTGAGACTTCCCGATTGCCTGCCAAACGTTGTGTCTCAACGCAGACTGACAACTACCACCCCCTCCATGCCAACGACTACTCCTAGAACGAATGCTACGACATGGCAACCTCCCAGTAATTTATTACTCATCAGAGTTCTGAGTCTAGTAGAGATGTATCGATGAGCCAACTGTTTATCTTGTTGCAGGTTGGCAACAGTATGCAGTACCAGTGTCCAGTCACAGGGACTTAGTAGATATCAGAGAGGGATACATTGTCTCCCCTGGTTACCCGGGAAACTATCCAAACGGAGCATACGGCAGCATTGTGATCAAAACTGCATCTAAAACGGTCAGCTTATTACATCAATCAATATATCACTCAATCAATATATCTATCAATCAGTCACACTCACACAAAGCTGTATGTTATAGAAAAGAATTTCAATCACATTCACTGCTCAACACCTGGATTTAGCGGCAAATCACTATGGCAGTTGCGATGACTACCTAACAATATCGTTGGATGATGGAGATGTAGAGTACGAGTGAGTCAGACAAACTTGTTTTCTGATCAGCAGCAATGCTTACATCACTTAGGACAAATTATTACATACATTTAGGAAACAGTGCAGTACTGCTATCCAGTGACGAAAGTGAATAGTTATTATCATGCAACATTTTGGTCTGTTTGAACATGGCCGCCGTGGAGTTAGTTGTTGATTTATGTCCATGAAATGATTCGTCCATCACAATGACTGTAACACAAACTTAGAATTCCCATTCAGCAAACTCTATCCCTGTTGACAGGTTCTGTGGACGTGATACATCTGACCTCAATCCCCTCGTCGTGGACGCAAAAATCGTTACAGTGGTGTTCAAGTCAGACTACTATCGTAGCCTAACCGGATTTAAATTACATTTCTACATGAACGGTGAGACAAAATGTCTATCGCTCTCCCTTCCTGTAGTGCTTAAATATGTGTAGATACTCCAGTGTTCAAAGTGTCATATAGCTAAGTAAATCCTCTCCTGACTAACTGGTTATTTTACATTCCACTAGCCACAAGTGTGCGGTAGAGATTCCTAAAACACCATGTTCAGCAGCAATCCTCATCCATCAACATCACATATCTCTCTTTATTACACAGTCAGAGGTAAGTGTGAATGTACCTATCCACTCTGGTATCTAAATATCTATGTATGGCGATATCTCTCTCTCTCTCTCTCTCTCTCTCTCTCACACTCTCTATCAAAAAAAAAAAAAAAAAACCAAAAGAGAGGTTCCATACGCAGAAACACACCGATTATACACCAGATCACCGGCAGCACCACCCAGGCCCACCCCCCCTCCCCCTCTCCCCCTCCCTCTCTCCCCCTCTCTCTCTCTCTCTTGTCTCCCTCTCTCTCTCTTGTCTCCCTCTCTCTTGTCTCCCTCTCTCTCTCTTGTCTCCCTCTCTCTCTTGTCTCCCTCTCCTATCCCTCTCCTTCTATGTCTAGTGACATATCTCGATGTCTATTGACCTAGCTCTGTATATTAATCCAGCACCATCCACATCTATGTTGCACTCTGGTCAGAAACACCTTTACTGCACTCATATTAACCTCTATGTAACAATCTGATACCTGTTGCTTTCCATAATTACATGTAAATGTCATAGTGCTGACAACTCCTACAAAACTATTTTTAGACTAGCAGCTTACTCAACAAGAGCACTGGACGAGGAGCCTTCCACTGTATGGTCTGTAAATCATTTTATTAAAATAAATCGCTACCAACTCAACAGAAGGCATATGATAAATATATAAAGATTATTTCCGGTTTCATGTAGGGATAACTGAATGATTTGGTGTACATGTAGCTAGAATTTCGTGTCTAGGTTAACCCCCTCCCCCCACAATGCACAGTTAGACAAAGCCCTAGTCTCATCATGCACACACTCAGAACCACGGCTCCACACAACCCTTGCTCTCTACAGCTGGATTTCGTCTCTCAGTAGCACAATGAGCTGTACAGCAGTCACCAGAAGTAAAAGTTCAAGTCCATCAAAGATTGGCTAGCTACAGATTAGTACACAGGAGACAAAAGGTTTCATCTCCCTGGATCTACTGGGAGACCGAATCTTATAGCACTGGGACTGACATGAGACATTCAGCTCAGCTTTATTAGAACTGCCTCAGCTTAAGCAGGAACATGTAATTTAATTTCTAGTACACAGATAGTGCGCCATTGATAAGCATCAAAAGCTATGAATAAAATCACAACAGCCTACTCTCTTCTCGCAACATGGCAACAGAATGACTATGTTGTACAACAATTTGTGCAACTTGAACTAATTTTCACAGGTGCTCACACATTTTTATCGTTCATCTCACCTTCCTCCACCTCACCCTCCTCCTCCACCTCACTCTCCTCGCTGGCATTGTCTCACCAGGAATGGAATGCGCCAGCCATGGTTACGTAGGAATTTTTACCAGCTTAACTGACATACATAATTACCCCACCAAGTACATGGTTGTGTAATGGAATGGTTTCTCTCTCCCTCCCTCCTTCCCTATTTCTCTCTCCCTTCCCCTCCTTCTCTCCTTCTCCTCCTCTTGCTCACCTTCACTCCCTCTGTCAATGAACAAACATTCTAATCTTGTTTCCTGACATTTACAGGAAGGTGACGAATAGCCGATATTTAATATCCAACATATACTTTATAATAAATGTCTGCACTGCCCATATCAGCCTGGGGGAAACGTAACTACAACTCTCATATCGTGGATGAATACAACAAGGAGAAACAACTGACAATGAGAGATACAAAGCCGACAATGTTCCTGTCTCCTAGAAGTTCTTGTTGATGCGTATGTGCATGGTGGCGTTGGGAGTGAGGCCTGCGCTGAACAAGCTCTCATCCATTTGGTTGTAGACTTTGTTAGGAAACGTGGTCACAAGGCTGTAGTTTGAGCCATCAGACGGCCTGAAACACAGAGACACATAGACATAGATGTATACATATATATGAGCAATCCTCTCTATTTCAACGTTCGCCTTCATCACTGGCTCAGAGACATGGGGAGATAAACCCTAATGATGAATGATAATATAGGTCACGCTTCAGCATATAAGCATTTTCACATGCATATAAATTAACCCACAGTAGCAGTACTTGTACTAGCACTACTACTACTGCTGCAATTACTAGTACTAATACTAGCAATATCATTCTTAGTTACCACTACTACTGCTACTACTACTACTACTAATGCTACTACTGCTACTAATGCTACTACGGCTACTAATGCTACTACCACTACTAGTGCTACTACTACTACTAATGCTGCTACTACTACTAGTGCTACTACTACTACTAATGCTGCTACTACTACTAGTGCTATCAATCCTACTGCTACTACCACCACTAATATTACTAGTACTACCACTACCACTACTACTCTAGAGTACTAGTACTGGCACTAGTAATATTATTTGTACTCTATTTATACATGACTACCTGATCAGTCATAAGGAAATTTTTACAGGTTCAGTAACCTCAGTTGTCTCCCCTTGTTGATACATCTGTCTCATTCACACAAAGGCATCGATATACTATGCTGCATTATACGAATCAGAATTAGCCCAAGTCCCTAACACTGCATGCAGAGTGCCCCATCAGCCCTTACCACTAAAGGGTGATGACACCTAAGGCTAGTACAATAGCAAAACTGGGAGATATGCATGAGTTCAGTAACAGTTTCCGAGATATTCACTTCTCCCGGAGAGAAGGCGAGGTCGTCATATGACCTACCTTAGTTCGTCTAGGTAATCGATAACGTCTGAGATCGTGTCGGTAAACTTCATCTTGAGCATGTAAGTGTGATTGTCGGTGTCTTTGATTCTGAGAGTGGTGATGTTCCGTCCGGAGGGAGGCCGACTACCCTCATCTAGCTCTAACCTACAGATTGTTAATGAGGCTTGTGTTTCGCTGTCTACTCATGCTCTGTGTTTGTGGAGATTGGTGCTTCATTGTAAGGAGAATAGGTTTCCCAAAATTAGTATGATATCGCGAAGAAATGTTAGGTTTGTGTATGGAGTTGCCTTCCCACCGAAATAATCAGTATCTATAAAGTCACGAACATGCCTACGATCATCAGAGGTTTCTATTGATCATGAGGTGACAACTCCCAAAGGTTTTCATGGCGCGACAACTCCTGACGAAAGCTTAGCTGGGTTTATCATGAGCGACTTCCTGTAGATCGCGATATTCCCTAAATAATTTCCCAGGCTAAATTGTTTTATTTCTGCAGTAAATAAGCGAGTTCGCAACCTTGTGACATGTCACAAGGTCGCGAACTCGCTTAATGATGCAACCGGAAGCGTTCGACCTAGTTTAGTACACGACTGAAACTCTTCCCAACTTCTCTTATAGGGAGTTGTCTACTCTATGTGACTATTATTTTTATATCCACCAATCATCTTACAGTACCTGTATATTTACCTAATATATGATTGACTTTGTTTTAGGGAGTCTATTCTATGGTATTAAGTCTGACTCGTAGCCTATAACTTTCATATTCCATCTCCTACACCGCTCAGAGATTTTCCACTGCCATTCCTAATATATCAGGCCCATGTGTTTCTTCCAGGGCATTACCGATTGCCTGCACAACTGAACGGGTACACTGGAAAGATATCAGGTATACAAGAATCAAGTTCTGAAGACAACCGAAGCCCCGCAGCGGCCAGATTTGGTCTGAGACTGCTTCCGGAGGCTAGAGAAGGTTAGATGGCATCTGGCTCATTCTTCATACCTACAAAACTGCCAATCACTCATTCATTGCCGGCTCACTTTCAAGATTGGTTGATGAGACTCAAAATAGTCATATTTGGCAGGTCTGAACACTGCATAAACAAGTTATGAGAAGCTGCTCTGCTGTTTCTAGAAATGTCAGCCATTGTCATCAGTGAAGTAATTCACCGCTTACATTTGAACTGTTTGTACCTTCCCTCCTACTCCTGTCGCCATCCTTCTATGGCCTTATAAACCACTTTCCTAGCTAGTATAACAGTGTGGGGATGTGGTATTTTGTTGACCTTTACCTGTCCTTGATCTCCTGCATAGTCTGCGTGTCGACGACTGTGACTGGGCATGACTTGCCACTGGCTGTTGTGTCTTTCACTGATTGAGAAACGGACGATCTGATGTCGATAACTCGTCCACCTCTGACAACGGATGATGGAAGCTTCGCCAGGAATTGGTCGGCCGTCAACTTCCTACCTGAAAAAGAGTAACAATAGCTGTGAGACTGCCCTCTGACCTCTGACCAGACCTGTCAAGTCTCCTATACTGTAAAAGTGAAAGATTTAGCTTGGAAAAATATTTAGCGAATATAACGATTTGGAGGAAATCGCTAATGATAAATACAACTAAGTTTACATCGGAGTTGTCTCATCATGACAACTTTTCAAAGTTGTCATCTCGTAGTTAGTAGAAACATTCCCGATGATCATAAGCATGTTCATGACTTCATAGATACTGATCTTTCTCATGGGGAGGTATTTCTACTCTATTTTTGGAATGGACTAAATCCGCAAACGCTAAAAACTTTTCTCGCTATTATGCTTATTTGGGGGAAATGCTAAATATCTCTACCGCTGATGATTCCACTTTTACAGTATTTCCCCCTCCAGACTTACGGATCTTAGCTATCAGAACTTAGGAGGGTCAAAATTGCTGTTATTGATTTTCTAATGTTTTCACGTGGCTCTATAAGAGCTGAGCTCAAATATGACAGAGTCTTAGCTGTAGGAGGTAGGGGCTCTGAGCTATGACTTCTCAAACTTCAGAAAAACTGAATGTCCAGTATTTTCCGCCTGATAGGTTGACAGGTATGGCAAGGGGTATCAAGAATTAGATTTCTTGATTGCAGCAGCACTGAGAGAAGAGAATAGTTGTTCAAAGGAAGTTTAGGAACCAAAAACATGCATTAGAGTTACCTAACTTCTGCTCCATACCCAAATTTACCTGGTAAATCTGTCTCCACGGTTTGCTGTGAATTAACTCGGCTTTCAGTTTTTTTGTGAACGATTGATGGAACCAGACGAGACGGCTGCGTATCTCCACCTAATGACTGACCTTGGCCTTCGAAAGCCCGTAAAGGACTAGCCTGAGAGAATATCACGCTTCTCCTGTCCAATACCTATTAACACGAACTGATGGGTAACAATAAATGTTGAGGTTTGAGGCTATATTTAGTCTATTTTAGTTTTGGCTTAGTTTGACCTAGTTGGAGTGATGATAATATCTCGCTATCATTTGATCATATGAATAATGACATCTACGAAAATGGGAAGAGCTAATATCAGCGTGGAGATGCAGAGTGTAAGAACTTGGAAGATGTGCTCTCTTGAATCCATCAATAATACATCCCATACTAGTAGCAGTAGTAAAGAAATACAAACCTTAAAAGGAACTCCCTCAGGGTATTTGTCCTGCAGCTCCGATGGGAAATATCCGTCCATCAGATCGGCAACACAGATTTGAGTCAACTCCTCGTCATACGACCGAAATGGCCCGTCGAACATCATGATCCCATTCAGGTATAATATCAGCTGCACTGGATCAGGAGTCTGCAGAACGGATGGACCTTTGGAGACAAACGTCTGGTGAGGCTGTTTGCCACAGGAAGGAGCTAACCTTGAATCGAGCACCCATCGCTGTCTTCTCTATTTTAGTTTCTCCTTCACCGGCTATTTGATTGAGTTCTTTGATGTTGTTTATCAACTGATCGAAATCAATTTTATACGGATTCTCTGTGGGCGTAGCTTCAACAGGGAGAGAGTCACCCTGAGACCAAGTGTCACCTGAAATAGTACTTTGTCCATGAGTGAATTATCAGTAAGGGGACACAGCGAGTGCTGACATAATTTCAAAATCAATATTTGGAAATATGATCCACAGTGAATATCCATACCACCAAGCCTCTGCATTGCGGAATCTTCCAGATCATCATCGTCTTCATCAGACTGCTGTCCAACCCAGACCATTCCGTAATCTAGCAGGAAGTCCTGACAAAAGAAAATACTAACAGCTGCGGCATTGCTCAATCTCGTTATAACCTTTGGTTGGAGAGAGAAATTAGCACCAATAGGCACACAAACCTCCATGTCAGATATCTGCTGCTGCAGACGTAAACACCTAGCTTCCAGCTCTTTCAGGTATGTAGATGAATGGTGATCTTCCGTGGAAGCTTTCTTGTACAACTGGCATTTGTCTTCCAGCACACTGATCCGCTTGTCCTAAATAAATACCACCAGGAACATGGGAAGATGTTACAGTCGCCAGCTATAGGAAATCAAATATAGTGCATAGTGATCGTATCCAAACTCAAAATTCCAACTGGATCTTGCACCATGTTGCAGTCATGATATTCAGTTATTGATCTGCTACAGCGCGCAATAGCCTACCCAGGTATGTGTCATAGCTATTTCTCTGCATGTAGTTAGTATAAAAAGCTAGTGACATCATCTTCATACAATGACATTTTCATACTATAACTCCATGTAGGAGCCATCGTACTTTCATAAGAGAGAATCAACTTAGAATTATTAAACAGAGCTTTCAAATCAGCTGTTAGCCAGAGAATGAAGACTAATTAAAGATAACCTCACTTCCTAAGACACGTGTCTTATAGTCGAGGGAATATAGGTAACATAGACCTGGGCAGGCCATGTTATACTGTAGTAGATCAATGAATGAATATCATGACTGCAACACTGCAAAATATTCCTATGAGAATGTAGTGTTTAGATGTGATCACATGAAATGTACCATGTATGATTCCTAGTGGCGGGTTACTGCAATATCTTACTACTTTCTGCGCGTAGCCATTATAGCGGTCTGTATCACAAATCTACTTATGCCAAATTCACATCCCCACCAATATACTACAGAGGAGTTAAACAGAAGAATTGATGGGCTAGAGCTCTACCTTGTCCTGTATCTGCTTCGTCTGTATTTGAATGTGCTTTTCAAGAATTGCTATCCTTGAGATCATGGTTTGCATTAGATCAATGTCAGACGGAGTGCCGACAGCTGGGTCTGAGAGGTAGGGCTGACCAGCATGACTACTACTACTCCCAGCTTTGGATTTAACCATCCGAGAAGTGACTTCGTCAAGAAGTGGATCTCCGCCATGTCTGTATGGCACGTTCGATGAACTATAACATTTTCAACTTCACTCAATATAAACGGAATACAAACGCTATACATTATTTTATTAGTACACTATATTGACCAGATAGAATTCCATACGTTGATAGGGTTTAATATTCACATAGGGCTAGAAAAACTATTATGTGGTGAAACTTGTTCCCAACTTACGAGTCCGTAGAGTTGCCCTTGATAGGGATTCTTTTAGTCTTTTTAAGACTAGATAATGGGGATGTCATTGCCGTTCAATGGCTTCCTTAGTTACTAAGTATCACGAGCTTTCAATTTATGTGGTGGCAGGATCAGTCAACTAAAAGTAAAAGATTTTAATATTAGTTTAGGTAAAATGATACTGACACCTGCTCGGGAGGATCACTGTTTCTATTCCTATTTTGTAAGACCATGGTGATAACTTTACCCACTTGAAATAATTTATGTAAAATTTAAGTTTATCCCCAAGAAATTCAATGACAGTTTAGCCTATATATTGCATGTGAGGGTAAAAAGAACACATCACAATACTTACTCGCAGTTCAGCAGCGTTTTTGTTTATTGGTATCTCCGCGCAAGCAGGATACAGCTGAAGGTCAAGGAAAAATGAGACGACGGCGTATCAATCCCGCAAGCAATGCGTCCAAATAAATTATTACCCCATCATCGTCATCGTTCTTCTAAAACCTCTTAGAGAGTATTAGCAATTTGCAAAAAGAATTTCTTTCAATAATACATATACTGATTTATTGCAATCACGCGTAATCGATTTATTTTGTCGAAAATCCCTGGAAGGTCACTTCGTACGCCGACATTAACCCATCCAAAGAGGGTCAGGACCATGGAACTATATACTAACTATATACTAACTAGTATATAGTTCCATGGTCAGGACCCTCTTTGACCCATCGACGTCGTAGATTTTAATTCGGACACCGCTGTAACAGAAGTATTTATTTGGCTAACACCATATTTTTCCCCCGACGCAAGACATACCACGAGAAGACAACTCCTAGACTAGCGATTGCCAGCAGGGAAGGAACTGAGAACCGAAAGCTGTATAGTATTGATTGGCACCTGCCCACCTACACTAATCTCCTCCTTCCCTCCCTTTTCCCCTTTCCTCATTTTTATTAGGAATAGCTCGCCTAGGAATTGGGCAAGCTCAGCAATATATAAAGGTAATAATGGGTACTAGACAGTTATAAGTGGTCCAATAATTAGACCAACTGGTGACAGAAAGCCAGTTTAACTGCATCCATTGGGGGAAAATTCTGCCTGCCCAGTGAGCATGATAGGTAATAGTCTAATAGCTAAACTTAGGTACAAAAGATATGTATGAAGGAGAACGTTGGAGATCTACCGACATCAATCACATCTTCTATGGGTATCTTATCTTGTTCTCCTGCTCCATCTTACCCTGTGAAGCTTCCAGATCATTAACGATGTGGTTTCTGCTACCAGCATATGTGCTGCTAGATCTGGCAACAGGTGATCACCACCATAGGGGGGAGATAATTCAGTTTAGTGAACAGGTGGATGAACTGACAAGCGTTGATCCAGACATCAGGATACAGGGTGAGTTGAGGCTTTGCAGACCACACTCACGGCGCTACTCATCAGTGTCCAGCCAGTCTGTTACACTGCTGCACTTTCCCGCCCCCTTGACATCACTTCCACAGCTTTACCTGAGCCCCATAGTTCCTGCAATACAGCTGGTATAATCACAATCACTACTGATCAAGTTCAGTTGCAACAACTCTCATTCGCGTCATTTTTTTCCCTCAGGATCCCAGTAGACGGGGTAACACAACTTCGAACTAAAAAAAAGTCTAAGTATAGATAAATAAACATCCGAATCTCTCCTCGTAATGAGAGCTTAGGGAGTGAAGAAATAAGACGTTTTCCGAAATGACTGCGCAGTTGTTGATCAACTCGGCTTCAGAGCCTTAGCTAGATACCTGTTGGAAGAGCTGTGCTATAATGATAACAGTAATACTATACCAACACTGGTAGTTATGACAGGACAAGATCTATAAGCCTTCCATGGTGTCTTATCATTGAGGTTTGTATTGAGCAAGTGTTCGGAATAAGAGATATACAGTTATGGAAGATTTTTACGGTCTGTTTCTTAGTCTATTGCATACAGAGCACTGTATAGCCTGCAGCCAATCGGAAGACAGCTACAGTCCAGTGGGCAGAGAGTCAGAGCACCGCATTCAGACTAATGATGGAGATTGCGCAAGTTCGGAAATGGAGGGTACAGCGCAATGTCATTCTTCGCCTTGCGCATGCCAGGCTGAGTTGACTTTAATTCACTCGTCTCTTGCCTTGAAAATATGTACATATACATTGGTGTGAACCATAACCGCCATGGGGAGTTGTGCTCTCTTACTTGATCATTTGATACGTTTCAAGTATCATCTGTCGCACGCTGAGACTTTTACATTTTGTGGCGGTGTTGAATGGGAAAACCCGATGGAAGCCCCCGACAACAGGCAGTCCAGCAGCTGTAATTCATAACGGAATACTATATGACAACTGGTTGATAGGTTGCCGTGGTAACAGATTGTACAGACCTGCCGGTTTGGCAGACCTGTCCACCCTCCTGATTTTGAGTTGGCCACTCTCCTGCCTCCACGGTTTGTTGGATGACCTGGAGCCTGGAACTCTCATACCCGTTACAGCTGACTGTCGACCTTGCTGTGGTTTCAACCGTCCTCTACTGACAGCGTCCAAGGAGATGCATCTTGTGTTAGTAGTTTTACCTATTGGCAGATGCCATATATGAATTTTCAGCAACGCGGCTCACTTACAGCACGGCGTCGGTTCCTTTACATGGGCGAGCTCGCAATAATTTCCAATGACACAGGTAGGTTTAACATTACCTGCGGGCTGGCCATCAGGCCACGAGTCAAGAGTTGATTCAGATGAGTTGTAGAGTGGGTTGTCATGACGAGAGCCTCGTTCTGATTCACCATTATCTTCCAGACTCTGTGACCCGAGGTATATAGATGTCGACCCTCTTGGTAACAGAGTCTGAGCACATGGCTAGGATAGAAACATAGTAGAGGAATGGAGTACAGTCTATCTCCGGAGAGAGAGAGGTTGAGAGAGGGGCCTATATGGGTTTGGGGGGGGAGAGTTGAGGAGCTACATAGGTACATGGGGAGAGGGGTAGAGAGGTGAGGGGCTACATGGGTACATGGGGAGAGAGGAGAGGGGTAGAGTAGTAGAGCAGAAATAATTATGAAGACTAGAGACAGACAAGGAGAGATAGAGGGGAGAAGGACAAGGGAGACAGCGAGAGGGAGCGAGAGAGCAAGGGAGCGAGGTAGGGAAAGAGAGAGAGGAGGGGAGAAGAGTCAGGAGTTGGGAGCAGGTGAGGTGGTGAGAAGGATGTGGTAGGAAGGAGGTGGTGAGGAGTATGTGGTGAGAAGCATGTGGTGAGGAGGTGGTAGGGAGGAAGTGATGGGGAGGTGGTTGGAAAGGGGTGGTGAGGAAGATGTGGTGAAGAGGATGTGGTGAAGAAGATGTGGCGGGAAGGGATCGTAGGAAGATGGAGGGAGGAGGTGATGAGGAGCATGTGGTGAGGAGTATGTGGTGAGAAGCATGCGGTGGTAGAGGGATAGGAGATAGTGTTAAGCGAGAGATAGTGGGAATAAAAAATGAGCGCGGGTAAACTCACCGAACTTTTGTCTATCCTTGGCAGACGCGCCGTAATCATAGACTGAGATCTGTTCCTCATCTTATATGGAGTATTGACAGCCCGTCTCTCCATTTGATCCAGCCGGTGCGTGTTACAGTCTAATTTTCCTAGCAGAGGGTCCTGGCCATGCATGCCGTCTTCAGACGTATAATGCAGCAGCTCAACGAGATCAGAGATCATGCTCTTCTTGACTTGGTCGGTATCACAGTCATAGCTCAAACTGGGTGAGAAGTTCACCTCCAGTAACCACGGTTTCAAATCTTCGTCGACCAATACGTCGAAACCGTAGAGTTCGAAGCAGTTCTCTGTACGCGGCACTTCTGACGCCTGCGGTATGATAGTCAGGTTAATTATGGAAATAATCTTCCACCAGAGGGAGCAGTCGTCAATGTGATGCTGGTGAAAGTAGTGACGCAGCCGTTTGACACTCCACTTGCAGCCCGGGCCGATGCCGGCTTTGTCCGAACTATAGGCAACGGAGTGCTTATTGATGGAAGTGTTCGTAAGGTGAGCGTAAACGTTCTGCAAACTTGCCAAGTCATACTTCTCACAGGAGAAGCGAGCGATGCCGTCGTTGAAGAGGTATACGGTGAGAGGATGATAACTGAGGACAACTACATAAAGTCTTATATCAAACTTGTAGCCGTAAATTAGGTAGGGTCGACTGATGTAACGTTGAACAACGCTGTTCGTATCGTATTGCAGCTCTGACAACTCGCGCATCACGAATATACCTCGGCCCCGCGACATGTCCGCTGGTTTACAGATCCAGTACCGGCAGTCACCTACAAACCGCACGCAAAAATTCAGTCTCTTACTCTGGACTATCTGATGGCATCTCTACTTCGATATAAATGGCCGTCAAAGTCAAAACCATTGAAATTGCTAGAGATCAATGCGGGAGATCAATGCTAGAGATCAATGCTAGAGATAATTCTCAGAGATCAATGTGAGATATCATTTTTACAGATCATTGATAGAGATCATTGATAAAGATCATTGATAGAGATCATCGATAAAGACCATTGATAAAGATCATTGATAGAGATCATTTGTAGCAACAATTTTTAGAGACCAATGCAAGAAATCATTTCTAGAGATCACTGCTAGGGATGATTACTTGAGCACTGTTTGTTCTCTTCACAAAGAGCTGGATGGGGGAACTCAACCTAAATATGAAGGATGGCATCATATTGAGATAACTTTCTCACTTCTCTATAACATCATGCGTAGCCCCACATTACAGGCAGTTCTTACGTATAAAATTGTTCAGCAGAATTTATACCGCTTTGGAAAATAAAGTTTAACCATATTGCGCAATTGAGTCGCAGTTTTCCTTCACCAATTCTGTGACCTCATACCATAGCTGGAAAGTTGTAGGACATGAGATACTGGAGATTCAGTTTTTTTCTGGACATTTAGAAGCCATAACGCGGAATCCATACTCCTAGTAGCTAACATTCTGCCATATTTGAGTTCAGCTCAGCAAGATCTAGCCAATAAGTCGCAGTAAAACATTAGGAAACCAATAATAGCAATTTTAGCTCCAAAATCTGACTGCTAAAATGCGGGAGGCTCCCAGTAAATACGAGAGACTTGTCACGTATGCCCTGCACTACAGTCGAGGTACTTACTCTCGATATCTGAGATCGGCATAACTACCGGTAGTAGATTAGTACCAATGAATAGCAGGTATATGCATATTTCCTGCAGCTAAGTAAAACAATCCTCACGGGTCAAGTCGCAATACGGGATTGTTTCAAGTTACCGCATGCCCTTTCAAGAACATTTCTATTACGGCTTTGTTAAATTCTACTATCTACAATTGAACTGCAAACATACCCGATTAGATGTGTCAACAAGCATTAATGAGTTGAATAAATTCGGTCACTTGATCAGCATCTGATCGTGCCGGTTTTAGCAAGCAGCAACAATATCATCAAATAAACAGACCTCGGGCCGCTCGGGCCGCTGCGCGTGATAGAAGACATTACATATGTCAGAAACGGCAATGAAGCTGAGATTGTGAGGTTCTAGTGTGGAGGAATCACCTGATTTTTTGTTCTCGTTGGGTGAGCTGCTGAACTCCTGTACGAACTTCCGATAGTCGTTCGGCAAGATGAATGACTGGGGGGCAAAATTGTACGCTGCTGCATGCAGAGCCTGCTGAAGCTTCAAGAGTCTGGCCAAACTATCCTTCCTGGTGATTCCTGAGATATCGATTCAATTCTTAGTTCAACATCAGCAAGGTGCTGATGGGCAGAGCTGAGAAGCCCAGCAAACCATTGCTCCACCAAGGCAGGGCCTAGGGCTATACCTGTGGCTTTGGGACAGTGATTTAATCGTTGCCATGGGAATAAGTCGTAATAGTCTGAGGAGCGAAATCTAGACGTTTTCCACCACAGATTCCATTGCATCTCGTCATGCAAGTCTGCGTCATAGTCGATCCATCCTTTCTCATACAGCACCTAATCAATCATATCCCATGATCTACATGTCCAGGTTCCAATGAAAACTTGAGAGTTTGTGAATTCCACTCACCTCTTTTAAGACATCTGGCCCGCTCCCATCATCGTTGAGACGAAAAATCAGCGATGATTTAGGATCCGTCATTTAGGCTCACTCGATCTTATCAACCTGGTGTGCTGCTCGAATCAATTTTGATGCATTTCTCAGGCCATGTGATCAGTCGATCTCAACATGAACCTGAAAAAAATTCTACTTCCGCATTAACCTGTCTCACTCTTGGAGTAAGAATCTTCGTAGAAGGATCTTCAGCTAGCAAATTGTCTACTGATCTTGGGCTGTGAGAAAGTATTAGCAAGTGACAGCGGTGGAGGTCGTAGCAGAAGAGAAGTGCTGAGTTTTCTTGATGATTTACTGATCTAACTGAATGTGTGATTTTCGTCGTTACGGACTAAAACCGTACCGAGTTTAAGCAGTATAACTATTCTTGGCAAAATAGATCGATTTTATGTATCGATATTAGATGTTGATGATATTACTTTCTTCGGACTAACGCTTTTCTAGAGACTTGCGCAGTTACTCATTTCCGTTGAAGATGGCGTTTGTGGTGGGGAAAGTTTGTCCTGGGATAAAAAATCGAACGGGTGCATACATATCAGCGTTCATTGCAGCCGTAAGTTCTCATGATATTTACCCTTCACCCTCAGTTGATGCTTACTTGTCGTGGTTAGCCTGTCTTTACATGTATGGCCGGCTATCTCTGATAATGAAAATTGACCTACTTACATGTAGCTCTCTACCATGGCTATTGAGACTTGATCGATCTATTTTAGGGTTTAGGAATAGGTGTGCTCGTTGCAGCTTTCCTTGGAATGCTCTACCTTTTTCGTGAGGACCTCAGCAAAGAAGGCAGGCGGACAAACAGTGAGTTCAATCGCCTTACGATGGTGTTTTTTGTTTTTGTTTCTTTTCCTTACCTTATGGCATACAAGCACAGTATCACAGTGGTGCGTGGTATTTTACCTCTTAGCGGAAAGAATTCAGGTCCAATGCTACTATGCTGCTGGATTTGCCACGTGGGGAGCATGGCTTTTAGTTTCGTTCATGATGCTAGCTGGAATTAAGACGGTAAGTACTATCGACGTCGACATGTTTTCACGCTATGATCGGTTTCTATATCTGAGGAGCGATTATTATATTTCTAGGAAAATAAGAGAGCTCTTGGCATGTGGCTCGTAGGAACTGCTGCTCTTCCTATATATCTGATCATTGGTATTATATTTTTTGCTGTTGTGAAGAAAACAACTGGATGGGGTGAGTTGACACTCCAGTGAACATTTCCTTTGGTCCTTTGAATTGCATGATCCATGTCCCTGTTGTTATTCTCCTTGCAGAGATAGCATATCTAGTGTCTCAAGGTGTGGCTCTTGTTGCTATGGTGAGAAAAAACATTCTTAATCTTAGTGATCTGGTTTTCTAGTCACATGAGTTACTGGAATTGTGTCTTCATTTTAGATATGGATATGGTTGGCTATCTGGGTCTATTTTGGAGAGATCCGATTGCGTGACAAAAACCCGGATATGAGAGTAAGTCTAGTTCCTGTTTACACAGTCGATTTTGACTCGGTATGATTTACTGTGAACATAGAATTTTTGCGTTTTTCTTCTGTTTATAACTACTGGCAGTTTTATGCATGCGATTATCTTTCGTATGTCAGCGTTGGGCTGAAAATCGTTGCGTTGCCATCACTGGACTGCGTGTGTATCAGCGTAATGTTGTTACCTCCAGGTGGACGAGTTCATTAGAAGAAAGGTGACGCCCCACAATCTATCAGTTTTACCCGCGTAATCCAGCTGATACTGCTGCCTGCTCTAGTTCCTATAATTCTCTGTGTTTGATTCCTGCGAGAGATGATCAAGCACGCACTGAGGATGGCAGCTGGAATGGTGCTTCCACCACCGCTGCTGTGAATAAAACATACACGCGCATTTTACACCGTCATACCGATATAGTCAGGGTCATTTTGGAGTAGAGTTGGTCAGGCCAGCTCGGCTTCCAGCTGCCATTCAGGCTCAGTGTGGCAGTGCGTCAGTCGCCACTCTGTCACACTGGCGCCCGTAGTGAGATCACGCTCTTCCTAATCTACCGTTTCCCTGCTCATTGCGAGATACACACACTCCTAGTGGCTAGCTGCTTCTTCTTCTGTTTTCGATACGCCAACTCGCGTCCTAATCAAGTACTCCCTACTAATGCGTGTTGTATGTGGTGTGGACTCTATTAGACCACCCAACGGGCTGAAGGCACCATTCCACTGTCTCCTCGTCTGCAAATCGACATAATCATTTCTACAAACATCTTCAGAGTCGTGCTCTCCCAACCGAGCTCGCTCATTACCGCCTTGTTCATTTGACAGGAGAATGAGATGATGTTAGCCGGCCAGCCGTTCGCTATGATGATGCCGCCCAGCGGATCGTACAATCCGGGCTATGGCGTGCCGGGTGGCAGTATGAGCAGGTACTTGCGCGTGGTTGATCTCAGTTGACTCCAATTGCCCTGAATTATTTGGTCACCACCTGTCTGTCTGCGTAGCATCCCGAGGAGCCAGAAAAGTCGCCATACGTACGCGCCTACAGAAGTCGGTTCGGTAAGAGCGGCGCCCTCACTGCCGCGTCAGTCACGACTCGACCAGTACCGTGCGCAGCACGTCGAGAAGAACCCCATCAATAACAGCAGGTCAAGGTCAAACTCGAGAGAGCGGGAGGGCGGCACCACTTACTACCGGTATCAGTACACAGCAGAGCAGCGATACCAGTCGTCTCAGCATGGCAGCCAGGGAAGCCTTGGCGGTCGGCCGCAGCAGCCTCTGTACTCCAACAACCAGCAGATGAGCAAGGACAGCGAGGTGTAACCTGCTTCATCAGACTCACACTTGTCATCGTCTCTCTGGCCATGATCTAGACAGAGAGAGTTTCTCCTGAAATTTGCATTCCTAGTACATCTTTCCATTCCTTCATATACATTCCTTGATATACATTCGCATCTATCAAGCTTGACTTCTTTTAATCATTTTACTGACATGATACATTCCAAGTTTTTATCATCATTTTTGTACAGAGTTTTATTACGGTCAACAATGTAAATATAGCATTGACTCGATTGTTCGTCTCAACGTTGTTGCTGTCGTTCCATCATGGATGAACCATGCAAGACAAGAAGGTAGAAAAGCTGTCGAAGCCAAGACAGGCAACTTCTATCCCACTTCAGATCGCTAGTCACATCTTCTATACCCTTGGTCTGCTGGCAACTGTCGTCTTGTACTCCATTATCGGCGGCTTTGTGTTCGGCTGGCTAGAACGTGAAAATGAACGTCTGGTAAGAATCATCTTCCGCTGACCAATAATTTGAGCGACGGTGTTACATGGCTTCGTAGCTTTCTTTTTCAGTTGAAGATCAGCGGACGAGAGAAGATAGATGCGCTGACGCAGAAGACGGCGACAGAGATATACACCGAGCTTGAGAAACTGGGTCACAGCGGAGCCTCCTCCAGAGATAAGGTGCTGGAGTACTTGGAGGCAACGACGTGGACGTACTTCCACGAAGCATGGAAACTGAAGAAAGATGGTACATGGGATGGCACTTATACTGAAGACGGTAGTTCGGCTCTCTGCAATGCCCGAGTTCTCTTTCCAGCTCAGTGTGAGAGCTTTGCTTTGGTTTCAGGCGATGTCGTTCAGGAATGGACGTTCATTGGTTCGTTACTGTTTTCTGCCACAACGATAACGGCTATTGGCTATGGCAACATCGCTCCGAAGACAACTACCGGACGTATCACGTGTATATTCTATTCTATCTTTGGACTGCCACTGACCATGATCTGCATAGCAAATATTGGGATCTGGTTCGCCAAACAGGTACCAAATCAACGGGAAGATAACTCTCAATCTGGTGCCCAGCTGATTGTGGCTTTCACTTTCTCATTAGGTCAGACTCATTCACAAGAAACTTTCTATGTGTTTCCGGAAGAGTGTGACTAGCGATGTTCAGGAGGTGCCAGTCGTATTTTCGGTGCTCACTATGGTCAGTTACATATTTGTTGGGGCTTGGATCTTCTACTCCTGGGAGAACTGGTCGGTGATAAAGGGCACCTATTTCTGCTTCATTACACTCTCCACCATTGGATATGGAGATATCGTTCCAGATGTGTACAGAGGTTCATTTTCTCTGCCACTATTTACATTTATACCAATAATACAAGCACGGTTGTGTAATTATGGTCCATACTTTGCCTAGGTGGCGAAGCGTGGCATGGAAAGTCGTCGGTGATGACTTCCAGACTCATAGTCTTCGGATTATATCTATTCTTCGGTCTCGCCCTGCTCACAATGTGTATGAATTTGATGAAAGAAGAGGTCAAGGCTAACTTTATATGGCTTGGCAGAAAATTTGGCCTGAAATCAGACACTAAGAACAATAAGTAATAGGTCACACGTTGGGCACCTGAACAGACTTGCAGTGTATTTGCCATTCTGAGACTCAAACTAAACCTTGCCATTTTGCATTATGCTACCGTACAGAAGTAAATTAATACTATGATTTGAAATAGTTATTGTATTGAGTTATCCGTGGGAGAATGTTCTTTTGTAATCTTACAAAATAAATACTCTATACACTAAAACAACGATTGCTTTGATTGCAGCACTTGTAAATTGGAGTTGTCTGCTCACCACTATACTAGGAACCCTTTGGCATGAAAGATTTCCAGGGTTCAAAGGTTGAGATACGCCTCAGCGAGTCTATTTTTGTACAATAGTTTCGCGTAGGATCTGTGTGTGAGCCCCTGTGTGCTGATGTTCACCGATTTCCCCTTGGTATAACAGTGAGTTACTCTCAGCATTATACCTAATATATTCCCATGTGTTTAACTAGGAATATAAACACGAGTACCTTATCAATTTGCTGTATTGAAACGTAATGCACGGTGTTTTATTTTCAGATGACGATGCACGTTTGGAAGGAGGGAACTTCTTGGTCTACATAATTACACATAGCGCCCCAGCCCCAGCTTGATATTAACTGTTGACCATTAATCGAATTTATATAGTTTTATATATGTACTTTTGATTGCAAGCCCTGATGCGACGCAATCGACATGCTAGGTGAAGAAGAGAAGAAGCATCTAGCAATAGCAGCAGCATGTGGTGTTGCGATCGGTGCTATCGCAGGAGCCGTCGGCTATGCAACTCTTAGCCAGACAAGTCCTAGCGTGAGGTCAAGGACTAACTCTTGTGCTGGCAGCGGTTCCCCTAGTCGTAGCCTTAACGTGACGCCGTTCAGCAGAAGTCTTCTAGCTAATGTTAGTGGAAGTGACAGTCCATCCCCGGATGCTCAGGAGATGACTAGGGCTTTACTAGAGCTAAGTCGTCGTATGGAGACTTTGGAGCAGGCAGTTAGCAAGAAGCTGTTAAGTCGGTCAGGCTCCTCATTGGGCTACCTCACTGCCGCCGAATCTGCCGACAGCGACGATGACGATGACTTTAAGGATCCAGAAGATATAAGGTAAGTACCAGCATTATCGTACTCACAGATGACAACCCATAACTGTAAGTATGTATGAAAGCAAATGATATTTTTCTGACTTTTAGTGATAATGAAGATATATTTTTTCATGCACAAGCATCTATGAAGGCTGGAAAGTCGTCTATGTCAGCAATACGCGATGAGTCATCCTCATCCGTCGATCGTTTAGACTTGGAAAAAATCGATAGGCTTCAATGCAGTGACATATCAAGTGAGAATGACACAGCATTTGACTTGTTGAGGGAATTTCACAAACATGTGAGTTTATTGATTTCCTCAACTGTCTCCCCTTATTTCTCTCTCTCTCTCTCTCTCTCTCTCTCTCTCTCTCTCTCTCTCTCACCGCACCGTTATCACCACTACCCTAAACTCTCAAATGACATAGACACCCACGGCAGAAGGAACCCCCAAGATACTGTGGCATATGGCCAAGTCATACCACCAAAAAGCATTGACCTGTAAGGATTCAGAGACTAAAAAGGTCCATGCCTTCAGAGCTAAAGAGCTGGCTTTCCAAGCCTTGGATTGTGAAGGAGGCAATGTGATGGCAGACGTTCACAAATGGTAATCTACCCCCTCCCCCCCCCTCCCCCGTTATACTAGAACCCATCATTGACATTTTAACCAAGTCACAAATGTAACGGTGGAGTAGAATGGACGCCAAATTGGATAATAGAATCAGTTGTCACATGCCTCAGTTCTGTGTCAGTTAATGAGAGTTAATATACTTCATAAATGTAACGACATACGATTACTGCTGCCTTAGGGCTCCACACTTGCGCAAGTAATGTGTACAGCTTGTGGGTGGGTGAACGGGTAGTTGTGGGTGGGGAGGGTAGTTGTGAGTGGGATGGGGAGGGTAGTTGTAGGTGGGGGGAGGGGAGGATGTGTACTATAAAGTATGTGGAAGAAATGGTGGAAATAAGTTCTGG
>ERZ1740065.386-NODE-386-length-23299-cov-6.454225_pt1 | contig 23299 bp, 19 predicted proteins | sample MGYA00581738_ERZ1740065 | MGnify/ENA primary metagenome ERZ1740065 (study PRJEB43018, sample SAMN04849749) | marine metagenome | isolation source: floating plastic debris | place: Pacific Ocean | collected 2008-09-01 | study: EMG produced TPA metagenomics assembly...
GGAGAACTGGGCTGGGTATAGCGTTGGCGTTATGCGCCAGCGTTTTGCAGCAATGGGTTAGTAGGGCGGCCCGCATTTGCATTCGCAGTCAAGGCTGCGTAACCCTGTCCGGGCAAAGGGGTACCGCCACGTTTCATGAGCCGTTCGAGCTGCATCTTCTTACCCGGGTTTATGTGCGACGGACGCTTGTTCGACGCCCAGAAACGCGCGCTTGAGGTGCATGGGCATGCTTGTATGGACGGCGTCTTGACGAGCGCGGAGACCATTGAGGGGTTGGCAGCGGCGGTCTTGCATACCGCTCCTGAGACCTTCGCTGTGATCGGGTTGTCGATGGGCGGAATTGTCGCGCTCGAACTCGTCCGGCAGGCGCCGCAGCGTATCAGCCATATTGCGCTGCTTAACACCACGCACCGCGCCGACCGTGCAGGGGCAAAGCGTATGGCGCAGCTAGAACGCGTGAACAGGGGAGAGCTGAGCCTTGTTCTGCGCGACGAGCTCAAGCCGATGTACATGCACCCGTCTAACCGCCTCCCGGACCGGCTCGAACTGTTGTCGGGCATGGCGGAAGCTCTGGGTGAAAGAGTCTTCGAACAGCAAACCAAGGCGCTAATGCAGCGCTCCGCCTACACTGAGACGCTCGCTGAAATAGCCTGCCCGAGCCTGGTGTTGACGGGTGAGGACGATACAGTTTGCCCTCCCGATCTGCATCACGAAATTGCTAAAGCTATCCCCGAGGCTCGACTAACGCTGATACCGCAATGCGGGCACTTATCGACGCTGGAGCAACCCGAAATGGTGAGTGAGGCGTTGTTGGACCTTCTCGCCCGGCAACTTTGAAAGCCTACTCTTCCACTCGCAATACACTGAAGGACAACACGCTGCATGCACGAACTGGGACAGTCCTTTGGAGCGCTCAATTGGGCGATCGTAATTACCTACCTGATCGGCAATCTCGCGCTCGGCTGGGCGATGAGCCGTCGGATATCGACCGCTGAGGACTACAATTTCGGCGATCAGTCTACGCCGTGGTGGGCGATCGGCATATCGGTGATGGCCACTTATGTCAGCGCGTTGTCCTTTCTGGGCGGGCCCGCCTGGGCCTATGGCGACGGGATGGCGGCGCTCGCCATCCATATCAATTACCCGCTCGTCATTTTCGTGGTGGTGGTGTTCTTCCTGCCCTTCTTCTTCAACAGCGGGCTGAGCTCAATCTATGAGTATCTCGAGCGGCGCTTTGGCAGTTCCTCTCGCACCGTGATGAGCCTCCTTTTCATGATGTCGCAGAGCATCACGACCGCGACCATACTGACAGCAACGGCCATCGTTGTGACCTTTGTTACCGGAATCGAACCGCGCACTGCGATCATCGCAATGAGCGCAATCGTGGTGCTCTACACTCTGATGGGCGGCATGAACGCGGTGATTTGGACCGACGTACTGCAGGGCGTGATCCTGTTTATCGGGGCCGGGATTGTGCTCTATTTCGTGCTGACAGACGTCGCACCCATGTCTGGCGCATTGGATTTTCTGGCTCGTGAAGGAAAGCTCAATCCACTCGATACAAGCCTCGATATCACAATCGCACCCACGGTCTGGTCAGGCGTCATTGCAATGACGTTGTTTCACATCACCGTTTACGGGGCCAATCAGATGATGGTTCAGCGCGCCATGGCCGCACGAAACATTGGCGATGCCAAGAAGTCCTATCTGATGATGGGGTATGGTGCCTTTTTCATCTATTTCCTGTTCTTTTTCATCGGCGCGCTGCTCTTCGTCCATTATGAGGGTCGCCCGTTCGAACAAAGCAACGAGATTATTCTCACCTTTGCCAACGCGCTGGCGATCCCCGGGCTGATGGGCATCTTGGTGGCGGCGGTGCTGTCCGCGTCGATGTCCAGCCTGTCCTCCGCCTTCAACTCGCTTTCGACCGTAAGCGTGGTGGATTTCTACAAGCCGTTTGTGAAGTCCAGCGGCAAGGAAAGCCATTATCTCAACGCCTCGCGCGTGTTCACATTGGTGTGGGCGGTGATCGTGATCCCGTTGGCGTTCGTGTTTATCGAGAGCGGCGGAGCAATTCTGGAGACGTTGTCCAAGGTCGGATCCTATCTCGTCGGCGCAAAGCTGACGATGTTTGGCCTGGGCTTCTTTTCCAAGCATGCCAACGAACGCGGCCTTTTGATCGGCGTGGTGGCGGGCTTTGTGAGTTTGGCTCTGGTGACTGGTTTTGCTGGATTTGAGGGCCTGTATCCCCAATTGGCCTGGCCTTGGTACGTGGTGCTGGGCGGGGGCGTGAATCTGGTTGTCGCATGGGTCGCCAGCGTTGCTCTGGGAGGCTTCCAAAAGGAATGGCATGAACATTCCGTCCCCGGTCAGCTGGCTCATTTCGAAGCGACCGGAAAGCCTCGTGAGCAGGGCGGCTGGTATATAGTGCCTGGTCTGGCGGAAGCGCCCGTGTGGGGTCTTCTCCTTGTCTTTGTCGCCATCCTCCTCTTCCTGGCGTGGTTCGGATCGCTTGCTTAAGCCGCGCCAGCCTTAGGACGCCTTATCGTACACCGGAGCAATCACGTTATGCGTAACACCGATTTCATCCAGACCACCCATGTCGGCAGCTTGCCGCGGTCGAAAGCGGTCACCGACCTTGTCTTTGCTCAGGAGGCGGGAGAAGCGATAGACCCGGACGAATTCAACGCTACTATCAAGGATGCAGTGAAGACTGCGGTGGGGCGCCAAAAGGATGCTGGCATTACAGTCGTTTCAGACGGCGAGATGAGCAAGATATCCTACGCGACCTACATCAAGGACCGCATCACGGGCTTTGAAGGCGACAGCCCGCGCCGCGCGCCGTCCGATCTTGAAGAGTTTCCAGCTTTCCTCGAACGCCAAGCCAAATCCGGAGGCACCCCCACTTATAAACGCCCAACTTGCGTAGGTGCCATCGAAGTGAAGTCGATGAAACCGCTTGAAGATGACCTTGCCAACTTCTCAGCTGCGCTTGATGAAACCGGCGGGGTGAGCGGCTTCATGAACGCAGTGTCGCCCGGCACAATCGCGCTCTTCCAACCGAACGAATACTACGACACACACGACGATTATCTCGAAGCGCTCGCGGAAGCGATGCGCCCTGAATACGAGGCGATTGTCGAGGCAGGTTTGCAGATCCAGCTGGATTGTCCCGATCTCGCGCTGGGGCGGCACATGATGTTCAAGGATCGCTCGGACGAGGAATTCGTGAAAAGCGCCAACAAGCATGTCGATGCGCTTAACCACGCGCTTCGCAACGTCCCCAAGGATAAAGTGAAGATGCACATGTGCTGGGGCAATTATGAAGGCCCCCACCATCATGACGCGCCGATGGATATGGTCTTGCCGGTGGCGCTGAGAGCCAAGATCGGCGGCCTGTCTTTCGAGCACGCCAATCCGCGTCACGCGCACGAGTGGAAAGTGTTTAAGGCGATGGATATTCCTGAAGATCTGACGCTGATCCCGGGCGTGATTGATTCCACCACGCATTTTATCGAACACCCCGAACTGGTCGCGCAGCGGATTGAAACCTTCACCAATCTAGTCGGGCGCGAGCGTGTGATCGCAGGGTCAGATTGCGGCTTTTCGACGTTTGCTGGCTATAACGGCCTCGACGAGGAGATCGTCTACGCTAAACTTGGTTCGATGTCCGAAGGAGCAAGGATCGCGAGCGAGAGGCTATGGGCCTAGACGCTACTTTCAAAGAACGGCTCGCAAGTGAGGAGCCGCTGATCGGCACGTTTCTGAAGACGCCGAGCGCAATGGTGTGCGAAGTGCTGAGCCGGGCGGACCTCGATGCTGTGTGCATCGACGCTGAACACGCGCCCTTTGATCGCCGCGATATCGATGCGTGTGTACACGCGCTCACACATGCGGGAATGCCGGCCATTGTGCGCATCCCTGCGCTGCGTTCAGAGTACATTCTCAACGCGCTCGATTGCGGCGCGGACGCCATACTTGCGCCCCATATAGCCAGCGTTGAGGACGCGCAGTTCCTTGTTGCGCAGGCCACTTACGGCGAAGGGCGGGGCTTTGCCGGATCCTCTCGGGCTGCGGGCTATATGGCGCGCGGCATGGCCGATCACATCGCCACCAGCAATGCGCGTGTTAGTGTGATCGCGCAGATCGAAGACAAGGCCGCGCTTGATAATCTCGACGCCATCTTGGCGGTCGACGGGATCGATTGCTTCTTCATTGGCCGCGCCGATCTCACCGTTTCGCTGGGGTTCGACAATCCCAACGAGCAGGCGGTGATCACAGCGGTGGAGCATGTTTGCCGTACCGCGCAAGCTGCGGGACGCCGCGTCGGTATGTTCACTGCCAATATCGACGAGTTGCCCAAGTGGCGCGCTCTGGGAGCCAGCCTGTTTCTGCTCGGCTCCGACCATTCCATGATGCTCGAAGGCGCCAGCGGGCTAACGAGCCGCGTACGCGCGCATTTCTAGATCTGATAGAAGCGTTCCGCGTTGGCTGCGAACATTGCGGCGATCTCAGCGTCGGTGAAATCCTGAACCACCTCAAGATAGGTCTGCATCGTGTGCTCATATGAGGCATAGAGGTTGTCAACAGGGAAATTGGAGCCGAAGGCGATGCGTTCCGGGCCAAACAGGTCGATTGCAGTCAGGATCAAGGGGCGCACGTGATCTGCGTCCCAGTCGTGGTTGAACATGCCAAACCCTGATAGCTTGCAGAGCGCGCCGGGCACTTGCGCGATTGCGGTGAGTCCCTCTCTCCAATAGGCCAGTCCTTGATCGGAAAAGTCGCTGGGACTGCCCGCATGACATAGCGCGACCTTCAACCCGTCCACGGCGCCGAGCACCCGGGCGGCCTCGCGCATTAGGGGCGGAGTTAGCTGCAGGTCGAAAGAAAGATCGCGCCGAGCGAGTTCGTCCAAGCCTTTATGAAAGTCAGGGTCGCTCAAGAGTGTGTTGGTGCCGGTCTTGGCGTCCTCTTCCGCGCTGCGGCCAACGATCTGGCGTATCCCTCGTATCGCTGGATGCTCCGCGTGTTGGTCGAGGACATCGCAAATGTCTGGGCTAGTCAGATCGGCGAACGCGATGATTGCGCTCGGCAGTCCCATCGCATCTGCGCAAGACTGCAGCCAGCTTGTCTCTTTGAGGCTGTCTTGCTGAGCTACACCGACTTGAACATGGACCGACTTCACAACCGGAAGATGGGCGAAATCCTTGCGGAAATCCTCTACCAGATAGTCGCGCTGGATCGGCGCAGGGTCACCGAAGAAGCGCACGACGCCTTGCTCCATCAGCCAGGGATAGTCGCAATGCGAAAGGTCCCAAAGGTGGTGGTGTGCGTCGATGATGCGCGCTGGCGAGCGCATCCCTAGACCGCCGTCGCGATCTGACGATGGACCGCCACATCATCCCAGATCGTGACCTCCTGCGTGATCTGGCCGTTCAGGATGCGCCAATGGGTGATGCCCATGATGACGATCGGCTTCCCCCCAGGATTGCCATAAGCGCCCGCATTGGTGTGGTTGCCGGCAAAACTCCAGCGAACAGCAATGTCACGTCCGGCGCCGCTCAGATAGGGAATGTCGGCGATATGCTCGATCGCAAATGCCGCTTGGCCAAAGCAGCCGAACAGCGCGCGCGTGTGGGCAAGAAGCTCACCGCTGCCATAGAGGAAGTCGAGCGAGGGATAGGTCGTTTTGACGCGAAAGTCATAGGCTTGCCGTGTCGCCTCTTCATCGCCACTAAGCCAAACCTGAGCCAGAACGAACTGCGCGAAAGCCAAGGGATCTGCTGAAGGATCAGATAGCATAGCAACTTTCGGCACTGTGTTCGCAAGCGTGGCCTGATAGCGGTCTGCGTGGTGTTCGAGCAGCGAGAAACCGCGTGCAGCGTCCTCTCCAGCCTGGCGCTGGGCAATAGCCACAGGATCGTAGCCCAACTGGATCGCCATCCCGGAATAGTCGCGCGCGAGCCATTCCTCATAGATCCGGTTGTCGCGGCAAGCGCAGTCGGCAATCGTGATAACCTTGACCCGTTTGCCGGTCGCCGGGCCAAAGTCACTTGGACCAAGATTGGTCATCGGGCTGGTGATCAGATGCGAAGAATAAAAACCCGCCTCGCCGTCATTGGACCACACAACATTGTCCGGCTCTAGGCGGCGGTCCGGAAAGGCCGCCAGCGTTGCGTGTGTGTTGGTAACGACCGTCTCAACCCCGACGATCTCACCCGCGAGTGTGTGGATGGCGCAGTCAGCCGTGTAATAGTCGCGGCATTTTTCGACCTGGCGCTGGTGCCAGATTCGATCCGTAATGCGCACGATATAGTCGGGAAAATCGACAAACTCTTCGTCAAACCCCGGCATGTCCATTCGCCGACCGGGCACCGGATTAAGGAGGTCTGCTTCACTGGTGGTCGCGACTTCGGTGATAGGCAGCGCGCCTAGATACTGGCTCATTGTGCGGTCCAGCCCCCGTCGACCAAAAGACTGTGCCCCGTCACCATGCGCGCGGCGGGTGACGCCAGATACAATGTCGCTGCCGCGACATCCTCAATGGATCCAACTTGGCCAAGAGGGATACTGTCTTGCACGAATTGAGCGAACTCAGGCTTAGCAAGCATAGGCTTGGTCATGGGTGTCTCAATAAAGGTCGGCGCAACTGAATTCACGCGAATACCACGCGGCGCGAGTTCCACCGCAAGCGCCTTTGTAAAGCCCTCCACGCCGTGCTTGGTCATGCAGTAGGCCGTGCGACCGGGCGATCCGACATGGCCCATCTGCGAGCTCATGTTTACGATGGCCGCGCCGCGATCCATCTTGGCCAGAGCCGCCCGCGTGATCCGGTAAAGTGAACGCAAATTGAGATCGAGCATTACATCCAGGTCTTTATCGGTGACCTCGGAGATCGGCTTGGGTCGATTGGTGCCAAGATTATTGACCAGGATGTCAAGGCTTTCCAACGTCGCAATACGATCCAGAAAGGCGTCAGAACTCGCATCCAGTGCCCAGATTTCCCCTCGGTCGCCAAGCTCTCTTGCGAGCGCTTCGAGATCGTTCGATGGCCGAGCCACGCCAATGACGTGTGCACCCTCTTTGGCCAGAGAAATCGTTACTCCGCGTCCGATGCCTTTGCTCGCGCCTGTAACAAGCGCAAGGCGTCCTTGCAGTTGGCTCTGCATCAGGCCGCGATAGCGTTTGGCAGTCCGGTCACCAAGAGCGCGGTAGCCGGTTCGTCGGTGCTGTTCGCGATGGCGCGTACAGCTCCGGCGACGATGGTCGCGGTGTCACCATCTGCCAAGTCTTCGCTCGAGCCATCGGCGGTAATCGCAAGCTTGCCAGACTGCGCGAACAGGACTTGTGGCGCGTCAACCGCGCCCAGGTCAACCACGGCACCAGACTGAAGCGTCAGCTCTTCAACGGCGAAGTCATGTGGCCAGGAAAGCGCACCATCGGGATGCACAATCCGGCGACGGCTCACCTCTGGAGTGGTATCGCCCGGCGTGGCTTGGTCTGCGATCACACAACACATGCGCAAGCGATCAGCGTCAAAGCGCTGCAGCGCCGCGACTTGAGCGGTCGACGTGCGGGGCATGGAGCTGATACCCTCTGGCACGCTTTCCCCTTTGGTGGTGTCAATGAGGGACCCGTTCTCAAGCAGGATCAGCCCGTATTCCTCGGCCATGTCAAAGACGTGGGGAGCCCAAAGAACTCGTCCGGGATCATCCCCGCCAAGCACGGCGAAGAGAAACCCTGTGTCCTCTCCTATGTTTTCGAAACCTCTGAAAACCCGTGTAGGAATTGAGATCGCATCGCCCGGTCGCAGCGTGATTTTGGCGTCTTCGCCGCGCTCACCCAAGTCGAAAGACCAGGTGCCGGTGTGGACGTAGAAGAACTCAGATGTTTCGTGGCTGTGTTGTGAGTTTACACATCCCGGCGGTTGGCGTGCGCCGCCAATGTTGAATCCATGCGGGCGAGCGATATGAACATGCTGATTCGGATTTTCCGACACCCCCGGGCCTATGATTGTGAAGTTTTCCTTCTTGTCTGAACCCGGTGTGCGCGTATCAATAAATGCGTCGAAACAGGGCCTGAGTTCGCTGTAGCGAACGACCTCAATCGTCTCGACGCAGAGTTGGCCCGCTTCCGGCTTCGTTTCCCGTCCCATGAATCAATCTAGAGATATTTTTGCATTCGAAGTCAATATGGTTATGGCATTATCCAATATGGCATGGGCGCCGCAAAGAGGAAACGCCCATAGCGGGGAGTTGAATTGAGCGCGATACCAGACTTAAGTGCGGCGCGTCGGATCGCCGAGGTCTTTCAGCACGCATGGCTGGAGGCGCCAATCGGCGACCTTGAGAGCGCGCTGCGGGATCATACTGCGCCTGACTATCACTGGCGTGGATCACGCCCGCTGTATGAGAAAGACAACCTGAGTGCAGCATGTCGGGAGGCCTTGGAGCCTCTTCGGCACGCATTCCACCCTCTCAAGCGGCGCGAATATATCTCGATCAGCGGCCTTAACGATGCAGATGGCGGAAAGAGCGTTTGGACGTGTTCGCTTGGGCATCTGAGTGGACCGTTCGTCAGCGAGTGGCTGGGCTTTCTTCCTACCCAGCAACTTGTTCAACTGCGCTACGCCGAGTTTCAGAAGATCGAAGGTGATCAAGTGGCCGAGACGGCGCTGCTTTTCGATCAGGGGGACTTTCTACGCCAGATCGGGCTCGATCCCTTCCCGCACCAACTTGGTGCTCGCCATGTGTTTCCGCCACCATGGAAGGCGGGTCGGCGCGATTGCGGCTTGGAGGTCGCCCAAGAGACTGCTGATCTGGTCAACCGCATGATTGAAGATCTCGATCTACTCAACAAGACCGGCAACGACACTTGCCCGCCCGAATATCTCGCGAGGAGCTGGCATGACGATATGGCGTGGTATGGGCCGGCTGGCATCGGCGCGATGATGACTATTCCGCTCTATCAGGCGCAGCATCAATACCCCTTTCGGCAAGGCCTTTCCAACAAGCAATATCACGGCCACGTCGCGCGCATTGCCGACGGCGATTACGCGGCGTTCTTTGGTTGGCCCAACCTCTCCAACAGTCCGCGCGAGGGATATCTTGGCCTTCCAGCCAGCGACATTCGCGGCGAAATGCGGATCGTCGATGTCTACCGGCGCGATCGTGACAAACTCGCCGAAAACTGGGTGATCATCGATCTACCCCATTACTTTGCGAGCTTTGGGATCGACCTGCTTGAGCAGGCAAGGGCTGCGCAGAACAGAGACTGACCGGGATGCCGCCCCGTAGCGCGATGCGCATGACAAAATGGGAGCTCCCTCGAGAGCTCCCCTTTCGCCGTCAGGCGCGTCCACAAGCGCGCTTAGGTCTGGTCTTTTAGAACCTGGCGCGGAAACGCACGCCGTAATTGCGCGGGAACAGGTAGGACGACTGAAGCAGATCATCGCCGCCATTATTGTTCGAACGGCTGAGCACGGCCTCATCCTCAATGTTCTCAACGAAGGCCTCGATCGAATAGCTGCCTTCCGCAGAATCCCAGACGAGACGCAGGTCACTCTTGGTGAAGCTGTCCTGTTGCGCCCCGGGATCAAGCGCGAAGAGGTTCGAGGTGTTGAACCCGTCGCTATAGTAGAACTGGCCGATCGGTGTGATGGTGCCGAAGTCTCCCAGATCGATCACGTAAGAGGCTGCAAGTGTAAGAGTGAACTCAGGCGAGAAGGTGGTCTGTTCGCCTTCCAGATCGACAAACAGGTCCGTGGTCCCATTGTTGAGCTGATAAGGGGTGGTCTGTCCAAATTCCCCATACTCCGAATTCACATAGGCGGCGATCGCGGTCAGTGTAAGGTCCGGTGTCGGGCTCCAGATGGCTTCAAGATCCACACCGTAAACGTCGATCGTGCCGCTGTTCTCCGAGAAGGTGACGCCGATACCGGTGTTCGGATCGATAACCTGGAACTGCGCCAGCAGATTGGCGTATTCGGTGTAATAACCCGCGAGGTTAAAGACGAGCGTGCCGTCTGCAATAACGCTCTTCAGACCAAGCTCGTAGACCGTCGATTCCTGCTGGTCTGTTGTGGTCCCGTTGTTATTGATGACGCCGGATAGGAACCCTGTTGCCGTTGTCGCGTAAAGCAAGACATCGGGATTCAGATCATACTCAATGGTGGCGCGGTAATCGACGTTGTCGAACGTCTCATTGCCGGTGTTCGCACCCGGCGCGTTGCGATCAATTATGAACACGTCGCGGCTGTCCGGTAGAATGACTGGGGCCGCACCCGCCGCGAATTCCGGAGCGACCGTAACCGGCCCGTTGGCGGTGAAGTTGCTACCGCCGCCTTCGAGTGTCTTCTCTTCCGAGGAATAGCGAAGGCCGCCAACAAGCCGCAGGGAGTCGGTAACTTCAAAAGTACCCTGCGCGAACAGACCGACGGTCTCGATGTCGATGAACGCGCTGTCGGCAAAGAACCCGTTGAAGCTTCGATCAAGGCCCGTGAGCGGTGTCGAAGTCAGAACTGGCAGAGACAGCGGATTTCCATCGCCATCCAGCACCGGCTGACCGGCGTTGTTAAGCACCGGCACGGCTACCCCGCGCGCGCTATCATCGCGCAACGTTTGGTTATAGATCGAGAAACTGAAGAAGCTCTCATCCTTCGAATAATAGGCGCCAGCCGTCAGGTTGAACGGCCCGTCGAAATCGGTGTTGAAGTTCAGCTCTTGTGTGAAACTTTCCAGCGTCTCATCAAAACCACCGATGGCGTGCGGGTTCGCGCTGAAGTCGAAATCGAATCCGAACAGGTTCTGAAAATCGGTGTAGGATGTGATCGACTTGACCGAAACAGAGCCCAGATCAAGGTTCATCTCCAGGCTGAGAACCGTCTCCTTCAGATCCACATCAGGCACATAGTCCTGTTCGATCGTGTAAGGGCCCGTGTTTGGCTGGCCACTATTAGCCGCGAAATTCGATGGGGCTGCCCCCCGGTTCGGGTTGGCGCAGTCTTGCTCTGAACCGAATGCATCGGTGTGGCCCGAAGGCGTTACGCCACGGCACAGAAAAGTGTAGCCAAACAGGCCCGCCTCGCGGCCGTCCTCTTCAGTGTGCTGAATGCGGGCGATTAGGTCAAAGTTGTCAGTTGGCTCCCAAAGTAGGCTGACGCGCAAGCCCTTATCGTCTTGCTGACCAATGTCAGGCCCGGCGAGGTTCTCGATGTAGCCATCGCCTTTCGTCACATAACCAGCCCCACGGATCGCCACCGTGTCGCCAAGCGGAATGTTGATGAAGCCTTCGCCGCGGAATGTGTCGAAGCGCTCATAGCCGACCTCGATCCCCGCTGAATAATCGCCGAGCTCGGGCTTGTTGGTCGTGAGGTTGAGAGCACCAGCAAAGGTGTTGCGGCCGTAGAGCGTGCCCTGCGGCCCCTTGAGAAACTCAACTCGCTCAATGTCGAAGAATGCCCGCGTTTGCTGTGACGCGCGAGCCTTGTAAACGCCATCGACAAAGGCGCCGACAATCGAACTGTTGTCGCCGAACGTGTTCGAGGAGTTAGCGCCGCGTACGTTGAATTTGGCGTCGTTACCGGTGAACGAGAAGTTCACGCCCGAGGTCACAAGCTCAAGACGCGAGACGTCTGTGATACCCGCCTTGTCGAGAGCTTCGGCGTCGAACGCCTGGATCGAGGAACTGACATCCTGAATGCTCTGCTCGCGCTTGTTCGCTGTGACGATGATGATGTTGCCGCCCGCCTCTTCTTCAGCAGTCTCGGCATCCTGTGCCAAGGCTACGGAAGGGATGGAGAGCGCAACCGCGCCCAGCGAAGCACTGACCAGCAATTTAGATGAGATCTTGCGCATTACGTTCCCCTAGGTTTGTTCGCGCGGCCTTTTGGCCGGAAACTCTGACATTTGATGGCTACGAAGCGCACTGTGACAATTCAAGGACGTTTTGACTTCGAATGCATAATCTGGATCAAATTGTGGCAAAAATGCATGCTTTTGGGCGGAGTCTGTGAAACTCCTGAGAATAGCATCTTGATATTACGAAATAAAAATTCTGGATCCTCAAAGGCCAAATTTGATTGCGGATACAATCCGTGTTTTGGGGCGGTGTGGGGGTGGTCTCGACATATGCGCCCCATTGAGGCTAGCGTGGCGTGGGATGAGTGAACCAAAGCCGCCAGGGTCTGATCGCAAGCGATCCGTCACATCGTACGATGTGGCGAGATTGGCGGGTGTATCGCAGTCGGCTGTGTCACGTTGCTACAAGCCCGGCGCCTCTGTCTCACAAAAGACAAGAGCTAAGGTCGAAAGGGCGGCCAAGGCGCTGGGATATCAGCCGAACGCGCTCGCTCGTAGCCTGATCACATCGCGCTCCAACTCGGTTGCGGTGATTATCTCCAACTTGACCAACCTGTATTACCCCGAGGTACTCGCACAGCTGAGCCAGAACTTTTCGCAGCGGGGCATTCGCGTCCTGCTATTTGCCCTGGAGAGCGAGAGCGAGGTGGATAGCGCGCTGTCGCAGATCTGGCAGTATCAGGTTGACGGCGTCGTGTGTGCGGCGAAGCTGACCAAGGATCAGATAACCGAGTTCTCCGATCGGGCGATCCCGTTGCTGTTCTATAATCGCCAAGCGGGAAGCCACGCTGCGAGCGCTGTTTGCTGCGACCAGGCTGACGGTTCACACGTCTTGTGCGAAGGCTTGCTGCGGGCCGGGCATACATCCTTTGCATTGCTTAAGGGGCCAGCGGATAGCGTCGTTGGCACTGAGCGCGAAGATAGCGCGCGTGCAGCGCTTGAGCGGGCCGGCATTGAAACAATAACCGAGCTAAAGGGCGACTTTTCCTATGAGGGCGCGCGCGATGCCATTCGTCGCTTCATGGAAAGCGATGCCAGTCTTCCCGACGCGATCATATGCGTCAACGATGTCTCTGCGATTGGCGCGATGGACACGTTGCGAAACGAGTTTGGTGTCGCGATCCCAGAGCAAGTTTCCGTGGTCGGCTTTGACGGCGTAGGTCCGTCAGGCTGGTCCAGCTTTGACCTCACCACAATCCGCCAACCCGTGCGTCGGATGACAAGGGCTGCTGTTGATATGATCTTGGAACGCGTCGAGACACCGGAGTTGGCAAACGAGAAACGCGTCTTCTCTGGTATCTTTATGAGGGGCAATTCGGCTCGGATCGATATGGCGGATTAAGTCAATCGGTCCATCCGTGGCGGAACGGTGATCCGGCCAAGATTGCGCGCTCCATTGAAATGATCAAGGCGCGCCAGCACATCGACACCAACTTGCGCGTACAAGTCGAGAATATCGACCAAAACCCAGTTTTCGCGGATAAGCCCGTCTTCCATCCGCCAGAAATCAAGGCTGCGCAAAAAGACCTCCTTGTCCGAGGGAGCAATCCCCATCCAGCCGTCATGTGTGAGCGTCAGGCGCATATTGGGCCAGCCGGTCTCACAAACATAGTCGCCCTGCGCCAACCAGGCGGAATTGAGGTCGCCCATAGAATCGAGTTTGCGATCCGGCATGGCTTGAAGGAACGGAACCTGGTGCCAGTTGCGAAAGCCTGATGCCCCCCTTGCGGTACCGATCCCGCAAGGGCCGTACCAATTGAAGCGCGGGTGCCAGTACTTTTCGAGTTGCATGACCTTGGGATCGGGATCCGCCGGATGGCGGCAAAGATCCTCCAGCATAGCGATGACATGCGACATAGTCGCGCTGCCGTCCCCACTGGTCTGCAAGCCGTCCTGCGTCATGGGTGCAGGCGTCGCGAGAAAGGCGCCGGTTTGCGGCGCCATTGGCCACACGCCCGCTTGCATCATCACTTCCGGGATATCCCAGATCGCCTGCATCTCGGTGATGCGCTCTCCATCGAAGTGGTAGAACTCGTGGTAGCGCATGTGGACGAGATGGCCGGTAGGACGAATGCCGAGCCACGGGCCAGTCATCGTGCCCATGTAGTTGCCCATACAGCCCAGCCAATCCTCCCCTTCGGGCGTGGTGCCAGCGAGCACAATCATGTCGCGCCGCTCCAAATCGGGCACGGCGTCCACCAAAGGCGCGTAGCATGTTTCAACCAGCGCCTCGGGTCCATGAAGTGTGCCAAAGGGATGGCACATCTTGAGCGCCGCATCAGACGCAAACAGGTTCGAAGTTGCAGCATTTATGCTATCAAGCGTGAAAGTGGCTGCAGCCTTCTGATAGGCGGCAAATATCGCTTTGATCGCCTCAGGCGTCATGGCTTTCTTTGGCTCCTACTCGACCGGATTGCGCGGTGTGGCAGCGCCCGCATAGGGAACATTGCGACCACCATAGCGGCGCACGCGGACATTGGCTTGTTCGCCGTGTCCCGCAAAGCCCTCAAGCGCACAAAGCCGGCTGCAGTATTCGCCCATCAGGGTCGTTGCCTCATCGGTCAGAACCTTTTGATAGGTGTGCGTCTTCAGGAACTTTCCAACCCACAGGCCGCCAGTGTAGCGGCCAGCTTTCTTGGTCGGCAGCGTGTGATTGGTTCCGATCACCTTATCCCCGTAGGCAACGTTTGTGCGAGGACCGATAAACAGAGCGCCGTAATTGGTCATGTTATCGAGGAAATACTGGTCGTCGCTTGTCATGACCTGGACGTGCTCATTGGCGTAGTCATCCGCGACCTTGAGCATTTCCGCGTGATCCTCACACACGATCACCTCACCATAGGAATCCCACGCCCTGCGCGCGATTTCGCGGGTCGGGAGGATTTCAAGCAGTCGTTCTACCTCAGCCATGGTTTCGCGCGCGAGCTTTTCGCTATTGGTGATTAGGATGGCGGGGCTGTCCGGTCCGTGCTCTGCCTGACCCAAAAGATCAGTGGCGCAGATTTCTCCATCGACAGTTTGGTCGGCAATGACCATCGTTTCCGTCGGGCCTGCGAACAAATCAATGCCGACGCGACCAAACAGCTGACGCTTAGCTTCCGCGACATAAGCGTTGCCGGGGCCAACCAGCATATCGACCGGGCCAATCGATTGCGTGCCGATGGCCATGGCGCCAACCGCCTGCACACCACCGAGCGCATAGATCGCGTCCGCGCCGGCCATGGCCTGGGCAGCCACAATAGCTGGCGCGGCTTTGCCTTCGAAAGGCGGAGCGCAAGTCACCACTCGCGGCACGCCCGCAACCTTCGCCGTGATAACCGACATGTGCGCGGAGGCGAGGAGCGGGTACTTACCGCCGGGCACATAGCAACCAGCCGCGTTCACCGGGATGTTCTTGTGCCCAAGGATAACGCCGGGATGTGTTTCGACTTCGATATCGGTCATCGATTTGCGCTGTTCCTGCGCGAAGTTGCGCACCTGTTTCTGAGCGAATTCGATGTCGTGAATGGCCTGCTTGTCAAGGCTGTCGATGCATTGATTGATCTCGCCATCGGTGAGGCGATAATCCTCGCGGTCCCAGCCATCAAACTTGATAGAGAGTTCGCGCACTGCGTCATCGCCGCGCGTTTCGATGTCAGCAAGAATGCCTTCGACCGTTTCGCGCACTTGTCGTGCGGCTTCGAGGCGAACTTCAACATCCACTGCTTTCTTGAGCCAGACGGCCATTCCAATCTCTCCTTGCATGAACGGCCGTGTCTGATGCGATAGATTCATCCGCAGAAATGGCGCGCTTGGAAGCGCTCGTAGCGCACCCTTGCATTCGAATGCAAAACTTTTCGCGCGATTGGTGTTGCTTGCCTTGGTTCTGGTCTTAACCAGCCGCAGTTGCGCCCAGAGAAGTGCGGCGACGAGCTTGATAGAGCAGCCCGGCGATTACCAGCGGCATCGGGATCGCAAAGGTGGCGAGGCCTATCCATCCGACGCTCATAAAGAGGGCTCCGGACAACAAGGAGGCCAAGGCAGCCGCTATCGCCAGGATGGTGTCATTGACACCTTGCAAGGCGGGGGCCTCTTCCTCGGTCAGTTCCGACTGAAGCATTTGCGTCGAGCTAACGAAGGCAAAATTCCAGCCCACACCAAGGACAATCAGTGCAATGTAGAAATTGCCTAGTTCCATGCCCGTCCAGGCGATAATCGCGGAGACCAGCAAAAGCGATACACCCATCGCTGCTACGCGTCCCGCGCCAAATCGTGCGATGATCGATCCGGTTACGAACCCTGGGCCGAACATTGCCACGATATGCCATCGGATGACATCGGCTGCCTGTGTATCCGCAAATCCGCATCCCACCATGGCCAGCGGGGTCGGAGTCATAAGGAGCACCATAACGCCTTGTGACAAAGCGGCGACGAGAATGGCAAGCGTCACGCGCGGTTTGCTGGCCAGGATCTGTTTGACGTTGACGGAGGGTCCGCGAGAGGTCTCCAGGCTGGTGGGTGGCATAGATAGCCCCAGAACCGGGATCGCTCCGGCAAGGCCAAGCCCAACGATCCCAATATAGGCCCCAGCAAGCGGCAGAGGGGCCAAGGTATCCTTGGACAGCGCAAAAACTTCCGGTCCGATCAACGCCGCCACTAGGCCTGATGCAAGCGTCAGAGAAATCGCCTGTGCCCGGTACTCTGGCGCGACCGCTTCTGACGCCGCGAAGCGGAAGAAGTTGAAGCAGATGAGCGCTCCGCCCAGCGCCGCGTGCGCCGCGCACAGGAACGCGAAGCTCTTTATCTGGATCGCGAAGATAGCGAGGCCGCCTCCCAGGACCAACGCGATCGCCCCAAGGAGAAAGCCGGCGCGCCGACCAAAACGTCCCATGAAAATAGAAATGGGACCCGCAACCGCAATCCCGGCTACCATTTGCACCGACGGCAAAGCCGTAGCGAGCCAATCCTGAGGTGCCATCCAAGCGCCCACCAGGCCACCCATGATGATCAGCATTGGAAGCGCAGCCCCTAGAACCACGTTCGCCAGCAATATCAGAATGAAGTTTCGTCTAAGCATGGTCGAGCGGCTCTCTTTTCCGATGTGTCCGCACATAGTTTTCTGAAGCGCACAAACGCTCAACGCGCTGGCTGGCCGCAGGTTTCTGAATATCCTAAGCATTTCTGTCGGTTTGGGCCGATGTTCGCAACCGACATCAAGAAGCAGCGGATCAATGGCATGCGCGGCTTCTGCCAGTGGCATTGGCACCTCGACGAGATGTTCGTAAAGATCAATGGGGATACCCACCACCTCTGGCGAGCCGCCGATCATGAAGGTGAAGTACTTGAGAGCTACGCAACCAAGAAGTGCGATAAGAAAGCTGCGCTTAGATTCATGAGGAATGCACTCAAGCCTCACGGAACGGTAGAGACCATCATAATCGACGGCTTACCGTCGTACAAAGCGGCGATGGATGAGCTAGGCAATCGCAAGAAGCAGGAGATCGGCCGCTGTGCTAACAACACGGTAGAGAACTCCCATCTGTCGTTTCGAAGGCGAGAGCGCGTAATGCAGCGCTTCAGGAGGATGAAGTCTCTTCAGAAGTTCGCTTCCGTTCACGCCAACGTTCACAACCAGTTCGCTGCGCGGCCCTTCGGATCAGCTCCGACCGCCATCTCACCGATAGACAGACCTACAAGACTAGCCGCTCCGCCGCTCTAGCGGAGTGGCAATCACTCATGGCCTGAACTGAGGTGGTATAGGGCGCTCCATATCTATCGGAGACGAGTTCGCGTTAGACTGACAGCACCCGCTGGACCCTGTTTCGCTTAAACCTGCATGAAGCCAAGATCTGCGGTTTCGAAGCGCCCTATATTCGGGGCTACATATCCTAAGTCGGCAGCGCGGACACCGAGCCATCTAGCCAACGTAGTGGCATACTGATCGACGGCGATTGTCGGTAGAAGACGGCCTCTTCCAACTTGGTCATCAGTTTGTGTAGAGATGTGCGGGGCGATGCCGTAAAATTGGCCTCCCTTCACGGCTCCCCCAAGAACGAAATGGTGACCACCCCATCCGTGGTCACTACCGCGGCCATTGGATGTCAGAGTTCGTCCAAAATCCGAAGCTGTAAATGTAGTCACGTTATTCTGTAGTCCCAGCCGAACAAGCACGGTGTAGAAATGCTCAAGCGCCTCATCAACTTCGGCTAGAAGGCCTTGGTGACTCGATTTGAGGTCGCTGTGATTATCGAAGCTCCCCATCGATACTAAGAATATCTGGCGTGTCACACCAAGATCGCCTCGCGCTGCAATCAATTGTGACACGAGCGATAACTGTTCGCTCAAGGCCGAATTGCCCGAGAAATTTGTAAAGCTAGGAGCGCTTTGCAGAGCGTCATCGACAAAGGCGGAATAATCAATCGACCTCGCGGTGACGAAAGCGTGATCATTCTCGAGAACGTGAGCGCTTTGCTGGCGAAGCAGGGTGTTTAGCGCACTACCTGCCAAATCGCTGTTGTAGAGGCGGGGTATGCCATAGATTCTTGGTGCACCTCCGGCGCGAATGCGATAGGGTCCCACCTCCTGGCCGCTCAAGAACACGGCGTCGCCACCGGCATTCACTGCAGTAAACATGGCATTTCGATTGGACGAAAGTGCGATATCACCAAGAAGCCCTCCCCAACCCGTGCGAGCCCCTTCTGGCTGAAACGAAAGCCACGTTGATTGCTGGTCATTGTGTGAGAAGAGTTTTGACGGTCTCGGATAGGTTCGAGTGTTGGAGCTGTCATACTGCGCCCTTGTTAGAGGAGCGAGCAACGGCCCAACATTGAGGATAGGCGCCATGAAGCCTTCGTCGAACCTCGCTTTGAGCTTCGGGAGCGACGGAGCTAGCGCGAGCACCTGCTCGTCTGTAAGTGTTTGTTCTTTTTTGGGTTGAAGGACAGTCGAGCGCAAGTCCGACTGTGGAATTGCCACTCCTTGCGAGCCACCTCGCAGATTCGAGTAGCGGCTGTAATTCGTCGGATCGTATGGAATAAGGGTGTTCGAATGGTCATTTCCGCCAGCAAGAAAAACACAGACCAACGCTTGGTAGCCACTACCTCCTGTCTGAGCGGCAAGCTCTCCAAGCCCAGCGAGCCCGAGTGCGTATGAGCTTCCAGCGCCGACTGCGGACAGCGCTGCGGTGCGCCGCAGAAACATGCGCCGACATAATTCATCAGATCTCGCGATGTGCATCGACTGAATCCTATTTTTGGATGAGGTAATCGTTTGAGCACATTATGAGCATCACGCCGATCTGTACTCGCCGCAGACGGTCATCGTCCTCGCTGTCGGCACTGATAGAAACCTCCTCAATCGCTGACCTGATAAGTTCGCGCGAAGCGTCGCGCAGCTGACCGCCACTCAAGACTAGGTCTAAATGATTTAGGAGGGCGTCTACGTCATTAGCGATGCTGACTTCGTACTCGTAATCGGCGGCAATATCATCGGTCCAAAACCCGGTGCCCTCGATAGTTCGGCGCATGAAATTCACATATCCGGGGACTGAGCTTTCATCAACGATCTGAAACTCAGGTGCGAGCAGGTTATTCGCTGAGGCCTGCGAACGGGGCGGGCTGAAGTTCGGACGGAAAAAATTGAAAACCGAGGCAGCCCTAAATGGGGCTTGGCTAAGTAAACTTGGGCCAGCGATGTTTCGGATCTGCCATGTTTCTGATGGGGACCGTGCTCCAAAGGTTTGTCCCCACTGTGCAAACCTAATCATCGGCTCACGCAGCTTTCCAAACGTGGGGTCGCTCAGTCCATGTTCACCGGTAGCCTCGGGGTCTGTAACAGCTGCTTTGAAGGTCGCTTCTAGGTCTCCTCGCACGCCAGACCCGTTATCTTCAAATACCCTTGCAACTCGCTCAACATACCCTCTCGATGGATTGCTAGTAACGAGGCGTAGGATAAGTTGTCGTGAAAAAAAGGGTGCCACATTAGGGTGTTTGAAAATATGGTCTAGAGCTCGCTCTAGACTCTGCTCGGGGCCTGTGTCTGGGGGAATGAAGGTACCGAGGAAGCGCTTTTCATCGCTAGAGTGTGTCGAAGTCGATTGTGGGATTCGCCATCTCTTAGGGTCCGCAGTCATGGGCCGCCTTATGACCTTCACCTCTGGGATAGGATTAGTACGGCCGCGCGGATCTGGGAGGAACTCAGCATCCGAATAGTCTAGATCGAATCCCGTAAAAACCTTTGCAAGTCCTTCGACATCGGCATTTGTGTAAGTCTCAATCGGCGTGTTCGCGTTGGTCTTTAAGCTTCCATCCAGATTGAGTTCGAACAAGCCTATTGTGAAAAGCTGCAGGACTTCCCTGGCATAGTTTTCGTCTGGCATTCTGCCAGTCGACGGGTCAGCTTTTGTATTGCCGGCATGGTCGAGAAAAACTCCAACCACCGGACTGAGAGTCACTTCCTCAAGCAGCTCGCGAAAATTCCCAAAAGCATGCTTGTTGAGCAAGTCCCAATACTCGCCTACCGCCTGAGAACGCCAAGGGATGTCCAACTCATTGATGGAGACTACGAAGATCTCGGATAGTGCCAGTGCCATTCGCATACGGAGCCCGCTGCCACGCTGAAGTAACTGCGACCAAATCATGTAGTCTAGGGGGTAATCACGACTCCAGAAAGCGTTTGTGTCGATCTCGTCGAAGCCATGTGCCTCGAAAAATTGCTTGGCGTTCCCATCGTTGGGGCGCCTAAGCTCACCATCGAGCCACGCTTCGAATCCGTTCGCGACTATTGTGACGATATCATCATCGCTCACCGAGAAGGCTGAATGAAGTACGGCGCGGGCAGCTGCCTTCTCCTGAACGTTGAGGCTAGCCGCCGACCCCGGCGACGGCGCCGGTGAGGGCGTTGAAGTAGATTGACCGGTTGGGCCGGGCGCGGAAGAGTCGCCGCCGCCACATGCAGTGAAACCTAGGCTTGCAATCGTCAAAGTGCTAACGGCGCCAGCGTTTGATTCGGAAGTGTCGCTCAGATCGCCAGGATCATCAGTGTCCATCAGTCTCTCAGTTTGCTTAGAGCTTGGGTGGACAGTGATCTAGGCTTGCCAGTAAGCGGATTGATCCGTACGGATCCTTAAGTACTTCTACCTAGCCCCTGAATTCAATACATTTTTTATGAAATCGATCCGTTTTGGATGATTCTCAGGGCAAGCCTTCTAGGCACTTGAGAAAAACTAAAGGAGATGTTCCCGGCTTGCTGGGGCTAGATAGCCTTTGTTGCTATCAAAACGGGGGCGGCACCTTGACAGATTTCAAAAGAAAGACGGGTCTGAAGTCCGAACACCGAGCCGTTCGACGCAAGGTCAAGGGCTCTTGCGTCGAAAAGTCATCAATTCAGGTTCTCGTTCCAAAGGGCTTTTTTCATTCTATTCGAGGAACGCTTCGAAGTCTGTTCGCGGCCAACGACGGAGTCTCTGAAGACCTTTCGCAATTTCTTGAAGATTGGGAGGCAAGGAATCCAGGGAGCCTATTCGCCGATATAGGCGGTCGAAGAACGAGTGCCCCCGACACTGCCGAATGTTCTGAAGTCGACGTTATTTCGCATGACGAAGCAGCGCTCCTCTCGGCGATCACTCTTGTAACTCAGTCCATTGAACGGACCAAAGGCTCAGATGGCGCGCAACTTGAACATGGGCATACGGAGCATATAAAGGCGGACGCCAAAAGAGCAGAGTTACTCGCTCTTGTTGCGCAAGAGACGCTCAACAACAGGTCGAAACGGGAGATCTATCTGCCAGGCGAACTCTTTGGCGAACCCGGGTGGGAAATGCTACTCGATCTAGCAATTCAATATGAGGGTAGGAACTGGATCTCCACCAAGAGCTTGTGTATTGCGTCAGGAGCACCTAGCACAACTGCTCTGCGGTACATCAAGCTTCTACGAGCCCATGGTTTGGTTCGATCAAAGAATCATCCGACCGATAAGCGTGGTAAGCTGCATATGTTATCGAGCAAGGGTTACCAAAAAATATCAGAGTTACTCGCAGATGTTCATCGTCTTTGAAACTTAGCTAAAGAAAACGCACGCCAGAAAAGAAGTTGGCGTAGTGCTTAATTAGACGGACAAAAGTAAGGTATGTGCCCTGGACTAAAGCTTCCGCGTGAAACTCCACACGGCAAAGAAGGGAATACTGTCACGAGCCCCTCCATGATGAGCTGGAATTGCTGCTCGAGATGATCAACCTGATCAAAAGCACATTGCCTAAGCCGCTCTCAAGACGCGATCGAGATCAAGTGTGTTGACCCTCGCAAACCCCTGATTCGTTGGATTGATGATCGTCAAGAGCATCAATGGCCTGTGATAAAAACGCGGCCGCCATATGATACTCGCGATTGTCAAGAACCTCCAAAGCTGCTTGGAGCTTAGATCGAACGGATGCCACTTCTTCTTGCGCGCTCTTAGTCTCTTGGGGCTGCATATCAGGGGACCACCAACGTTAAGTGTATAGGGCGGGGCAACAACCGTGTTAAACGCCGCCGACAGGAGATCGCAGCAAATTCGACAAATATCAAGCGGGGTTGAACTAAGCGTGACCACCGGCTTGTTTGATCAGTCGGCTACCCAAAAACTAAAGGGATGCGAGTACACCTTTAAGCTTTTGACGCGCTTCATCACTTAACGACACATAGGATCGCCGACGGTCCAGTGGATCCGATCGGCGGACAATCAGTGATTTAACTTCGAGCACCTTTAGCCATCGAAGCGCCGTAGTCGCCGGGGCACACGAAGCTATGCAGGCGCTCTTTATTGAGACTCTAGTGCAGTTCTCCTCCGCTACGTAAAGATCGAGTAAAATTTCCCATGCCGGTGAAGTGGAAAGCCCAGTAAAATGAAAAGCCTGATCCACAGACCTGCGATGCTTCAGAATCCTCTTTGCAGTCCAATAAGCCGGAGATGATTCGGGTTGATTTATTGTGTGAGGACGCGGCCATTCCCCATAAGTCACGACGATTCCTCCTGTGTTCACCGAGTTGGATTGCCTCGACTGCATAGCCTGTTCTTGATGAGAGCGTCTTATATTCAATACGCTCATTCCACCTTTCCCGCCACTCTCACTTGACATAAAAACCCCTTTATGGCGAAGTCATGCGAGTGCTGATCCCAGTGAGCCAAGGGCTGACTACTTGACCCTGTTTCGCACCTTGCCGTTAATAGTATCTGAGAGTCAGGCTAACGCAATCTCGTGAGGCGATTCCCTGAGACAAGATTGGTCCGTTTTGGTTTATAATCCATGGCAAGCGGCGATCACTGAGGCCGCGTGATGGAGAACTGAGGGATGGACACCTTAAAAGCAGCGAAACCATTTGCTATGAATTGGAAATGTTCTATTTGGCCAGCGAAAGCTACGTTTGCCACGGTGTTGTCAGATTAACTTTACCTGTTCGGGAATAAGGCGGCGGGGGTAGGGCGGT
>ERZ1740065.387-NODE-387-length-23299-cov-5.919334_pt1 | contig 23299 bp, 20 predicted proteins | sample MGYA00581738_ERZ1740065 | MGnify/ENA primary metagenome ERZ1740065 (study PRJEB43018, sample SAMN04849749) | marine metagenome | isolation source: floating plastic debris | place: Pacific Ocean | collected 2008-09-01 | study: EMG produced TPA metagenomics assembly...
CGGTCAGTGATGTGCCCGCAGGCATGGTGCTGAGCACGCTCATTGGATACCTGGTGATCTATGCGGCGCTGATCATCGCCTACATCGGTGTAATCACCTATCTGGCGCGCAAGGCATCCCGGGGCGAGCCCTTGTCGTCGCGCCGTTACCCGCGCAGCGGCGAGGCGGAAGTCGCTGTCATGCATCCGGGGGAGTGAGCATGAGTTATTTCGGTGATCCTGCGATCTGGCTGCCGTGGACCTTTGCGGCGCTGATGGGCCTCTCCATCCTGATTTACGTCATCCTTGACGGGTTTGACCTTGGCGTCGGATTGCTGATGCCGCTGGCCGAGGAGCAGGAGAAAGACCGTCTTGTTGCCTCGATCGGGCCGTTCTGGGATGCAAACGAGACCTGGCTGGTGCTTGCCATCGGGCTCTTGCTGGTGGCCTTCCCGCCCGCGCACGGCATCATCCTGACAGCGCTCTACTTGCCGGTTTTCATCATGCTGGTTGGCCTGATCCTTCGCGGCGTGTCCTTCGAGTTTCGCGCCAAGGCGCCGATGTCGCAAAAGCCCAGATGGAATGCCGCCTTCTTTGCAGGTTCGCTGATGGCCTCGATGAGCCAGGGTTTCATGCTGGGCATGTATGTGATGGGTCTGACCTGGACCCTGGCGCATGTGGCCTTCGCGCTGCTCACCGCGGTGTTTCTCACCGTTGGTTACAGTTTCATTGGTGCGGCCTGGTTGATCGCCAAGACCGATGGCGGATTGCAATAGCGTGCGGTGGGCTGGGCGAAAGGTGGTAGCTGGGGGCGCATCCTGGGCATTGCCGCGATCTCGCTCGCTACGCCTTTTGTCAGCCCGCGCATCTTTGACAAATGGTTCAGCCTGCCGGAGTTTCTGTATCTGTCGCCGATGCCGATCCTGTCTGGTGTGCTGGTGGTGTACCTCTTCTGGAGCATTCGGCGCCTGCCGCGAGAGGGGGATCGCGCCGCCTGGGGTCCATTCGCCGCGGCCATGGCGCTGTTTGCACTTGCCTTTGCCGGGATGGCCTATTCCTTCTATCCTTACGTCGTTCCGGAACAGATCACCATCTACGACGCGGCGGCGGCACCCGAAAGTCTCTTCATCATCCTGATCGGCACGCTTTTCGTGCTGCCGGCCATTCTGGGCTACACCGTCTTGTCCTATTACATCTTCCGCGGCAAGGCGACAGATCTGCGGTACGACTGACGTAATAGACAAACCCCTCGAATGGGCTTCTTAATCCTGCCATGGCCGCCTACGATGTGGTGGAGGAATTGGAGCTGACAGGGTCGATTTGCGGGTATGCAGACAGAAGTCTTTGGTGTGCTGGAGGGTCAGACGGTGGAAGCCGTTACCCTCTCCAACGGCGGGATAAAGGCGCGGCTTATCACCTATGGCGCCCGTCTGACAGAGCTCTGGGTGCCGGATGCTCTTGGCCGTCCGGCAGACGTCGTTCTTGGGTTTGATGATCTGCAGAGCTATGTCGCGACGGATACCTATTTCGGCGCAACCTGCGGGCAATATGCGAACCGGATTGCGGGAGGACGTTGCCGCATCGACGGTACCGACATCGCATTGGACAGGAACGAAGGACACAACCACTTGCATGGCGGATCGGTCGGGTTCGACCGCAAGATCTGGCGTATCGCGGCCCTGGACGACAACAGCGTGACCTTCTCCGCCACGTCGGAGGATAGTGAAATGGGCTTCCCTGGGCGGTCCAGGCTTTCTGTGCGCTACCACCTCACCCATGAGGGTGCCCTCGAGATCGAGATGACCGCCGATACGGACAAGCCGACACTAATGAACATGGTGCATCACTCCTATTTCAATCTTGCGGGGCAAGGAACCGGCCCGGTGCTGGATCATGATCTTCAGATCAACGGCGCGTTTTACACACCCGTTGATGCAACCCTTCTGCCCACCGGCGAAATCCGGGCCGTTGCAGAAACACCTTTCGATTTTCGCACCCTGCGCCCCGTCGGGCAGGAGATCGCGGCGCTTTGCCCCTCACCGGTGGGGGGCGGCTATGACCATAACTGGTGCCTGGATGGCCGCAATGGCCCCATGCACGCCGCCGCGACGTTACGCGATCCCCGATCCGGGCGCGTGTTGAAGGTCAGTACGACGGAGCCTGGTCTGCAGGTCTACACCGGCGGATGTCTGGACGACAGGATCATCGGCAAGAAAGGCGCGCGCCTTTGCAGGTTTGCCGGTGTCGCGCTGGAAACGCAGAAGTATCCGGGATCACCCGGATTTGCGCATTTCCCCGACTGCATTCTACGGCCGGGAGAGATCTATCGTCACAGGATGCGGCTTGAGTTCACCGCAGATGCACCTGAGAAGTAAAGCTCTCTGTGCCGCTCCAGATACTGGTCGCGTCACACCGCACGCAATCGCGTCGCCTTCGCGCTCAGGTAGATCAGGTGGCCCGGCGGGTGCAGAATGTGGGCTAGAGCGGCTTGCAGTGTGGTGAGTGCTGTAAATTCGCCGCTCCTTCACGATGAGAAGAGCGTGACGTCTGACCAATCGTCAAACCGCAGCACTGGTTCAGGATCCGGAATTTCAGTGTTCAGATAACCGTTGGTGTAGAGGCAAAAGTCCATGCCGGCGGCCTTTGCGGTTGCGTGATCCACTGCGCTGTCGCCCACAAAGAGCGCCTGCTCGGATGACACGCCGAGTTCAGCCAGACAGGCCTGCAGGGCGGCTGGGTCAGGTTTCTTGGGACGGGACGGCGTGGCGCCGACGAGCGATGTGAAAAACGGGCTCAGTTCAAGAGCGTCGCAAATGTGGCGTGTAGGTTCCATGGGTTTGTTGGTGCAAAGCCCCAGCTTCAGGCCCGCCGAACGGAGATGTTTGAGCTGCTGCAGAACGCCGGGATAGACATGCGTGCGCGCTACGCCATTCGCTTCGTAGGCGGCAAGAAATCTGGCAACAGTCTCCCGCTGCAGGTCGGGGTGTGAGCCGCCGGTGAACATCAGGCTGCGTTCCACCAACCGCTCGACACCGTTCCCGACAAAGGAGATGACGGTGGACAGCTCCAGCGGGCCGCGTCCAATGGGCTGCAAGGCGGTGTTGATGGCAGTCTGCATGTCCGGCGCGCTGTGGATCAGCGTGCCATCGAGGTCGAAAATCACGGCAATCTTTTTACTCATTTGCCCGCTTACCGCGGATCAAAAGGGAATGCCAACCCCGCAACGGGAAGGACGCGCTGCGGATGCTCCGCAGCGCGTCGCATCTTCAGGTCAGCACGCGCCGGACCTGTGGCAGTCGTGACAGGATCAACACATCGAGCGCCAGAACGGTAAGCAGGGCGATCCCGGCCATGGGAAAGGCCATGGAGACGCCAAGCCCGACCAATACGGCACCCTGCCAAAGGGGCATTTCGCGCGGGAAGGGCGGGGCTGCCAGCCGGTTGGCACCCGACGGGCGTCGCTTCCACCACAATATGACCGAGCTGAGGCAGAGGAACAGAACGCTGAGGCAGATCAGCGTGTTCGCCAAGACGCTCCAAAGCCCCATCGTCCCCATGTGCAGGGCGATGCCGACAGCCATCGCCTTGCCGGCAAGTGAGTAGTCCTCGTACCGGACATCGGCAAGGATATTGCCGGTGTATTGATCCACGTGCACCGTACGGTCCGATGTCGGGTCGAGGCTGTCAGTGTTCATGGAATCCCGGCTGAGTGTCCAGACACCGGTCGGCGACTGTGGAACACTCAGCTGGTAGCGCGCATCGAAACCGATCTCCCGCGCGAGCGCATCGACCGTATCGAGGGTCACGATCGACCCTGTCACACCAGCGATACCCGCCGGGCTGCCGGAGGCGGGCATAGGCGTCAACTCCAACGCCCAGGGGACCTCGCGCCGGGCGTGGTTCATGCTCGCATGCGTATCGTCCGAGAGTGGTACGGCGTCCCATTTCTCGGCCGGAAACTGGCTCCATGCCTGCACCATCTTGCCGCCCCATATACCGGCCCAGGACAGGCCTGAGATCAGGAAGAACACCAGAAAGAGCGAGAGCCAGATGCCGACGACTCCATGCAGGGATTTCCAGGAGCCGCGTCCGCCGCGAAGTCTTGGTATCAGCGCGCCGCGCCAGCCTGTCTCGCGCGGCCACCACATGTACAGCCCGGTCGCAATCAGCACCATAGCCAGAGATGCGGCCGTCTCCAGCATCCGGTCACCGGTTACGCCCAGCATGAGGTTGCTGTGCAGCCCGTCGGCAAAATCGTACCAGCCGCTGCGGCGGGGGTAGGTTTCAACAACCGCGGCCGTATAGGGATCGACCGCAACCATGGTGGCGTCGCCGTCCAGATCAACGCGGAACAGGGCGGCCACATCCGGAGTGCGGGGGGCGACATATTGCTTGAGCGTTCCGCCGGGAACAGCCTGCACTGCGGCCTCTGCCTGCGCGGACACGGCGGCAAGGGTTTCCTGTGGGAGGACGGGTGTCCGCTCTCCGTCACGGCCGTCAATCCATGCGATCCAGAGCATGGCCATGCCGGTAAGGGCGAGGACGGACAAGAAGGGGATGACGAACAACCCGGCGTAGAAATGCCAACGCCATGCGGCAAAGTAGAGTTTGTTTACGCCCGCATCCAGCGGCGCATTCGTATTGAGAGTGGTCATGGGGAACTCCAAACCTGTTGGCCCGCGCACTGGCGGGTTTTAATCTGACATCTGAGGGAAAGATCAGGCTTGGGGTGGCGCGCGTGTCAGCTGTGCCGGGTCCAGCGGTTTCGCGTAGTGTCGCAGTTGTGCGATGACCCGCATACGCTGAATTCGGGCCGGAGCTTCCCGATAGATCATGGCCGAAAGCGGTGGGCAGGCAATCGCATTGATCAGGCGGCAGGCCTCGCAATTCTGGTTCAAGCCATGCGGGGTGTCACCGGTTAGCCCACAAAGCGCATCCAGCGTACCACCCGCGTCCAGAAACGCGATCAGATCCGGATCCGTTGGCGGCGACGATGTCCGATGCGCCATGCCGACGGCTGTCATCGCCACGAACAAGGTGGCGGTGACGAGGCTTCTGGCAATGAGGCACAGGGCAGTTGGCATGTTTGCCCTCTAGTTCAGAACAGGGTGCCACGCCAGCCAAAGTTTCAGGCTTCGGGGGGACGGGCATTTGATGATCTGGCAACAATTGCAAATCGGCTGGCAAATTCAACAGCAAACAATGTCGCGCGGGATGTGAAAGTTCTACGGACCAATGCGATGTTGCGCCATGACGACGTATCGACGGCGCAATGGGCGAGCATTTCTGCCGCGGAATTGAGAACCATTGAAAAGTCGATGCCGGGCCGTCAGTGCAGGCGCAACGTTACAGCGCGGTGCGCAGTTGATGTCCCGGCGCATATGTCAGCCGGACCTTGGTCACGGAGGCACCGTGATCCCACGTCAGCCGGTCAATGATGAAAACCGCGGATTTGGCCGGACAAGACAGCAGCCGTGCATCCGAATCCGGAGCGGTCGCCGCGGAAAAGGCGATTTCCCCATGCGTGTAAGGTGCGTTTGTTAGAAGCCATTCATTGCCGCTGAGCTGATCGAAGGGTTCATCCAGTGCCTGTGGCACGGTGGTGGTGTTGATCCACCTGTCTTCGACCGCATAGGGATGATCATCCGCGAGATGCAGTGCGCGGAGATGCAGCATGTTTTCCGAGGCCGGACTGCGCATCGCACCGCTGATTTGCGCCGGTGGCGTTCGCACCGCCCGCGTCAGCAGCTGGTAGCCATACTTCTGTCCGCGCGCCTCGATCTCGTGGCGGATGATCGAAATGTCGATGGTTGCCTTGGCGACCGGCTGCAACGCGATCCGGGTGCCGGCCTTGCGGCGGCGGTCCAGCAATCCGGCGTCTGCCAGTGATCTGAGCGCACGATTCACCGTGGCGCGCGCGCATCCGAATTCACGGGCAAGATCCGCCTCATTGGGGATCAGATCGCCCGGTTTCCACTCGCGCGCGTGGATACGGCGCAGCACTTCTTCCTGCACCGTCTGCCAGTTTCTGAAGGCGGGTTTGTTCACAGGGCGTCTCTCAACTCGGACAGCGTGCGGCGATAGGTGTCGCTGATGATCTGGTGGCGGATGTGCCGCCCGTTCTGTACCACATGCCGCCCGGCAGACCAGACATCGGTGACCAGACGATCATCTGCCGCAAAGATCCAGGTATCCAGCAGCGTGTCGCCTGTCCGACCGTCAAGATGTGGCGCGCTTGTGTCCAGCACCAGCAGGTCGGCGAGGTATCCCCGGTCCAGTTTACCGGTCTTGCGGCCTGCGGCCTGTGCGCCACCGATGAGCATGCTGTCGAAAATACGGCGCCCGGTGGATTGGCCGGGCGTTGCCAGCGCCGCGCGGCTGTGATCGCGCAGCCGTTGCGTGTATTCGAGCGTGCGCATTTCCTCGCTGAGCGCGATGCGGATGTTGCTGTCGGAACCGATGGCCATCGCGCCTCCTGCATCCAGCCATCGCACCCCGTCAAAGATACCGTCCCCAAGGCTGCTTTCCGTGATCGGGCAAAGACCCGCGACAGCACCGGTCCGGGCGAGTGCCAGTGTTTCATCGGGCGTCATCTGGGTGCAGTGGATCAGACACCAGCGATGATCGATCTGCATGTTCTCCAGCGCCCATGTCACGGGGCGTGCCCCCCAGTGCGCCTGTGCCTCTTCGACCTCGGCTATCTGTTCGGCCAGGTGCATGTGAATGGGGCCATCCGGGAAGTGGGCCGTAATGTTTCTCAGATCCTGCGTTGCGAGCGCGCGCAGCGAGTGCGGTGCCACACCAAGCCCTGCATCTGACGGCAGGCGGGCAAGACTTTTGCCAGCCATGTCATGCAGCAGGCGAAACCGGTCGAGGTCGTTTCCAAAGCGGATCTGTCCGTCGCTCAACGCGCGTCCGTCACAGCCTCCGACCTGATAGTGCACCGGCAGCAGACAGAGGCCAATGCCGGTTTGTGCCGTAGCCGAGATGATGCGGTCCGTCATCTCGGCTAGATTGTCGTAGGGGGTGCCGCCCGGCTGGTGATGCAGGTAGTGAAATTCAGTATTCGTCGCGTATCCCGCTTCCAGCATTTCCATCTGCACAAAGGCGGTTATCGCCTCGATGTGGGGCGGTGTGAGCCGGTCGAGAAAGCGAAACATCAGGTGCCGCCAGGTCCAGAAGCTGTCCCGACCGTCCGGGCCCCGCGCTTCGGTCAGCCCCGCCATTGCGCGCTGAAAGGCGTGGGAGTGGACGTTGACCGGAGCAGGCAGCAAGACACCGACCCGGTGACCCTTGGGTTTGGCGTTCTCAACAACTTCGCAGATCGTCCCGCCGTCATGAGAGACAAGCACATCCTGTGCCCATCCGGTGGGAAGCAAGGCCTGTTTTGCCCAGATGTGCTGCATGAGTGTCTCGCTTGACAGAGTTATTATGTGCATACATAAAATCATTAAGCCTGCATAAATTCAAGCGAGTCGATCTCCATGCTGATCAAGAATGCCACTGTTGCCACGCTTGAGCGTTCGGATGGTTTTGGTCTGATCGAAGATGCTGCGCTTGCCATCGACGGTGACGCCATTGCCTGGGTCGGCCTGGAACAGAACCTGCCGGAAAGCCATGCGGGTCTGGAACCCTATGACGCCGGGGGGCGACTGGTGACGCCCGCGCTGATCGATTGCCACACGCATCTGGTATTCGGAGGCAATCGGGCCCGGGAGTTCGAACTCAGGCTGCAGGGTGCAAGCTACGAAGAACTGGCGCGGGCGGGCGGCGGGATCATGTCGACCGTCACAGCCACGCGCAATGCGCGCGAAGAGGATCTGCTTGCCAGCGCATTACGCCGTGTCGATGCGCTGATTGCCGAAGGCGTCACGCTGGTGGAGATCAAGTCCGGGTATGGGCTTGATCAGGAGACAGAGCTGAAGATGCTGCGTGTTGCGCGCAGGATAGGTGATCTCCGACCGGTCGATGTGCGCACGAGTTTTCTGGGCGCGCATGCGGTGCCCGCGGAATATGCGGACAGACCGGATGCCTACCTGGAGGAGCAATGCCTGCCGACCCTGCGCGCGGCGCATCAGGCAGGGCTCGTTGATGCGGTGGATGGATTTTGCGAAGGGATCGCCTTTGATCGCGCGCAGATCGCGCGGGTGTTCGAGGCCGCTCAGGATCTGGGTTTGCCGGTAAAACTGCATGCCGAGCAACTGTCCAACGCGGGTGGTGCGCAACTCGCAGCGGATTTCGGGGCGCTTTCGGCGGATCACCTGGAGTATGCGGACCGGTCGGATGCCGCCGCGATGGCCGCGGCTGGTACCGTGGCTGTGCTGCTGCCCGGCGCGTTTTATACGCTACGCGAAACGCAACTGCCGCCGGTTCAGGCATTCCGCGCGTGCGATGTGGCCATGGCGCTTGCCACGGATTGCAACCCGGGATCATCGCCGATGACATCGCTGCTTCTGGCGATGAACATGGGGTGTACCCTGTTCCGGATGACACCGCTGGAGGCGTTGCTGGGAGTGACGGCACATGCGGCCCAGGCGCTTGGTCTGAGCGACCGGGGAAGGATCAAGGCGGGGATGCGGGCGGACCTCTGCATCTGGAACGTCGAACACCCGGCGGAATTGTCCTATCGTATCGGGTTCAATCCGCTGCACGCGCGGTTCTTCAAAGGTGCCCTATGACCGCCGTGTTGAAGCCGGGCGCTGCGACGCTGGCGCAGTTGCAACAGATCTGGACGGGTCGTGGCGCGGCAAGGCTTGATCCATCGGCGCACCCGGGCATCGCTGCCGCGGCTGCTCTGGTTGGCAAGGCGGCGGCAGGTGAGGAGGCGGTCTATGGGGTCAATACCGGTTTTGGCAAACTCGCCAGCGTAAAGATTGCCGCACAGGATACGGCACGGTTGCAGCGCAATCTGGTTCTGTCGCATTGCTGTGGGGTGGGAACCCCGCTTGATTTGACGACGACCCGTCTCATGATGGTGCTCAAGTTGCTTTCGCTTGGGCGTGGGGCGTCCGGTGTCGCGCTCGGGACGGTCAAGCTGCTGGAAGACATGCTGGCGCGCAATGTCTTGCCGGTCGTGCCGTCACAGGGGTCGGTGGGGGCCTCGGGCGATCTTGCGCCGCTGGCCCACATGGCTTCCACGATGATTGGCGCGGGAGAGGCACTTTATCAGGATAAGCGCATGTCCTCGCAGGAGGCGCTTGGCAAGGCGGGGCTGACCCCGATCGCCCTTGGCCCCAAGGAGGGGCTCGCCCTGATCAACGGGACGCAGTTTTCCACGGCCTGCGCACTGGTCGGTCTCTGGGGCGCATGGCGGAACGCCGCGACCAGCGTGGTTACGGCAGCGCTCTCAACCGACGCGATCATGGGCTCAACGGCCCCCTTGCAGGATGCGATCCATAGATTGCGCGGCCACGCGGGCCAGATCGCGGTTGCGCGGGCACAGCGCGCCCTGATGGCCGGATCGGAGATCCGTGAAAGCCATCGGGACGGCGATACACGTGTGCAGGACCCATATTGCATCCGGTGCCAGCCACCGGTCACCGGTGCCGCGATGGACCTGCTGCACAGTGCCGCCCGCACGCTGGAAATCGAAGCCAATGCGGTGACGGACAACCCGCTGGTTCTGGTGGAGGAAGGGCTGATCGTGTCGGGTGGCAACTTCCATGCCGAGCCTGTCGGTTTTGCCGCAGATCAGATTGCCGTGGCCCTGTCCGAGATCGGAGCGATTGCCCAGCGGCGCGTGGCTCTGATGGTGGACCCGACCCTTTCTTTTGATCTGCCGCCCTTTCTTACGCCGGATCCCGGCCTGAATTCAGGCCTGATGATCGCCGAGGTGACAACCGCTGCGCTGATGAGTGAGAACAAGCATCTGGCCAATCCCTGCACGACCGACAGCACGCCCACCTCTGCCAATCAGGAAGATCACGTCAGCATGGCGGCCCACGCCGCGCGGCGACTGGAGCGGATGAACGCCAATCTCAACGTCATTCTGGGCGTGGAGGCGATTTGCGGAGCGCAGGGCATCGCATTCCGAAGGCCTTTGCAGACCAGCGCGGCGCTGCAAGCGGTCATCAATGTCCTGCGTAGCGACGTGCCAGAGATCACGGACGACCGTTACATGGCGCCATGTATCGAGAAAGCTGCTGCTTTGGTGGCGTCAGGGGCTTTGTGCGATGCCGTGGACCTGTCCGCTCTCCATGAGGGGGGTGGAGCGTGACCCCTGTCACTGTCATCCGCGGCACCGTGCCAGTTGTCCTTGGGCTGCCCCACGCTGGTACGGATGTGCCGAAAGATATCGCCGACCAGCTGAATGAAGCGGGGCGCAGGCGCGTCGATACCGATTGGCATGTGGATCGTCTCTACGAGGGCCTGCTGACCGGCGCGACGGTGGCGCGGGCAAACTTACACCGCTACGAGATCGATGCAAACCGCGACCCGGCGGGGCACAGCCTCTATCCCGGTCAGAATACAACGTCGCTGGTGCCACTGACTGATTTCGATGGAAATTGTATCTGGCAGTCGGAGCCGACACAGTCAGAGGTGGCCGCGCGCCGGGCAGCATTTCACCAGCCATATCACGCGGCGCTTGCGACAGAGGTGCAGCATGTGCACGACCGGCATGGCGTTGCGATCCTCTACGATTGCCACTCCATCCGATCCCGCATCCCGTTTCTGTTCGATGGCGTGCTGCCTGATTTCAACATTGGCACCAACCTTGGCACGACCTGTCACAACAGCGTCGCGCAGAGGGTGATCGACCTGTGCCAGCAGGCGCACGGGTACACTACCGTTGTGGATGGGCGCTTTAAGGGTGGATGGACGACGCGGCACTATGGACGCCCGGAGGACGGCTTTCATGCGATCCAGATGGAGCTGGCGCAATCCACCTACCTGACGGAGGAGGCGGCACCTTGGACTCTTGATGCTGCCAAGGCCGCCCGGTTGCGTCCGCATCTTGCCGCCATCCTGATGTCCTTGGCCGCTTTGGCCCCAACCCTGAGAGGCTCCGCATGACTGATCCGCGTCACAACACCCGCGATATCTACCCGCCCGAGGGCGCGGAGATCACCGCCAAGAGTTGGCTGACCGAAGCGCCGATGCGCATGTTGATGAACAATCTGCACCCGGATGTGGCGGAAAACCCGCATGAATTGGTTGTCTACGGCGGAATAGGCCGGGCTGCGCGGACCTGGCAGGATTTTGACAGCATTGTCTCCAGTCTCAAGACGCTTGAAGAGGATCAGACCCTGTTGGTGCTATCGGGCAAACCTGTCGGTGTCTTCCGGACGCACAAGGACGCGCCACGCGTCCTGATTGCGAATTCGAACCTCGTGCCGAACTGGGCCAACTGGGATCATTTCAACGATCTCGATAAGCGGGGCCTGGCGATGTACGGCCAGATGACCGCGGGCTCGTGGATCTACATCGGAACGCAGGGGATCGTGCAGGGCACCTATGAAACCTTCATGGAAGCCGGGCGCCAGCACTATGAGGGTAATCTCAAGGGGCGGTGGATTCTGACCGGCGGTCTCGGTGGCATGGGAGGGGCGCAACCGCTGGCGGCTGTCATGGCAGGGGCATGCTGCCTGGCCGTGGAATGTGATGAGACCCGCGCCGATTTCAGGCTGCGCACAGGATATGTCGATGAAAAGACCCATTCGCTGGACGAGGCATTGGCCCTGATCGAGACCTGGACAGGCGCGGGCGAGGCGAGATCTGTCGCTCTTATCGGCAATGCGGCGGATGTCTTTGCAGCATTGGTACAGCGCGGCATACGGCCCGACATCGTGACCGATCAGACCAGCGCGCATGATCCCATCCATGGCTATCTGCCACAGGGCTGGAGTGTCGCGGAGTGGCGCGCCAGGCAGGAAAGCGATCCCAAGGCCGTCGAAAAAGCGGCCCGCGCATCGATGAAAATCCACGTTGCGGCGATGGTGGATTTCTGGAACGCGGGCGGGCCGACACTGGACTATGGCAACAACATCCGGCAGGTGGCGCTGGAGGAAGGCCTTGAATACGCCTTTGCCTTTCCCGGGTTCGTCCCCGCCTACATCCGTCCCCAGTTTTGCCGCGGCGTGGGGCCGTTTCGCTGGTGCGCGCTGTCCGGAGATCCGGAGGATATCTACAAGACCGACGCGAAGGTGAAGGAGTTGATCGACGATCCACACCTGCACAATTGGCTCGACATGGCGCGCGAGCGGATCAGCTTTCAGGGGCTTCCGGCGCGCATTTGCTGGGTTGGCCTGGGCCAGCGGCACCAACTGGGCCTCGCTTTCAACGAAATGGTCCGCACGGGTGAACTTTCAGCGCCGGTGGTGATCGGGAGGGATCATCTGGACAGCGGCTCCGTTGCCTCGCCCAACCGCGAAACCGAGGCGATGATGGATGGTTCGGATGCCGTCAGCGGCTGGCCTCTGCTCAATGCGATGCTGAATGTCGCCGGCGGTGCCGCCTGGGTGTCGCTGCATCATGGCGGTGGCGTTGGTATGGGGTATTCACAGCATTCCGGCATGGTCATCTGTTGCGACGGGACCGACGATGCAGACCGACGTATCGCAAACGTGCTCTGGAACGATCCGGCGACCGGGGTGATGCGCCACGCCGATGCCGGATACGAGATCGCGCTGGACTGCGCGCGGGAGCACGATTTGAACCTGCCGGGTATTCTGCCGAGATGATGTCGGTCCCGTCGGGTCGGCATCAGTAGCCGACGGCGGCCCCGTCCTTGCGCGGGTCCGAGCCCGCGACGTACCCACGCCCGGGCAGCCGGTGGATCAGTTGGGCACCCCCGAAGCCAAAGGCATTGTCCGGCGCTTCGAGGCTGATCTGGTGCCCCATCTCCCGCAAGGCGTCCAGCGTCGCAGTGGGCAGGGTTGTCTCGCAGGCAAGGCCCAGACCATTGGTAACCCGCCACCGCGGTGCATCCACCGCCATTTGCGGATCCTGCCCGAAAAGCTGAGTGCGCAGTACCATTTGCACATGACCCTGCGCCTGCATCGGTCCGCCCATGACGCCGAAGCTCATCCGGGGTCCGTCCGGACCCATCAGGAAGCCAGGGATGATCGTGTGGAAGGGGCGTTTGTTGGGGCCTACGCAATTCTGGTGTGCGGGATCGAGGCTGAACCCCGCGCCGCGGTTCTGCAGGGCGATACCGGTGCCCGGCACAACGACGCCGGAGCCGAAACCCGCATAATTCGACTGGATGAATGAAACCATCATGCCCGAGGCATCCGCCGCCGTCAGATAGACGGTCCCGCCCTGTTTGGGCGCGCCCGCACCAAAATCGGTGGCGCGTGTCAGATCGATCTCGCGCGCCCGAGCGGTGAGATACCCATCATCCAGCAGATCATCGACGGTGATGGTTTTCATGTGATCCAGATCACCCACGAAGGCTTCGGCGTCCCGCAGCGCCAGCTTCATCGCCTCGATCTGCAGATGCAGGGCGCGGGGATCCTCCGCATCCATGTCGCGAATTCCCGTTTGGGATAGGATGCCGAGACCCATCAGCGCTGCGATGCCCTGACCGTTCGGCGGTATTTCATGCAAGGCGCAGTCATCGAATGACTTTGAAATCGTCCCGCACCAATCAGCGCGATGCTGCGCCAGATCCTCCAGCGTCAGCGCGGCGTGGTGAGCGTGGGAATATGCGGCAATCTCCTCTGCAATGTCACCTTCATAGAAGGCTTTGCCGTTCGTTTCGGCGATCCGTTTCAGGGTGCGCGCGTGCCCACGGCTCCTGAAATACTCACCTGCTTTGGGCGCGGCTCCATTCGGCATGAAAGTCTCGGCAAACCCGGGCTGATCTCCCAGTTCAGCCGCCGCCCGCTGCCAGAGCGCCGCAATGACGGGGGAGACGGGGAATCCGTTTTCCGCATAACGGACGGCGGGTTCAAAAAGCTCTTCAAACGGGAGCTTACCGAATGTCTCGGAAAGGCTGACCCAGGCGGAAACAGCCCCGGGCACGGTGACGCTTTCCCACCCGCGAAACGGCATCTTGGTTTGCCCGGCGAAACGGTCCGGCGTCCAGTCCTTGGGGGATCGCCCCGATGCGTTCAGGCCGTGCAGTTGCTTTCCGTCCCAGAGAATGGCGAAGGCATCCGAGCCGATCCCGTTCCCGGTTGGCTCCAGAACGGTCAGCGCAATCGCCGTTGCCAGCGCTGCATCCACCGCATTTCCACCCCGTGCCAGCATGCCGAGACCCGCCTGCGCTGCCAGAGGGTGGGACGTGGCGACGATGTTGTCAGCGGCAACTGCCGACCGGCGGGAAGGGTAGGGATGTGTTGCACGCAGTTCCATGGCGGACCTCTGACATAAAGGGTGTGATCCGCAATCGTCCGGAGACAATGGCGAATTCGCCATGATGTGGTCCATTGCGGGTGGAAAGGTCAACCCGCACTGAAACGCAATTTGTTGAGCTTGGCCGCCTGTTCACGTAACGGTACGCAGCGTTCGGGAAGGCCGTGGCTAAAACGGTTCAAGCTCATTCAAAGACGAACATATGGAAAACTCACCCGCTTGCGCAGGCCTCAGGGTGTTCTCCTCCAGAACCGGTGACCCGGTTCACCCCACCTTGAACCCCCAGAACGCGGTTTCATCCGCTTTGAAATAGCCGTCGAACCCGCGCAACTGCCCTTGCAGCTCGACCGTGTCACCCGCGGAAAGAAGCGCCATGCCCTGCACCAGCAGACTTGTCTGTTCGGACACATGCGGGCCAGTGATTTCGCCCAGAGACCCGGTGATGACATCTGTGCCATTGCGCAGCATCCGCGCGCTCATGCGCGCCTGATCCGACGCATTCTGCTTGAATGTGAGAGACGCGCCAAAGAAGTAGCTGCCCGCGACCGGCGCCACGAATTGGTTGGTCCCCGCGTTCAGCGCGTTCTGGTCGTTGAACTCCGCGTTATTGATCGCAATCTTCGTCCAGATATCGGCAGCCGTGTAATTGTCGAAGTTTGTTGTGCCCTTGAAGCGGGGCAGATTGGGCTGCTCCACCACCCCGGTGCCGGCGTCCACGATCAGGCCATCCCGGAAATCGACGCCGTTGGCGGATGTGGCGAGCCGCAGATTGTCGCTCCCGAAAAGTCCGAAGAGGCCACGCGTGCCGAAATCCTGCTGGAACACGAAGCCGACGTCGCCGCTGGATGCCTCCTTGTTCAGAGTGGAGATCATGTTCCCGTCGCCGCCATCGGCCTGATAGAGACCGGTCCACAAGGCCGCGTTCAGCTTCGCTGAAAACGGTGCAGTCGGCAGCGAGACCATGCCGAGGCCAAAGCCTTCGATCTCCTGCAGTTCCGCGCTGTCGAGATCAATCCAATCCGTTCCATCATACACAACCATCGTTTCGCGGCCGGTCACATAAGCACGCCAGCCCGCTTTCGGTTGGAAGTACTGCCACAGGCCGTTCTCGAACAGGGCCAGCTCACCATCGTGTCCGGACCACGCTCCAGTCGCGGCATCGCCCACGACATGCCGGTCCCCCTCGGCGGGCGATGCGGGCGGCGCAGGCTGGTCGTCGCTCAGAACGCCGAGCTGGGTCAGCACATCCAGAATGCGCAGGGCTTCATTGTGGGTGACGTGCTTCTGAGCCTGGCTTGGCTGGATGAGGGGCAAAGACAGGCAGCTGGAGGTATCGGCCATTGGAATTCCCATGAGAGTGTTCGGATCGGGCCCAAGGTGTTCGAAATATCTTGCCGCTGCCTTAAGCCACCGCACGCACATCCAAGCGTGCTGCGGATGCCAAGGTTTCAGGGGCTGATCAGGTCACGTATCGGCGGAAATCTGGGTGTTATCTTTAGCCGAAAACATTTTGGTGTTATATTCTGCGCAGATTGCTATTCGGTAATGCGCGCAGCAGCCATCTTGGTTTCGAAAGATGGCGTCTGCAGATTTTTACAATGGAAAAGTGTTTAAGATGATGGTTTTACGTTCTTTGCTAGCGGCTGTTGCAATCGCCGGTTCTTCACTGTCGCTGCCAGCCTATGCTCAGGTTCCGCCGAACTGCGAGGTGACGACCGTCACCGATCCCGAGCGGCAGGTATTTAGCTGTGCCTTCGGGGTCATCATCGAGATGGAGGCCGCCGCCCAGATGGGATTTGCGGGGACCAATCTCGGGGCACCTGATGTCATTGATCTCGAAAATGGCGCGATCCTCATCGATGTCGAACCGGGCAAGGCGCGACCACAGATCCGGACGCCCCATGCCATCGCGGCGGTGCGTGGTACGGTTTACGTGGTGGAGGTGACGGCGGAGAAGACATCGGTCTTTGTCCTGCGCGGCGAGGTTTCGGTGTCGCAACTGGAGGACGGGAGCACGCCTGTTTTGCTTGGCGCGGGCGATGGTGTGGACGTCGGTGAGGAGGCTGCGCTGACGGTTCAGCAGTGGCCCGAGACACGCGTTGATGCGTTGTTGGCACGCTTCGGGCGATGACGAAGCGACCTCTCGCGCCGTATCTTCTTGGCGTTGTGGTGTTGGTGCTGGCGGTGGTTTGGGCGATCGCCATGTCCCTGCCGCATGTATCGGCGCGGGCCAGCGCTCTGGATCGGCTGGAAGCGGCGCTGACGGATGCACGTTTCGCCCTGATGGGGCCCGTCGCGCCATCGCCCGAGGTGGTCATTGTCGGGATTGACGATGCGACATTGGCCAGCACACAGGAAAACGCTTCGGTCAACCGACTGCTGATCGCTGACACCATCAATGCTATCGCTGCGGCGGCCCCCGCTGTCATCGGTCTGGACGTGATCCTTGCAGATGCCGCCGCAGAGGACGTTGATCGGCAACTGGCCGGGGCTCTTGAGCGGGCGCCTATTGTCATTGCCGCAGGTGGTGGGTTTTCGGAAGATGTCGCACCATCTGTCATCGCGCGCCCGACGACTGTTTTGCGCCCGCAGGCCTTGTTTGCAGACGTCGCAGATGTCGGTTTGGTCAACCTGTCGACGGATGCAACCGGCGTGCCGCGGTATGTGTCCGCCGTTTTTGCAACGGATGTGGGGGTTGAACCCTCGTTCGCCCTGCACATCGCTTCCCGCTTTGCCGGGACTGCGCCCGAGATTTCGCCAATGCAGCTTACACTTGGTGACGTGCAGCTGCCGCTTGATGTCGGACTGAACATGCCGCTGCGCTTGATCGGCCCGCGTGGCAGCATTCCGACGTATTCGGCGCTGGACATCCTTTCGGGCGCACATGCCGACGCACTTGCCGGAAAAGCGGTCATCCTCGGATATACCGCAACCGCTTTTGGGGACCGGTTTCCCAGCCCCTACGATGAGAGTGTTCCCGGTGTTGAAATCATGGCCAATGCCGTCTCGCAAATGCTGGGAAGCGATGCGTTGCGGCGAGACGAAGCGACGCGCAGGATCGATCTGGGCGCCAGTGTCGGGCTTGCGCTTCTTGCCACTTTGCTGGTGCTGATCTTGCCGCTTTCTGCCGGTGTTCCGCTGGCGCTTAGCCTCTTGGTGATTTGGGGGGGCGTGGTCGCCTTTGCGTTCTCGGCAGGCGTCTGGTTGAGCGCTGCCGTGCCGCTTGTCAGTGCTGCGGGCCCGCTCGCCGGTTCCGTCATGGCGCGCTACTACTCGGAGAAGAGACGCGCTGCGCGCGGAGAGGCGGCCCTCGCGGCTCTCAAGCAATTCCAGTCGCCGGCATTGGCTGACATGATTGCCGACGATCCGTCCTTCCTCAAGCAGCCGACTGCAAAATCCCTGTCGGTGTTTTTCATCGATCTTAGCAGCTTCACCCAACTGTCGGAACAATTGGGACCCGCGCGCACCCAAGATCTTTTGAAACACTTCCACCAGATCACCGCACAGGCGGTCGAGGCGGAAGATGGCATCGTCCTGAACTACATGGGAGATGGCGCGCTGGCCGTATTCGGGATGACGGATGCGACTGGTAACAGCGCGGATCAGGCGCTGAGGACGTCCTTTGCCTTGATTGAGGAACTGCGCGCATTGGGCCAGGGGGAATTTGAGGTTGGATGTCGTATCGGGCTGCACTTCGGAGAGGTGATCCTCTCCCGTCTGGGCGGCGATCGGCATCAGCAGGTTTCCGTCGCAGGCGATAGTGTGAACCTTGCAAGCCGATTGCTGGAAATTGCCAAGGCTGAAGGCGCGGTCATCGCCGCCACGGACAGTTTCCTCGAGGTTTCAGATACCCGACCGCCACGGGCGGCTGACACGGTCAAAACCGTTCCGGTGCGCGGGCGTGAGGGCGGTGCGACGGTCTACTTCTGGTCTGGCAGACGCAGCGCCTAGCTGTTGATCAGGGCGGTCAGCTCCTGGGCTGCGTCCTTCAGATCACAGATGTGCTTTGCCAGGGACGTAATATTGTGGCGCTGAAGCGGCGCGTGCACCGATAGGGTGGACACCAGCCGCTTGCGATCGTCCAGGATCGGCACGGCGATTGCTGCCATGTCCTCCATGAACTCCTGATTGTCCGTTGAATATCCCCGCTTGCGGGTCGCTTCGATCTCGGCCTTCAGTTCATCCTTGTCGGTGATCGTACCGGGCGCATGGCCTTCCAGGGTCGCCGCCGCCAGATACCGATCAAAATAGGCCGGCCGCAGTGACGACAGGTACATCTTGCCGCTGGCCGTGCAGTAAAACGGCACCTGCGTGCCAACGGGCAGCTGGATGCGCAGGGGCCAGAGGGTCTCGACCCGGTCGAGATAGGTCATGCCATCCCGATCAGGTGTCGCGATATTGCAGGTCTCGCCGATTTTTTCAGCCACGCTGCGTAGCACCGCCAGACGTACGGTGCGTATGCGCTGCGACGATACGGTGTGCACCGACAGCTGCCGCAACCGAGGGCCGGGCCCGTAGGACCGGCCATCGATATCGCGTTGCAGAAAGCCCGCTGCTTCGGCTGTGTTGAAAAGTCGATGCAGCGTAGGTTTCGGCAGATTGAGCGTGTCCTTGAGCGCGGTTGGCGTCACGGGCACCCCGGCTTTCGCAACTTCTTCAAGCAGGACCAGCAACCGCAAGTTGGTTGGGATCTGGCCCTGCTGATGGTTTGCTAAATCGTCCGGCATGGTGGCTCGATTACCTGTCTGGAAGCAGCATCAGCGCCAGATCCGGGGTCAGTGCCACGAAGATCCAGACGGCCATCAAGGCTGCAAGATACATCGTGGAGTACCGCAGAAGCCGGAAATAGGGAACACCTGTCACCCCGGAGGCCACATAAAGGTTAAGACCGTAGGGGGGTGTGATGAACCCAATGGAGGCGCCGACGAGGAAAATGACCGAGAAATGTACCGGGTCAACCCCCACGGAGGCTGCAATGGGTGCCAGGATCGGTGCCAGAATGATCGTGACGGGTAGTGATTCAAGCACCATGCCGGAGACAAACACGATGACCATCGCTGTTGCGAGAACTGCGTAGTACCCACCCATGGAGATCACGAAGTCGCCGATCACCTGCTGCGCCCCCAGAAGCGACAGGATCTGTTGCATCACAACCGAGATGGCAATGAGGGGGGCAAGAATGCCGGTGATCTGCGCCGAACGCACGACGATGCTGGGAATCTCGGGAACGGTGAAGCCGTCCACCAGCAGCATTTCGCGCCAACCCTTCTCCTGCCAGTCCTTGTCGTCCTTGATGTGGAAAAGATGGCTCAGGGCCCAGCTCAGCAAACCGGCGATTACGCAGAAGCCGACGGTCACCCCCGCCGCTTCGGTGGGCGAGAACTTACCGGTGTAAATGCCCCAGAGCACGAGCCCGATGGCGAAGAACCCAAGCCAGGCGCCGAGGCCCGTTTTGAGCACGCGCGCGATCTGCAGCGGGATCAGGAAGCCCCAGCCGTTGGCACGGCAGATCACCCAGCAGGCAAACTGCATGCCGAAAACCATCAGCGCACCGGGGATAATCCCCGCCACGAAAAGGTCAGAGATCGGCAGGTTCATCAGGAAGCCGTAGACGATAAAGATGATCGACGGCGGGATGATGATCCCCACGGTACCGCCCGCAGCGGCTGTGGCCGCCGAGAAGCGCTCGTCATAGCCGCCTTTGACCATCTCCGGATGGAGCATCGAGCCGATGGTCGCCGTGGTGGCCGAGTTCGATCCCGAGATCGCCGCGAAGAGCCCGCAGGCACCGAGTGAGGCCATGGCGAGACCGCCGCGCAGCCAGCCAAGACAGGCGTAGGCGAAGTTCGACAAGCGTCGGGCGATGCCCGACTTGTTGATCAAATCCCCGGTCAGGATGAAGAGTGGCATGGCCAGCAGCGCGAACCCTTTGTTGAAGACGTTCATGAGCTCCGCACCCATGTTGTCAAGCGTCAGCCCAAGCACAAAGGAGCAGCCGATCACCCAATAGGCGATAACCAAGAGCACCGGTACACCGAGCATGAAGAAGAAAGTCACCCCGAGGGAGATGAGCGTGATGAGTGTTCCGTCGGTCATTAGGTGTCCCCCCCGATGACGGCTTGCTCAATGAGCGGTTCGCCGTTGCGATATTTGCGCAGATCTTCGAAGAGGTTCTCAAAGGCGCGCCCGGCCATGAGAATGGCTGCAATCGGCGCGGTGATCAGGAACCACCACTGCATGGTGTTGTCGGTGCCCAGAACGATCTGAAAGTTTGCTGCGGAATTGGCTGTCAGGCGGCAGGTGGTCACGAAGAGGATCAGGGCAAAGCCGAACCACAACAGGAAGTCCAGGAACAGACAGCTCATCTGCCCGGTTGGCGGCATCTTCGTGCGGAATTCTGAAAAGCTCAGATGTGTGCGCAGCCGGATGTTATAGGACGCACCGAACCACGCCATGACCATGAACAGGAACGGCGGGATCGTTGTCGACCAGGGTTGCTGATTGTTGAACACGAACCGGTCAACCACACCCCAGAAGATGATGAATGCGATGGCCAGATAGGAGTATACCATGATCGTGCGCTCCAACTGCCGGTCAATGAACGGCACGGCGCGGTAGATCACAGATACGATATAGCCGCCCAAAGCGACGACGATAACGCCAAGATACCACTTGGAATCCGAGCGTAGCGCGTTGGTAATTTCAAAGCTGTCGCCAGAGGCAACGGCTGAAAGAATTGCGCCCATTTCAGCGAATGTCGACAAACCCTGTCCCTCCCAAAGGTTTGGTCCACACCATGATTGGCACCGATGTATCGCACCCGGATGTGCGTGCCGGGATCAGCTCTTCACGGTTGCGGAAGAAATGCCAGCCCCCGCCTTGGGGGACCGGCTTCTTGTTGTGTGCGCGGGGCTTATGCCTTCCACCAGCGACGCGGCTCGACGTTTTCGGCCAGCGTATGCGGGTTGTTGCGCACTTCGTTGTAGATGTCCTGGTAGGTGTCGATGCCACCGGCCCAGCCGTTGATCCGCTCGCGCCACTGCTCCCAGAGCTGCGGCTGGAACTCGGGCGAACACATCTCTTCCGCTTTCTTGCGCTCTGCGTCCGACAGGGTCGCCATGCGGACGTTGTTTTCCGCAAAGATCGTGCCGGGAAGCTGCGGATCGGAGAAGCCGACAGTGTTGACCAGGGCCGCTTCGTTGGCCGCTTGGACATGTACCTGTGTGAGATAAGCTGCTTCCATCACAGCATCCTGCAGCTCGCCGCCCAAACCGTCGAAGACGGAAGCCGACATCGCGGTGTGCTCGGTGCCGCAGAAGAAACGCAGGTCCACACATTGGCTGACCACGGGCGACATATTCGCGTAGGCCACGGCCGATGCCCATGTTTCCGCACCGTCGATCAGGCCCTGCTTCAGACCGTCGAGGGTTTCTTCCCAGGCGATCGGCACCGGGTTCAGCTGCAGCGCGTTCATCGCGATACGGCCAAGCTGTGTGCCCGTGACGCGGTTCTTGGAGCCGAAGAGCTCTTCGATGCTTGTGACGGTCGGCTTGTCTTCCCAGGCCAGACCCAGCTGGATGCCGCGCAGTTCGGCGTGTGTGAAGAGGAACTTCAAGCCGTGGCGCTTCTCGAAGGGCTCACGCAGGATGCGCTGCGATTCCGGGCTGTACATGAAGTAGTATTGGTCCGCCCGTGTGCGGAACATGTAGGCGTAGTCGAGGACGTTCAGATAGGGCGCGCCACCGGCGGAGTTCTGAGTCGATGCTGCGTACATGTCGACGATGCCCTGCTGTGTTTTCTCGACACAGGAGAGCTGGTTGCAGATCTGGTTATTGCCGATGAATTCGACGCGAATCTCGCCGTCTGTGCGGCTTTCAAGATCGCGCGCGAACTCCAGAACGCCGGCCCGCTCGATCAGCAGGTTTTGCGGATTAAAGCCCGCCGCACCCATTTTAAGAGTGAATTTCGGTTCCTTCGCGAAGCGTTTTTCATACGTGGATTCAGCGGCCTGAGCCAGATTCGACAGGCTCATCGCACCCCCGAAGGTGCCCGCGGCCAGCAGCGTCGAGCTGAGGCCGTAGCGGCCCGCGACGCGGAAAAGATCCCGCCGCGAAAGATGCTTGATATTGTTCTGAATTTTCATGACTTCCTCCCTGAATGTCATTTATTGAGACTAATAGTCCCAAAAAACACTAGTATGATTAATTCTTTTTGCATAGAGTTTTTTTCGCAGTGGTCTGGGAGGTCGAAGTGGAAGCTGATTTTATCGTCGTCGGTGCAGGGTCTGCTGGATGTGTTCTGGCAAATCGGCTGAGCGCTGATCCCAACAACAAGGTCATCCTGCTCGAAGCGGGCGGGCGGGACCTGAACCCGTGGATCCACATTCCCGTCGGCTACTTCAAGACAATCCACAACCCGTCCGTCGACTGGTGCTACAAAACCGAGCCTGATCCGGGCCTCAACGGACGCTCCATCGAATGGCCCCGGGGCAAGGTTCTGGGTGGGTCTTCCTCCCTGAACGGCCTCCTCTACGTTCGCGGTCAACCACAAGACTACGACCGTTGGAGGCAAATGGGCAATAGTGGATGGGGGTGGGACGATGTTTTGCCCCTGTTCAAACGGGCCGAAAACAATGAACGCGGCGCGGATGAGCTCCACGGCGATGAAGGCCCGCTGTCCGTTTCCAACATGCGGATCCAGCGCCCGATCACCGATGCCTGGGTCGCGGCGGCGCAGGCGGCAGGGTACAAGTTCAACCCCGACTACAATGGAGCTGATCAGGAAGGTGTCGGCTTTTTCCAGTTGACCGCCCGCAATGGTCGGCGATGCAGTTCTGCGGTGGCCTATCTCAATCCGGTGAAAAAGCGCCCCAACCTGCAGATCATCACGCATGCGCAGGTGGACAAGGTCGAGATCTCTGATGGCAAGGCCACCGGTGTGAGCTACCGCGATCGAGGCGGCAAGCTGCGGACCGTCACGGCGCGCCGGGAAATCGTGCTGTGCGGCGGCGCGATCAATTCTCC
>ERZ1740065.388-NODE-388-length-23296-cov-4.781980_pt1 | contig 23296 bp, 9 predicted proteins | sample MGYA00581738_ERZ1740065 | MGnify/ENA primary metagenome ERZ1740065 (study PRJEB43018, sample SAMN04849749) | marine metagenome | isolation source: floating plastic debris | place: Pacific Ocean | collected 2008-09-01 | study: EMG produced TPA metagenomics assembly...
ACACGTAGGCCTCCCGGTCGCCGGGCAGGATAAAGACCTGCCTGGGGCGACTGCCCCCACTGCTCAATTCGGCGACGACCTCCAAACGCTCCAGATCGATGACCGCCACTTCATTGGCCAGTCGCTTGGCCACCAGGGCGTAGCGGCTATCGGAGGTCACGTCGGCGTGGTAGGTTTCCGTCCCCCCCAGCGGAATGATGGCCGCCAGGGTTTCCGTCTCCACGTCGATCACCGATAGGGTCCCCGATAGGGAGTTCAAAGCCAGCACTTGACGGCCGTCGGGCGTAATCTTGGTGGAGTAGGTCACGTCGGCTTCGAGTACGGAGCCGGTACTCGATTGGCCATCGGTGGTGAGGGTGCTGCTGGGATTGTCAAAGTCGTAGTACACCAGGGATTCGTAGCGCAGGGGATCGCTGGCCACGATGCGGTTGCCCGCTCCCACGGCTCCGTTCTGGATGGAGATGCCACTGAGCGAACTGAGTATCTGCCCCGTCGCCGGAGAGATGGTGGCGATGTTAAAATCACCCGCTACGAATACCGAGCGGTCCACACTGTGCCCCACCCAATCGGGCGTATTTCCCGTCTCGACGTGCTGCCAGTTTTGGTTATTAAAATCAACGAGGGCCGTATTGCCCGGATTGGAAGGGACGAGTACTTTATTCCCGTCCTGATTGACAGCGGGGGGGCTGTAGGTAGAAAAAATGGTGACGTCGGTCAATTCTACCTGACGCAGGAGGCTTTGCTGGCCGATGTCAATCTGACTGACCAAACCGGGATTTCCCGATCGTACGGCGACGAGGATACTGCCGTCCCCACTGACCTCGACTTGGGCACTGTTGCCCGCGGCGGGAATGGTTTGGAGGAGGGCCCCGGTAGCGAGGTCCCAAAATTTGAGCCCCGCCTCATCGGCGCCGTTGACCACCTTGCTTTCACCGTCGACGATCCTAAAGTTGCTGTAATATAAGGAGGACCGAGGATTGGAAGTGATGAACGAAAACTTGGAAATTCCCACCGGAAAGTCGCTAAAGGTACTTATGGACTGGTAGGTATTGAGGTCAAAGGCTTCGCCGGTATTGGTCGTCTCGTAACCGATCACGAGGGTATTCCCGCTCTCGCTGATGGCTAGTTTGGCGGGGTTGGTGCCCACGTTGATGATGCGTTCGACGCCGTAATCGCTCCGGCGGATGATGTACAATTCGTTGCTTTGGTAGCAGGCCACCAGGGCGTGGGTATCGTTAAATTCGATGTCGATGGGGGTGCGCCCCACGATGATGTTCTCGCGGATGGATTTATCGGCCCAGTTGATCACGGAGATGTTGTTGGTGCTGCGGTGGAGGACCCAAACGTCGTTGCCGGAGGGGGCAAAACGCATTTCTCCGATGTAGTCGCCCTCGATGCTATCGCCGGCGGCTAGGGTAGTCAGATCGGCCAGTAGGGGAAGGGGGGACGAATCGGGCCGCGGGGCGATCGCAGTGTGGCGGCTCAGTTGGTCCCCATCCGCCTGGTTTTGGGCCGGGAGGAAAAGCGGTAGCAGGAGAAATAACAATGGGCCGAGGGCGTAAAATGTTTTCATGCGTCTGAGGGCTTGGAAGGTTTGAAAAGTACCGGACCCCTTAAAATACGCAATCCCCGGGGATTCCCCATAAAAAATCCCGAAGTCCGCCCGGCTAAGGGGGACTTCGGGTACGCTCCGAGGTGGATATCAGTTTCCGAGCTTAGAAAGCAAAATCACCGTTGAGGTCACCCGTCTTGATGGCGCGGCGACTGACAAATCTGGTGTCCAGGCAGGGACCCAGGCTACCCAAGATTTGCAGTTCCACTTGGCTTACCGTCCCGGTAGCATCGATAGTGGCTTGGAGCCCCAGGTAGTCGGACTCGTCGATAAAGAGGATATTCTGACTGGTGGGGAAGCTGGACAGGATCTCCAAATCGACATCGGCCATGATGGTCATATCGTCGCTGTTGATCAGGCCATCCCGATTGACGTCCGCCGCCAAGAACTGATAGGCTTCGGTAAACCGGGCAGTGCCCAGGATGTGATTTTCAACGATGGCGATGTCAAGGACATTGACGCCATTTCTAGCGGGAGTCCGGTACCCCATACAAAGCTGGCCCGAGCAAATACCGGGGAGTCGGTAGTTGGTGGGACGGCTATTGGTCGAGGTGGTCGACTCGCTACAACCCGTGCCGACGATGGAAACGCCGACCCCGGGAAAGGGCACCCAGGCCCCGTTGAAGACCTGTACATACCCCACCAGGAAACGACTGGCGCGCGCTTGAACATCCGCTTCCACCGTCGCCACCTCCGCGGTCGAGGCAGGAGCATTCTCCGGCTGGAGTTCGAGTAGGTCATCGGTCGTCAGGGGGTCGAGGTTTTCTTTTCCACAGGAGGAAAAAATCAGTACTGCCGCGAGGAGCAGTAGGGGAATGGATTTAAAAGTTTTGGAGTTTAACATAATGAATTGATTATAAAGTGATTAAAATGAGAAATAGCACTACCAGCCGATGGCGCACAGGGGCCGTCGGATACCGCGAATGGGTAAGGTGTGGAGAGGGGATAGGTCCAACCGTATCAATGGTAAATGGTATTGGACTATTTCGACTCGATCGAACGAGCGAAGGGACCTATCCCAGAGCGAGAATAGAGCAGGAAAATGAGATTCACCAGAGCGAGGTGAAACACGATGTAAAACAAAAATGGTAGAGCTGGAAAATAGAGCAGGAGAGCAATGGGCCTCTTGGGTATGGTGAGGCTGTTTTGTTAGACAAACATCGTTGATCTATTGCAAACATGCAAGTGACGTGGCGATTTTTTTAAACTTCATTATCCGTAAGTGCGTCCTCGCCGACAAAGCCAGCGGTATAGCGTTTTACCCATGGTCAGAGACCACAGTCCCAAAGTCCACCTGCAAAGAGGGGACTCTGGGTACGCTCCGAGGCGTTTTTCAAACTGCTGTCTCAGAAGACAAAGTCACCGTTGACGTCTCCCGTCTTGATGGCGCGGCGATCAAGCAAGTTGCTGTTGAGACAGGGGCTGGTAGCCCCCACAAAGCTCAGGGCCGTTTTTCCAATCGTTCCGGTATCGTCCACCTCCCTTTGCAAGATCGCGTAATCGGGCTCGGCAACGAACACGATGTTCTGACTGACCGGAAAATCCGCGAGCGTACCTACGCTGATCTGAATGATGATCGCCAGATCGTCCTGATCAATGTTGCCATCCCGGTTGGCATCGGCGGCCAGAAATTGAAACGCTTGGGTAAATGGTCGCGCCCCACTGATGTGGTTTTGAATGACCACCAAGTCGGTGATATCGACTCCATTGTCCGCGGGGGTAGCAAAGGCCATACAAACGGAACCGGCACACAAACCGGGGAGACGGTAATTTTGCGGACGACCACTGACCGTGGTCGCCGACTCGGAACAGTCCGAACCCGTCACGGAGACCTCGACCCCCGGGAGGGGTACAAAACGGCCATTGAAGGCTTGTACAAAGCCAACCAAAAAACCGGATGCCCGCGTTTGGCGGTCCGCTGCTGCGGGCACCAAATCCCCGTTGGCGGAGCCTGGGTCATTCCGTTGGCGTTCGAGTAGGTCATCCGTGGGCAGTGGAACTAGGTTTTCTTTTCCACAGGAAGCAAGCAGAAGGGCCACTGCCAACAGCAGGAAGGGAAGGAATTTAAAAGACTTGGAATTTAGCATAATGAATGGATTATAAAGTGATTAAATGAGACATAACACTCCTGGCCAACGGCGCGCGGTGGCCGTCGGATACCGCGAATGGGTACGTACGGGGGAATGGGGCTAAACACTTTAACACAAGGGAGCCACCTCGTCTCGATTGCACGAGCGAAGCCAGCTATTTCAGAGCGTGAATAGCGCAGGAAAATTGGGTTCACCCGAGCGAGGCGAAGCCGGTTTTTAAACTATGATCTTAGAGCTGAAAAGTAGAGCAGGAGGGGAAAGACCTCGTATGGCTTTGAGGCCTGTGATATGCTTTCAAAGTGGTTCTTCTGGATCAAAGATGCAAGTGCTACCGTGACTTTCTGGCCTTCATTGTCCATAAGTGCGTCCTCGCCGACAAAGATAACTGTGCCACAACATTTTGGTAGCTGCCGTTCGCAAGGGGCGCCAGTTTTGGCTACGCCGCACCACCGCCTCCTTATCGACCAAGCCGGTAAGTTCCTTCACCGAGTTGATGGCCGCGATGTCTCCGACGGGAAAAATATCCGGGTAGTCCAAACAAAAAATTAGGTACACATCGGCTGTCCACTGACCGATGCCCTTGATGGCACAAAGCTGGGCTCGGACTTGGGCCTCTTCCCCGTCGCCCAGTTTTTCGAGTTCGAGCTGGCCACTGATCAGGGCCCGGGCCAGCTCGCGGGCGTAGCGCGTCTTTTGCCGGCTAAAGGCACAGGCGCGCAATTCTTCATCGCTCAGGCTCAGTAGCGCGGGGGGGCTAATCGTCCCCAATCGGGCTTGGAGGCGATCAAAGGCGGCTTGGGCGGATTCTAAGGAGACTTGCTGTTCTAGAATAATGTGGAGCAGGGAGGTAAAACCCGCTGGTCGTCGCCAGTCGGGCGCAGGACCGTGGGCTTCGAGGATCGTCCCGAATAGGGGGTCGAGGTGTACGAGTTGGTCGACGAGGCTGGGGGAGAGCGAGGCGAGGGGCTGTGGCATGAGGGGGGAAGGGCTTAAAATCAAAAAATTATTCGGAGGTCTGGCTTGTTAAGTTGCGTTAAATCCGTTAAATTAACACCGGATATGCAAATTTAGTCGTTTTTTAATTGACTTTATTTGCTAAATCGCGAATCTTGTTTCTATCTTTGTAACAAGAAAGTTTGGGACGATTAAAGATTTGATAGGAAACAACTATTTTGGATCGCCAACTCCAAACAATCTCAAATCAAGGCGCCCTTTACCGGGCGTTCCGTAACGACTATCCAACTCCCAACACCGGACCTCCCTTTGCACAGGTAAGCCGGGTTAGTGGATAACCAACTGCCTTCCAAAGGTACAATCAAACTCCCTTCTTTACCGAAGGGTAATGGCCCAGATTTAGACAGAAAACAATACTGGTATGCACCCAACACTAGATGTCACACGTCTGGCATTCAAGTAGTGGTATGGGGGCAACGGTATTTACGATGGAAAACGCAACATCATCGGTTCTACACTAAAGAGGTTTTGATGCGGATTCAAGTGGAATCCGCACGAAAGTTCTTAGACAGGCGGGTGTTTTGTGTATGGCCATATTGCTATTTAATGGCAGCATTTGATTGGCGCGACCTAGGTTGTCGGTGACTAAGCTTCCTGACTGAAGCAGCGAGGCCTATTGTCCAAAAAAACAAAAAACAAAAAAGAAACTCCAACCGGTGCAACTTTTACTCCCCCCCGTCCCGTCTACGGCAAGAGAAAAAGTAACCGATGGGCGAGAAATCTGCCAACCTCTCTTCGCCCTTTAACACGCTCCTTTCGCCAAACGAATGTTGCTCACCTCATCCACGGTTTGACGACCAATGGTTGTGGTGCAGTGCCCGGTCCCTTTCCTGCGTGGGGGGATACTCAAAAATTATTGTCAAAATTACTCCTTTCCATGCCCCGACAATGGCGCTGCCCACTGTCTTGGTACGGTACAGGCTTGGCCCCGCGATTCACCCGCCGAAAGTGCTCCAATTTGTTGGATGATCGCTCGGTTTGTAGCCACTGAAATTAGTAAATGACTTAAGCGTTTGATGCCCTCATGAAAGCCAAAAAAAGAATCTCCGTACTGCTCGCGGTCGCTTGCTTGCTCCTCGCTACCGTCGGGCTGGCCACTGGCCAGTCCTCAGCCCCATCGCCCCGAATTGCGAACTACGACGTGGAGGTTACCTTAGACGTAGCGGAAAAAATGCTGCGGGGGCGTAGCCAACTCCACTGGCGCAATACCTCCACCGACACCATTCGACGGATGCCCTTTCACCTGTATTACAATGCCTTCAAAAACTCTCAGTCGAGCCTGCTGCGCGAATGGTACAAACTACCCCCTTATTTTTCTCAGCAACTGCAATACGATGGTGAATGGGGTTGGATCGACTTGCTGACGGTAGTGGACGAAGGGGGACGCTCCTTACTGGACCAACACCGGTATTTACAACCCGACGATCAAAATACCGCCGACCGCACCGTCATCGAAATCGACCTGGCCGAAGCCCTCCTCCCCGGCGATTCCCTCCGCCTCGATTTTACCTGGGAGGCCCGCATTCCCCGTTCCATGCTCCGCTCGGGCTACAACAAAGACTTTTACTTCATTGCCCAGTGGTACCCCAAAATTGGCGTCTACGAATCCCCCGGTACCCGCTACGCCGAGCGAGGCCAGTGGAATTGCCACCAGTACCACCTCAAGGGCGAGTTTTACGCGGACCACGGCATTTACAACGTCGCCATCACCGTACCCCAGGACTATCAAGTTGGGGCCACCGGTATCGCCGTGGACGAGCAAGTGCTGGGCAGCTCCAAGGTCTACCGCTTCCGCGCCGAAGATGTCAGCGACTTTGCCTGGACGGCCTCGCCCCATCTACAAGTCCAGGAGGCGCAGTGGGCAGACGTCCGCCTGCGTTACTTGTCCTATCCCGATCACGCCTACATGGGCGAGCGTTATTTTGCCGTCCTGAAGTACTGCCTACAATATTTCGAAGACCTACTGGGGCCCTATCCTTATCCCCAACTCACCATCGTCGAACCCCCCTTCCACGGCTTGTTTGCCATGGCCATGGAGTATCCGACCCTGATTACGGTCGGTAGTTTTGGCTTCTTGCCCCGGGGGATCCACACCGCCGAAACCCTCGCCGCGCACGAGTTTATCCACCAGTACTTTATGCACCTCATCGCCTCCAACGAAACGGAGGAACCCTGGCTTGACGAGGGCCTCACCACCTACTTTGAGGCCAGGATGATGGATGAATACTACGCCCAGCAAAACTCGGCGGTGATCGATCTACTGGGGGTGCGGGTCCACCAAAAGGACCTGAATTGGAATACCTACGCCCACCTCGGCAATCCCAAGATTGCCGAAAACGACCGGGCCGCCTGGGAATACCCCAACGGAGGTTACGAATACATCTCCTACAAAAAATCTGGGGTCTGGCTCTGGACGCTGGAAGGCTTCATCGGCCGGCCCAGCATGGATCGGGTTCTGAAGACTTACTTCCAACGCTGGCGTTTTGGCCACCCCTGCGCACGGGACTTTATCGCCATCGTCAACGAAGTGGTCCGCGAAGATCACGGCGACCGTTTGGGCGAAAATTTGAACTGGTACTTTGATCAAGTGCTCCACACCACCGCCGCTTGTGATTACAAGGTCTCCTACGTCGGCAACTTTCTCAATCTGCCCCCCATGGGTAAGGACGTGGTGGTGGACAGCAGCGCCGAGGCGGGCTCCCGCTACCTCTCTAAGGTGGTCATCCAGCGGGTGGAGGAAATGCAACTGCCCGTGGAAATTGAATTTACCTTCTTTGATGGCCACGTGGAACGGCGGCAGTGGGATGGCCGGGCGCGCAGCGTCAATTTCTTTTTCTCCCGCGACTACGGCGTCAGGTCGGCCGAGATCGATCCGGAGCGCAAGAATTACCTCGATATCAATTATTTGAATAACAGCTACACCTACGTTCCCGACCGGGTGGCGGTACGCTACTACGTGGGAAGGTGTATGGTCTGGATGCAACAGGTGCTCCAGACCGTAGTAGCGCTCGTATAATCGTTAACCTTTTTAATCACCGCTGCATGAGCGTGCTTCAAGCATACGGAATGGGCTGGCGACGGCTCTGGCAAAATCGCCCTTACTGGGGACTGTTTTTTGCCCTCAACTTTGGCTTGGCCTTGACGACGGCGGCGAGCTTGACCGCTTTTCTGGGAAAAAATGCGGCGCACTCCCTGTCGATCAGCGACAGCTTGACGGCTTCGCCCTATCCCTTTCTGAGTGCCCTCACCAGTCAGTTTGCCTCCGACCTCGACTTTTTTCAGTACCAATCGGTGGGCGTGGCCTTGGTCTTTTTCCTACTCCAGATCTGGCTGCTGGGGGGGTGGTTGAATCACCTGCGGGAGGAGGCCACGGGGGTGGCCCGGTGGGGCTTCTGGGGTGGTGCGGCCCGCTACTTTTGGCGCACGTTTCGACTGGCCGCTTACTTCGCCGTCATCCAGGGGGCGCTCTTGTGGGCTTTTGTAAAACTGGGGGCCAGTATTGCCAAGGATTTTTCCATCCTGGAGCTGTGGAGTGAATTTGATTTCCTCCATGCCCTTTGGTGGCTACTGCCCCTTTACCTTCTGTTTTCGGTGAGCATCTCCCTGTGGCACGACTACGCTAAGATTCACACCGTATACCGCGATCGCGCCTGGCTGACGCGACCCGTGGTAGAGAGCACGCGATTGTGCTTCAAATATTTTGGACGTTTTTTCTCGCTATACGCTTTGAACCTATTTACACTGGCTGCGGTATGCGCCATCTACGGGATGATTGCCAACTCGATTCCCGCTCACTCGATGGCCGGTATTGTGCTTTTGTTCCTCTGGGGACAGCTGCTCCTGTTGCTGCGCATCGGTCTCAAGCTGGCCAATTTGGCCGCCGCGGATTACCTCTATCGCCAAGTCAGCGATTGGAATGCCGCAGCGCCTACGACCGAAGGCATTACCCAACGCTACAATGATGTATTCAACCCCAAAGCGGAGGCACTTTAACCTGATGGACCCTACGGGAGCCGCCAACATCCATGGCTTCCGAGTGGCCCAACTCAAAAATTGGTAATATGAAATTAAAAGTAACTTTCCTTTTCCTGTGCGCCCTGCTGCTGGCTTCCGCCTCGGCCTCGGCCGACGCTTTCGATCTTACCGGCAAGGTGGTAGACGACAACAAACAAGCCATCGAGGTGGGCAATGTCCTACTGCTCGATCCCGCCGATAGTTCGCTGATTCAGGGCGAGCTCTTTGTCGACGGGGAATTTCTCTTCACCGGGCTGGCGCCATCGACTTACCTGCTGCGCGTCACCGCCCTGGGTTTTGAAGACTACTTTCGGGTAGTCGAGGGGACGGATGCCGCTGGCCAAGTCGACCTGGGCACCCTCACCCTCACGGCCATCTTGCTAGAGGGCGTCGAAGTGGTGGCGCGGCAAAAAATCTACGAAAGACGCGGGGAAGATTTGGTGATCAACGTGGCCAATACTTCCCTGCAAAGTACGGGAACGGCCATGGAGGTACTGGCCAGCTCGCCCAAGGTATTGATCAACAACAGTGGGCAGGTCTCGATCATCGGCAAGGGGGCCGCCCTCATCTACGTCGACGGTCAACTGATCGCTTCCAATCAGATTCTACAAAACCTGTCGTCCAACGACATCAAAGAAATCCAGATCATCGAAAATCCCTCGGCCAAGTACGACGCTTCGGGGAATGCCGTGATCAACATCATTACCAAGGGCCGCGCCCTGCAGGGTTTTAAAATTGGTTTGGTCCAGGAGGTGGAAAAACGGACGGACTGGCGGGCCTACTTCAAGGCGGATGGCTACTACAAATTTTCCAAGCTGCTGGTCCAGGCCAGCTACGGCATCCGCCCCTTCAACCGGGCCGGTCGGGAGTACTACGCCCGTTTCTTCGAAACCAATGGCGACAACATTCACGTCGACAACCGACTGCATTACAACCACGAGGCCCTCGCCCACGATTACACCGTCCGCACCGCCTACCAGCTTAGTAGCAAGAGCCGGATTGGGATCCAGTACTCCGGGATTTCTACCGACGCCGTCAAAGTCGGTAACAACCGCAACTACCTCACCGCCAACGGGGAGAACGGCTTTACCATTCTAGCCGATATCGACGGTCCCTACACCCAGGGTAGCAACATCCTCAGCGGCTTTTTTGAGCAAAGCCTGGATACCCTCGGCTCCAACGTCTCGATCAATGCCCAGTACTCGGACTACAACCTGGACCGGGTCGAAGCGATCGACCAAGACCTGCTGATCGACGGGGTCGTTTCGCCGATCAACCGCCGGACGACCAACGACAACAACATTGCCGTTACTTCGGTACAGGCCGACTTTGTCAAGGTCTTTCCCGATGGCATCCGATTGGAAGGGGGAGTAAAAAATGCCTACATCACCAACATCAGTACCCTCGACTTTGAGGCGCAGGACAACGAAAATGGTCAGTACCGCCTACTGCCCGAGGCGAGTAGCGATTACGACTACACCGAAAATATTTTGGCGGCCTATTCCCAAATCAACGTGGCCAAGGGCAAGTGGAAAACCCAGGTGGGCCTGCGGGGGGAGTGGACCCAATCCGATGGGGCCTCTTCGCTCGACGAAAGTGAGCCCCTGTTTTCACGCAGCTTTTTCAATCTTTTTCCCTCCGCCTCGGTCACCCGTACCCTGTCCGAAAAGCTCCGGACCAACGTCAGCTACAGCTACCGCATTCAACGACCCACTTTCCAGGATTTGAATCCCTTTATCTTCTACGTCGATTCGCTGGTGTCGCTACAGGGCAACTCCCGCCTGCGCCCCGAGTTTAGCCACAACCTGTCGGCCAGCGTGACCTACAAGAGCATTACCTTCCAAACCGATTACACCCAGTTTGAGGATAAGATCAACACGCTCATCGAAATTCCCGACTTTGATGATCCGGCGGTCTTCCGCTTCATTCGCAAAAACCTGGAGCGGGTGCGCAACTTTCAGGCCTCGATTACTTTTCCCCTTCGGATGGGGCCCTATTCCTCTTACAACGTGATTGGCGGACGGATCGAATCTCACGAATTTCTCGACCGGGGCGTCATCGTTGAAAACGCGCTATCGGGCTACTATTTCTACACCAACCAGTCTTTGCAATTGCCGGGAGACATAAAGTTGGAATGCATCATTCAGATCAACTCGCCCCGAGTGGATGGGATCTATCGCGATACCCCCGTCTCGGCCGTGAGTGTGGCGGTGAGCCGTAAGTTTTTTCAAAACCAGCTCAACGTACGCGTACTGGGGAACGATATTTTTGATGAATACAAGTTTCGCGGGACCTCCGACTTTGGGGGAATCGAAATGGGTTACCTCTCCGAGGGCGACTGGCACTTCGTCAAGTTGTCGCTCAACTGGAGCTTTGGGAAGCTCGGTACCGGTGCACTGCGCGAAAAGAAGATTTCCAAAGACGAATTGCGACGGATCATGAGACAGTAATGTACCCCGAGGTACCCTCCCTAATTCAATTGCTTTTGCGGCCATGATAAAACACACTTCCATCCGCGACTCCCTGTACCATTGGCAGCAGGAAGTCCCTCAAAAACCCGCTTTTTTCTTCCTGGACCAGGGAGAGACGATCGACCAAACTACGACTTACGCCGAGCTTTACCAAGGCGCTTTGGACCGAGCCCAAGCCCTGCACCAGGCCCTGAAGGGGCAGTACCAAAAGCCCGTGTTGATGCTCTATCCCCCCGGAATGGAATTTATCATGGCCTTTCTAGCCTGTCAGCTCTCGCGGACCATTGCCGTTCCCATCTTCCCACCCCGCAGCTCCCGCCACCTCGACCGACTGGTCAACGTGGTGCTGGATTCCGGGGCCACTACCGTACTGACCGTCGCCGAAGAACAGGGCAAGATCGAAGAGTGGATCGCCAAGTTCGGGGCCAGCTTTATTCAGGTCATCGCCACCGATACCTTGGAACCCATTTCCGAAGAGGTGGCGCTGGAACTGCCCCGCTCCGAGGATGTCTCCTTCATCCAGTACACCTCCGGATCGACGGGGCGCCCCAAGGGCGTCACGATCACCAACGAGAACCTGATGGCCAACGAATTGATGATTCAGAAAATGTCGCAGCTGAGCCCGGAAGACGTCCTCCTCAACTGGCTGCCCTTTTACCACGATATGGGGCTGATCGGCAATATCCTTTTCAACATCTACAATGGATCGACTTGCTACCTGATGATGCCGTTCGACTTTATTCGCAAACCCGTTCGTTGGTTCCGAGCCATCTCAAAATACGGGGTGACGGTGAGTGGGGGACCCAACTTTGCCTACGACCTGTGCGTGGAAAAGGTGGAGCCGACGGAGCTCAACGGGGTCGACCTGTCCCGGTGGAAGGTGGCGTTTAATGGGTCCGAGCCCATCCGGCCCGAGACGCTGGAGCAGTTTAGTGCCAAGTTTGCCCCCTGGGGTTTCCAATCCGAAGCTTTTTTGCCCTGCTACGGAATGGCCGAGGCGACGCTCTTTGTGAGTGGGGGAGGGCGCAAGGGTTTTCACATCGTCGATACCAAAGCTTGGGCGGCCCAGAGTGGTGAACGGGGTTTTGGATCGGGTTCGATCGAACGGATCGTGGCCTCGGGAAAAATCTGGTGGGACGACATCGACGTACAGATCGTCGACCCGGATACCCAAGCCGTTTGTCCAGCGGGTCGGATCGGTGAGGTTTGGATTTCGGGGAAAAGCGTGACCAAGGGCTACTGGCGTGCCGAAAAGCCGGTCCTACAGTCGCTCAACGGCCGGGACTATTTGCCCACGGGCGATTTGGGGACCATCCACAACAACGAGCTTTTCATCACCGGGCGGATCAAAGAAATGATCATCATTCGGGGGCAAAATTTTTACCCCTACGACATCGAAAAGATTGTGGCTCAAGCCCACCCCGCCGTCAACAACAATGGGGTCGCTGCCTTTGCGATCGAACAAGATCAGGAGGAAAAACTCATTCTGATGATCGAGCTCAAACGCGATTACCTGCAGGACCACGATGCGGAAGACATCTTTCGAGCCGTCCAGAAAGCCGTCAGCAATTTTCTCAACATCCGCGCCTACGACATGCTGCTGCTCAAACCCTTTGAGATTCTCCGAACGTCGAGCGGGAAGATCATGCGGGTCAAGTGTCGCAAAAAATACCTCAAGGGCGATTTTTCGGAGTATCCCAGCAAACGGCAACTGATGGAACGCGAAGCCACGGAAGCCGACACGGTCCCCGCCGGAAGGGAAGCCCTGCAAAATTTACTCGCCACCGCCGTGGAGCAACTGATCGGGGAGGCCCCCCCCGCCGATTGGACCACCGCCCCCCTGATCGACCTGGGGCTCGATTCCCTACACCTCGTCAGCTTGAGCAATACCCTTTTTGAGGCCTACGGGGTGGAGGTGGACGTCGGGCTGCTTTTTGAGGGGGCGACCCTGGCCGATTTGGAAAAGGCCCTCTTCCGCGACGACCACCAAAGCGATGCCGCCGAGGCACAAGTCCCGGAGCCCGGTGCGCTGAGTGCCAACCAAAAATCCCTGTGGTACCTCGATCACATTCACCCCGAGCAGGAAAACAACGTTGGCCTGTTTTTGGAGGTACGCGGTCCCTTCCAGTTGGCGGATTGGACGACGGCTTTGGCACAGCTAATCGACCGGCACGCCAGCTTGCGCACCAGCTTTCACGACCGTCAGGGACAATTGCTGGGGGTGGTGGCGGAAGCTGCGGGAGCGGTAGAAGTTGTTTCCCTTCCCCCACTGGCACCCGAGCGTTTGGAAGTCGAGCTGCTCGCCGCCTTCAACGCCCCCCTGGCCCTCGACCGCAGCCCCGCCCTGCGACTCATCGTGGCGGAGCGAGCCCCCGACCACCACGCGGTGGCCCTGGTGACCCACCACCTCCACGCCGATGGCTGGTCCTTGGTGATCCTACTGCGCGAGCTGGCTACCCTGCTCCGGGGCGCGGTCCTGAATGCCCCACCGCCCTCCTACGCCACCTTTGTAGCGGCGGAGAAGGCCGCCCTCCAGGGGCCGGATTTTGCCCGGGCCCTCCGCTACTACCAAAACTTATTCGAGCTCGACTTTCAGCAAGCCCGATTCCTCCAAAGCTCGTACCCCCACCGCGCCAATTCGGGGCAGGGCGTTCTCCGCTTTCCCATGGATCGGGGCCCCGTCCAGCAACTGGCCACCGAACTGGGCGTCTCGCCCTTCTTGTTGCTACTGGGCATTTACCACTGGCTGCTTTCCATCTACCACCATACCGATACGGTCGTCAGTGCTTCTCCCGTGGCGCGGCGCGAAGCGGGGCGTTGGGCGCGGACGGTGGGCTATTTTTCCAACCTCCAATACCTGCGGTCCACGGTTGACCACGAGGGTAGTTTTCGCGATTTGGTCCTGGCGCTGCAAGCTCAGTTTCGGGAAAGTTACGCCTGGCAAGCACTGCCTTACGCCCGGCTGGTCGAGCGCGTCTTTGATCGGCAGGAGGTGGAAAAACGAAACCTACTCCACCAGTTTTTATTTACCTACCAATCCCTACGCGCCTTCCCGGAATACCAAAAGCTGTACGGCGAGGCGGGCCTCGACTGCGGTGCCATGAACTGGCGTTCGCTCGACCTGCCCCAGCAGCGCAACGTTTTCCAATTGTCGCTCGAAGTGTTTGACGACGGACGCCAATTGTGGGCCTACCTCAAGTTCCAAAATCCCGCTGCGGAAGGAATCCTCACCGAATTTTGGGAAAACTTCCAGCAGCTGCTCCAACACCTGCCCCAACGAGTGGATGAGCCCTTACGGACCGTCCGACGGTTGGCTCCCGCTCAGGAGGAACGGGTATTGGCGTGGAGCCGGGGCAGCGCGCGCAGTGCCCCGACGTCCTCGCACATCGTCCCCGCTTTTGAGCAAAGCGTACGGCAACACGCGGAGCGGCCCGCCCTCCGTTTTGAAGGGACAAGCTGGACCTACGAACACCTCAACCGCCAGGCCAACCAGCTGGCCCACTACCTGCGCGAGCGAGGCGAACTAGAGCCCGAGGATTTGGTCGGTCTGCGGCTCGAACCCAGCCCCTGGTTGATTGCTAGCCTCTGGGCCATTCTCAAGTGTGGAGCCGCCTACGTACCCATCGATCCCAACTACCCCGCGGACCGGCAGCAGTGGCTCGCCGAGGATGCCCGCTGCAAACTGGTGATCGATGCCGCCTTGCTGGAGACCTTCCAAGCCCAAACCGAAGCCTACGCCACGGACAATCTCGAATTGGACCTACGGGGCGATCAGTTGGCTTACGTGCTGTACACCTCGGGTACGACGGGCCGTCCGAAGGGCGTCTTGATCGAACACCACAGCTTGCTCGACTACAGCCAGACGGTGGTCGACCACTTTGCCCTGCGAGCGGAGGACCGCGTGATCCAACAGTCCTCGATCTCATTTGATACGATGGTGGAAGAGGTTTTCCCGACTCTTTTAGTGGGGGGCGAGTTGCTCTTGCTGCGTCACGGAGGAAAAGACCTGGAGGCTTTGCTCCACGGGATCGAGTCGGAAGGGGCTACGGTGCTCAGTACCACCCCACTCGTACTGGATGCCCTCACCGAACAACTAACGAGTCCTCACCAATTGCGTCTGCTGATCAGCGGGGGCGACCAATTGGAGGCTCGGCACCTGACGAAGTTCCTCGATTGGGAACTGCCCGTTTACAATACCTACGGACCCACGGAAACCACGGTTTGTGCTACTTACGGTAAAGTCGATTCCGCCGCTTCGGCCCGGAGCATCGGCCGACCGATCACCAATAAGTCGGTCTACTTGCTGGCCCGCGATGGCCAGTTGGCGCCTCCCGGTGTGGAGGGGGAATTGTACATCGGTGGTTCGGGACTGGCCCGTGCCTACTGGCAGCGACCGGAGCTGACGGCTAAGCGTTTTGTAGTGCACCCTGAGCCCAAGGGGCGGGTCTACCGCAGTGGCGATATCGGTCGGTGGTGGCCCAGTGGGGAAATTGAATTTTTGGGTAGGGTAGACCACCAGGTCAAGATTCGGGGACACCGCATCGAATTGGCCGAGATAGAATACGTACTCAGTGCGCACCCCGCCCTCAGCAATGCCCTGGCCGTGGCGGCCCCCCTGGCGGGTAAAGGCAAGGTGTTGGTGGCTTACTACCTACCCCGGGCGGAGGTCAGCCCCAGCGACCTGCGGCAATTTCTACAAAGCCAATTGCCCAGCTACATGGTGCCCAGCTACTTCCTACCCATCGAGCAGTTGCCCCTGAGTGCCAACGGTAAAATCGACCGGAAGGTCCTGGTGCTGCCCGAAGAATTGGCCTTGTTGCGACAACAGAATTACGTAGCCCCGGCCAACGAAGTGGAAGAAGAGCTAGTCGCGATCTGGAGTGAGGTGCTACAACTGGACCCCCAGCAAATTGGAACACAAGACGACTTTTTTGAGTTAGGAGGAGAGAGCCTGTTGCTGATGAAGGTCAGGAACGCCGTCGAAAATCACTTTGGGGTCAAGGTGGAAATTGCTACCTTCCTCCGAGCATTTAACATTCAGGCCATTGCGGCTTATTTGGATTCGGTACAGTGGCTCCTGGCGGGAGATACCGAGACGTCGAATCCCGAAAATGAAATTATTGAAATATGAAATCCATTGCTCAGTTGATTCAGGAACTCAAGCGGCAGGGCATCCGCCTGTCGCTGGGTGCGGAAGGGAAATTGCGGATTGAAAATAAGCGTGGTGCCCTGGCACCGGAGCTGCTGCGCGAGATCAAGACGCGCAAGGAAGAATTGCTGCGTTTTATCCGGCAGCATCGCGAAGGCCAACGCGTCATTGAGCGCTTGGCGGAGGCCGAAGATTACGCCCTCAGTTCGGCGCAGTGGCGCATGTGGTTGGCCAGCGTGGTCGATGAGTCGGCCAATGCCAACGTCATTTGTCGGGCCATTGAGATGCGGGGGGAGCTGCAAACGACAGCCCTACAGGCCGCGCTGGAAGCTACCGTCAAACGGCACGAAAGTTTGCGGACCGTATTCCGCGAAAACGATCGGGGGGAGGTCCGGCAGAAAATCCTTGGCCCGGATCCCAGCGCTTACCAAATCCGTCGGATTGATTTTAGTGCAATCGCGGCGGAGAGTGAGGTGGAACGACGGGTTCGGGAATGGCTCACCGGTGAATTGCGAGCGCCCTTTTACCTGCGGCGGGGGCCCCTCTTGCGAACGGCTTTGATCAAGACCGGGGCGGATACCCAAATTTTCGTCATCAGCATGCACCACATCATCAGCGATGGTTGGTCGGTGGAGGTCTTGCTGGGAGAACTATTGGCCCGCTACCGCACGGCCCTCGGGGAAACCGCCACCAGTTGGAGTCCCCTGCCGATTCAGTACAAAGATTACGCTGCTTGGCAACTCGCCGAGTTGGCTACCGAGGCGATGGGAGTACAACGGCAGTTCTGGCTCGATCAATTTGCCGAAACCGTTCCTCCCCTGGATTTGGCGACGGATTTTGCGCGTCCGCCCGTTCCCAGTTACCACGGGGCACAGGTCAAGCGCAGCTTGCCCACCGATCTGGTTCAGGAATTGCGGCGGCAATGTCAAGAGCGGGGACAGACCCTATTTGCGGGTTTGCTGGCCCTACAAAATGTACTCCTCTACCGCTACACCGGCCAGTGTGACCTGGTGATCGGTACGCCAGTGGCCGGTCGGGAACGCAGCGAGCTGGAAGGGCAGATTGGCTTTTACGTCAACACCCTAGCCCTGCGCAACCGCGTGGAGAAGGGAGAAAGCTTTGGCGAATTGCTGGAACGTCTCGGTACCCAGAGTCGCCGGGCGTTTGAACACCAAAGTTTTCCGTTTGACCGCCTGGTGGAAGAGCTCCAGTGGCCCCGCGAAGCCAGCCGTCATCCCCTCTTTGACATCCTGATGATCCTCCAGGGACCGAGCCAGCTGAACCAACTCGAATGGCCCGGGGCGGAGTTGAGCGAATACCCGGTCGACAAGCGCTCGGCCCAGTTTGACCTCACCTTCGAGTATCGCGAAGGGGGGGAGGGCTTGGAATTGACCATCGACTACAGTACGGACCTGTACGCCGCCTGGCGCGTCGAGCAGATGGGCCGACATTTGGAGCACCTGCTGCGGCAGGTCGTCGAGGTGCCCGGTACGAGCGTTGACGATCTGGCCCTGCTTTCGGAGGCGGAGCGGGAACAACTACTCGTACAGTTCAACGATACGCAGGTGAATTATCCCAAGGAAGTGGACCTGGTGGCTTTATTTGAGGAGCAGGCATTACAAAGGGGGGCGCAATTGGCCGTTCGTTGTGGGACGGCGTCGCTCAGTTTTGCGGAAGTGGAGGAATACGCCAATCGTTTTGCCCACTTTCTCCGGGACCGGCATCGGATGCGGGCTGGGGATCTGATCGCCCTGCAGTTGGAGCGGAGCGAATGGATGTTGGTGGCCATTCTGGGGATTCTCAATGGTGGGGGCGCCTACGTACCCATCGACCCCAGCAATCCCCCCGAGCGGGTGCGGTACCTCTTGGGGCACAGTGGCAGTGCGGTACACATCAATGCGGCGGAGCTGACTGCCTTCCGGGAGCAGCTTCAACAGTACGCTGCGACGCCGCCACCGCGTACGGTAACGGCGGACCAACTGCTGGCTGTGATCTACACCTCGGGCTCTACCAATCGCCCCAAGGGCGTTAGCATTTACACCTCCAACCTCCTCAATCGCCTGTACTGGATGTGGCAGCGCTACCCCTTTGCTGAGGGGGAGGTAGGGAGCGTAAAAACCTCGATCGGTTTTGTGGATCACCTGTGGGAACTTTTTGGTCCCCTCCTGCGGGGTATTCCGCTGGTTATTTTTAGCCGCGACTTGCTGCTGGATACCGAAGCTTTTATCGAGGCCCTGGCCCGCGAGCGGATCAGCCGGATCGTGCTGGTGCCCACGCTACTCAAGTCGCTCCTCCTACACCGCGAAGCCTGCCGGGAAAAACTGGGGGGACTGCGGTACTGGACGTGCAGTGGGGAGGTGCTTTCGCCCGAGTTGGTCGAAGCGTTTTACGATACTTTTGAAGAACACCACCTGTTCAATATCTACGGATCGACGGAGGTAACGGCCGACGCCACGGTTTACGATTTTTCGGCCGATCGTTTGCGGAATTCAACGGCCCTCGCGGCACCAAAATTGTTCCGTTACGATGCGGAAGAGAGTTTGTACGAAACCCTCGATCACACCCAGCAACGCCGTATTTTCCCCAAGGAGAAAGGTACCCTCACGGCGGTTCCCGAGTCGCTGCAAAGCGCCGCACTCGATCGATCCCTGTCCTTTGCGGAATACCGTGATTTTATCCAACACGAGCTGGCCCCCAACGTAGTCAACGTGTCTTCGGCTCGCTTTATCGGGCACATGACGGGACCGGTTCCTCCCATCATCAACGACCTGCACAACTGCGTCAATTTGCTCAACCAGAATTTGGTCAAGTTTGAAACCTCGGGAATGGGGACGCAATTGGAGCGGCAAGTTCTGGGTAATTTTCACCACTTGCTCTACGCCGAGGCGCCCGACTTCTACGAACGCTATCTCCAAAATCCATCCTACTCCCTGGGCAACATCACCAGCGGGGGGACGGTATCTAACATTACGGCCATGAGCTACGCCCTGGCGCGACAGCTCAGCGGTAGTGAAGCGGGGAAAGGACTCAACAAGGTGGGCTTGGTCAATAGCCTGCGGGCCCACGGCTATTCGCGGGTGGTGCTGATTGGTTCGGCCTTTTGCCATTACTCGATGAGCAAGGCCCTCAAATTACTGGGCCTGGGAACCGAATCTTTTGTACCCTTCGATTTGGATGTCAAGCAGCTCGCAGCGAGCAAGGCAGCCCTGCAAGTACGCATCGACCAATTGCGGGCCGAGGGCGCCCTGGTACTGGCCATCATTGGGGTGGCGGGTACTACGGAAGCCGGTAAGATTGATCCGCTGGAACCGCTAGCCGAAGTGGCCGAGGCAAACGACATTCACTTTCACGTCGACGGCGCCTTCGGTGGGGCCTTTATCCTCTCGGACAAGATCGCGCCCAAGCTGCGGGGCATCGAACGCGCCGATACGGTGACGATCTGTGGCCACAAGCAATTGTATTTGCCCCTGGGAATCAGCGTCTGTATTTTCAAGGCCCCCGACTTTGTCAAGCTATCGGAAATCAATACCCGTTACCAAGCGCGGAAGGGCAGCATTGACTTGGGCAAATATACCATCGAAGGTTCGCGCCCCTTTTCCGCACTCGTACTGCACGGGGCACTACACCTGGTCGGTAAGGAAGGCTACGGGGAAATTTTGGAAAAGAACTACGACCGGGCCCAACTCTTTAGCCAACTCATTCGTGCGCACGAAGCGTTTGACCTGTACGAAGTCCCCCACCTGAATATTTTGCTCTACCGCTACGTCTCCGAAAAGTTTCGCGAAAAGCTGCGGGCCAACCAACTCAACCCCAAAGAACTCCTACAACTCAACGAAGTCAACCGGCAGATCCAGCGCGAGCAATTCCGGCGGGGCCGCTCCTTTGTGTCTTACACCGAGTTGTTGGCCAATAAAAATGACGCGCACGGAGTGGTGTGGTTCCGCTCGGTGCTGATGAATCCGCACACCATGCAGGAAGACCTGGAAGCCATCCTCGTGGAACAAGTACAGATTGCCCACGAATTGGAAGGTCGACAATTGGAGGTAGCGGAGGTCTGGTCGCGCTCGCGCAAGATTCCGATTGGCAAGCCGATTAGCAACGTACGGGTGTACATCCTGGACGCCGCCTTCCAGCTCGTACCGATTGGCGTGGCGGGAGAGATTTGTATTGCGGGAGAAGGGGTGGCCAAGGGCTACCTGAACAACGAAAGCTTGACCGAGGAAAAATTTGTCGCCAATCCCTTTATCCCCGGCGAACGCATGTACCGCACCGGCGATATTGGTCGCTGGCTGCCCGATGGCAACATTGAATTTGTCAGCCGGAAAGACGACCAAGTCAAAGTTCGGGGCTACCGCATCGAATTGGGAGAAATCAATACGGTGCTGCGTCAGTCCGCGCTGGTCAAACAGGGCGTGGCACTGGCCCGGCAGGATGCCCAGGGCGATGCCACTTTGGTGGCTTACCTGGTCCCCGAGTTAGGCTACGAGGCCGAGGACCTGCGACGGGAATTGCGGCGGCGCTTGCCGAGCTTTATGGTTCCCACGCTGTTGGTAGAGCTAGAGGCCCTGCCCCTGACGGCCAGCGGCAAGATCAACAAAAAAGCATTGCCCGATCCCCACCGCTCGGCCCCAGCCCAGCGGGCCCTGGTCCCCGCGACGACCGCAACCGAGCGGCAAATCGCCCAGCTCTGGAAGGAATTGCTGGGCATCGATGAGGTCGGCATTCACGATAACTTTTTTGAACGGGGGGGCCACAGCCTCACCCTCACCCGCCTGGTCAATAAGATGCGCAGCGAACTGGGGGTAGCGGTCAAAGTGACCGATGTCTTCCGTTTTCCTACCATCTATGAAATCAGTCGCTTGCCCGCCGCAGCGGTCCAGTCGCTGATTCCGCGAGCCAGTGAGCGGCAACATTTTCCCCTGACTCCCGCCCAACGGGGCGTCTGGGTCCTGAGCCACTTTCAAGGGGGCAGTGCGGCCTATCACCTGCCCGCCATCTTTGAGGTGGAGGGCGCGCTGGACCGGGAGGCACTCGATCTTTCTTTCCGGCTCTTGCTCGAACGGCACGAGAGCTTGCGCACCGTTTTTCAAGACGAGGAGGAGGAGCCCTGGGATACTCGACAGTTTGTACAAACCGTCCCGGAAGCAGTACTGGATTATCGGGAGTTGGTGGATGGAGCGGAAGGGGCCGAGCGGCTGATCGACGAATGGTTGCGGCAGGACTTTGACTTGGAGGAGGGCCCCCTGTACCGCGCCACTGTGCTGCGAATGGGAGAACGGCGACACCTCATCGTACTGGTACTGCACCACCTCATCAGCGATGGCTACTCTTTTCGGGTACTGACGCGCGATTGGCTGGCCCTGTACCACGGACTCAAAAGGGAACAGCCGGCGGCACTGCCGCCGCTGGCGCTGCAATACGGCGATTACGCCCTGTGGTTGGAGCGGCAACTGGCCGAGTCGGCTTTGGATGGCGATCGCGATTACTGGTTGGATCAACTGGCGGGCCCCCTGCCGCGGCTTGACCTCAGCCCCCTGGCGCGTCCGAAGAACCAGACCTTTGTGGGGGCTCACTTTCGGCGCTCGATGGATCGGCACCAAGTGGCGCGTTTGGAAAGCTACGCGGCCCAGCGCAACGGGACCTTGTTTATGGGCTTATTGGCCCTGGTCAATACTTTGCTACATCGCTACACGGCGGCGGAGGACCTGCTCCTCGGCAGTCCGGTGGCCGCCCGCAACCACAGTGACCTGGAGGACCAAATTGGTTTTTACGTCAATACCCTGGTCTTCCGTACGCGGTTTAAGGGAAGCGATACCTACGCGACCCTCTTCGAAAGGGTCAAGCAAGTGACGGTGGCGGCGCTGGAACACCAGGCTTACCCCTTCGATCAACTGGTGGACGATTTGCGACCGCCCAAGGATACGAGCCGCAATGCTTTGTTTGACGTGGCAATGGTCTTACAAACGGAAACGAACTCGGTCAGAGCGAGTGGGGGAGGCCTCCAAGTGCGCCCCTACGCTGGGACCTACCGGGTGAGCAGCAAGTTTGATTTGCCCTTTGACTTCCTCCTGCTGGCGGATGGATTGCAACTGACTTTGGAATACAATACGGATTTATTTTCGTCGGAATTTATTACGGAATTATACGGACACCTGGAAGTGCTACTGGCCACGGTGGCCCGGGGGCAAGACTGGACCTTGAACGAGGACCACCACCCCGAGGCTTCGCTGGTTGGGGGCTAGCTTCCCCACAAAAAAACTCTAATTCAATTACCATGGAAAAGCTTAAAGAGATCATTCGCTTGAGCGAACGGTCCCCTTGGAGCCTTGCGGGTCTAATCCTAGTGAGTATCCTGGCGGGATTGTGTAGCTTTAGTTTTATCGCCCTGGTCAACCAGGTCATTCAGTCCCTCATGACGGAGCAACTGTTGGGTTTTGACCTACGCTTGGCACTGTCCTTTGCGGGGGTCATTGGGGTCTTTATCCTATCGCGGCGGTTTTTGGCCAAACAGATCATCGTGCTGTCGCAAAATATTTTTTGGAACATCCGCAAGCAAATCATTCGGATGAGCATCCAATCGGATTACCTCAAAATGCGCGCGTCGAAGGACGAAATTTATTCCACCCTTACGGCGGACGCCAGCAACATCACCAATGCCTCGTTGGGGATGATTGATATGGTGACTTCGATGATCATGATTTTGGCCTGTTTTGTCTACATGATTTTTGTATCGCCGGTCCTGTTTGGCATCAGCTTAGCGGTGATTGCGGTGGGCGTTATTTTTTATCAGTTGCGGGTGGGAAAATTGACCCAGTTGTTCGACAATACCCGGGGGCTGGAATCCAATTTTCTCAAACACTTTAACGCGACGCTTTCGGGGACGAAGGAGATCAATATCGAACGCAAAAAGGGGGTGGAGATCTACGACGAAAAGCTGGTCCCCATT